>Ga0209536_100000507_pt1 | contig 62869 bp, 67 predicted proteins | sample DeeMarSeWOR28_12_FD_187461 | JGI IMG/M metagenome (GOLD analysis project Ga0209536, IMG submission 187461) | Marine sediment microbial communities from White Oak River estuary, North Carolina - WOR-2-8_12 (SPAdes) (version 2) | ecosystem: Environmental > Aquatic > Marine > Intertidal zone >...
AACGAAAACTACTGCGGACCAGACCAATTCACATACACAATAACCGATGACAACGGAAGCGGACCAATAACCGCAACAATATACATAACAGTATCATGTTCAAATGATCCACCTATAGCAAATAATGACAGTTATCAAGTAAACGAGGGTGGTACTATACATATCGTTTCCCCTGGTGTTTTAAATAATGATATAGATTATGATGGCGATTTAATAATCGTAAATTTAATCAGTGCTCCAGTTCATAGTGATATTTTTACATTAAATAGTGATGGTTCTTTTATGTATACTCATGATGGTAATGAATCAATTATCGATAGTTTCATTTACAATGTTTCTGATCCTAATGGAACTTATAGTCATGCAACAGTTACATTAACAATTAATTCACAAAATGATCCACCAAATATTCCAATTAATATTAAACCATATAATGGTGAAATTAATGTAATTACTAATCCAATTTTGAAGGTTAATGTTTCTGATCCTGATGGAGATAATTTAAATGTAAGTTTTTACGATATTAATAATAACCTTATTGGAATAGATACAAATGTTTCAAGTGGATATAATGCAAGTATAATTTGGAGTGGCTTAAGTTATTCTAAAACTTATTATTGGTATGCTGTTGCAAATGACTCAAAACTTGCCACAAAATCAGCTAATTGGAACTTTAAAACAAAAGGAGCACCCGCACCACCGCCTCCATCTGAAGATAATTTTAAACCAGTAGCAGATGCATCTGCCGGTAAACCTTATTATGGATTTGTTGGTGAAGAAATTACTTTTGATGGTTCATTAAGTTATGACACAGATGGATTCATTGTCAGTTGGCATTGGGATTTTGACGATGGAACAGAAGATTATGGAGAAGTAGTAACTCATAACTATTCAACTAATGGAACCTATCAAGTAACTCTAACAGTAATGGACAATAAAAATGCAAATAATAGTGAAACATTTAATGTTGTAATTGCAACTGGTAATTATCCACCAGAAAATTTAGTTGTAAATGGACCTTTAACTGGCAAGCAAAATATATTTTATAATTACACAGTATCAGCAACAGACCCTGATGAAGACGATATGTTGAGATTTACATTCGAATGGGGTGATGGTACATCAACAACAACAGACTATATTGAAAGTGGAAATTCTACAACTGTTTCACATAAATGGTCAACTTATGGACTATATCAATTAAAAGTTACTGCTAAGGATAACTTTAGTGCCCAGATATCTAAAACATTATCTGTACAAATTGATGTAATAGTTATTGATGGTGAAATCAAAGGTCTTATTATTGATGAGGATGGAACAAATCCCTTTGATATATTTAATAATACAGTAACAAAAGGTAAAACAAAAGTCAAACTTGATAGTGGTTCTTATCTAATAGATAGTAATGGAGATAGTAAATGGGATTATGCATTTAGTTTCGATACAGGTTTAATAACATATTATGAATTTGTTTACAATAAATATATTGAAATTTATGAAACACAAAAAGCAGCACCTGGTTTTGAACTAGTATTTGCATTATTAGCAATTGCACTGATGGTTATTCTAATAAGAAGAAAAAGAAAAAAGAGCTAAATCATTTAGTTTTTAATTCCCAAACACCATCCCAGTCCTTAGGCGGTGCATTCTTAAAAAAATTCTGACAGCGTTTAATAAACTCATGAGAAGCAAAATCTTCCTTAAGCTTTAGTGCCTCTTTAAAAGATTTAATAGCATCGTTCCATTTCTTTTTAAAATAGAACTCAAGACCTTCTTCATAAAGTCTGATAAAATCAATATCCGTCTTATCGAGTTTATTTTTTTCAGATACCAATTCATATATTAGGATTGGTTTAGTTTTCCCTTTCACTCTAACAGCATCAAGTTTTCTAATCTCAAAATAATCTTTTACTATTTTATAGGTTTTTTCAGTAATAATAATATTTGTTCCATATAGTTTATTTAATCCTTCCATACGAGATGCTAGATTTACATTGTCACCCATTGCAGTATAATCAAATCGAGTAGATGAACCCATATTACCGACAATAGCATTACCACTGTTAAGTCCAATTCCAATATTAAACAAGGGAATTTCTTCGTTTTTCCATTTCTTTTGAAGTTCCTTTAGTTTATCTATCATTTCGAGACTGCTTGAACAAGCAATTCTTGCATGATCAGGTTGGTCAAGAGGAGCACCCCAAAATGCCATAATTGCATCTCCCATATATTTATCAACCAACCCTTGGTCTTTAATTATAATTGAGGTCATCTCTGTCAAATACTCGTTTAAAAGATGAACAAGATCTTCTGGTTCAAGTCTTTCTGAAATCGAAGTAAAACCTCTGATATCTGAGAAAAAAATAGTTATATTTCTTTTTTCTCCGCCTAAATTTATCAGATTAGGATTTTTTATGAGATTATCAATTACTACAGGTGAAACATATTTTCCAAAAACTGAGGTTATCCATTTCCTTGATTTTTCCTCAGTACGATAATATACAACAACAAGAGAAAAAGAACCTATTATAATAGATAGTATTGGATAAAGAATCTTCATAATGATTCCTGAATCAAAAATGTATATAGATGCAAAGACATATATTATTACAATTAGAACAAGAATAATTGTTGCAATATGTATTTTGAATTTATAAATAATAAGACCTGTAAGAATACCAAATAAAAATATTACAGCAATTGCAGATAAATCATCTTGATAATAGATATAATCTTGTGTAAGAATCGATTGAACTAGATTTGCATGAATCTCCACACCGGGCATATCCTTATTTGATATAGGAACTGTGTAATCATCATGTTCAACTGGTGAAGTTACACCGATTAGTACAATTTTTTCATTGAAATATTCTGGATTTATTCTTTCATTGTAAACATCAGAAAATGAAATGTAATTATATCCTTCTGGTTCAGCATAATAGTTGATCAATAATCTTGTTTCTTCAAATTTAGGGGCAATACCAATAAATTCCTCAACAATGACTGTTGAGAAATGATTATGATCCTCAACTCCAGTAATTTTTGGTGTAAAAGACCTTACAACACCATCTGAATCTTGATAAAGGTTAACAAAACCTGACTCAAAATCTGTACCAATCTGACCAAGTACCACGTTAGGTTTTAGAAGACTACCCCCATAAAGTTCATCATCTACAAAAGTAAAAGAAGAATATTCCATTCCCAAAACTACATTTGCATTTTTAATTGAACTTGCAAGAGCAGAATCGTTTTCAACATTTGTTTCTAAATCAAAAATAATATCTATTCCTATTACAGAACTTTGTTTAATCTGATCAATGACTTTTGCATAATTATTTCTTGGCCATGGAAGTAAACCTAATTCTTCTAAGGAATAATCATCTATTGCTACAATAATAATGTCATCAAGGGTAGTACTAGGAGCATAAAAAGCATCAGAAATTCTTGTTTCCCATGTACCTAAAAAACCTACAACTAGAAAAAGAGACACCAATATAGATATGATAATTGAAACAAATAACGTCTTTGCAAGCTTATTTTTTAGTAAACTAGACATTAAAAATCACAAGCTTCATTAAAATTCAAATAATTCTCTAATCCATTTTGGAGTATCTTTTGGTAAGTCAAAGTATCCAAGAATATAACCTTCAATTAGGGCATCCAACTCTTGATCGCTAATTCCATACTCAGCTTTTATTTGGGATATATAATCATCAATTCTATCGTAAATCTCATCTTTTAAGTCTTCAACAAACTGATCATCTGAAATCAGATTCTCATCGATCCATTCATCCCTTACTAATGGTTTTACTTTAATTTTTTTCTTAGGTACATCAATGTAAATAAAAACTGATTCATTTCCACTCACATCAATTGACTCTTGAATTTCACCGTCAGTTATTTTAGAAACATTTAAGACACCATGACTTACACCATAATACGATGATCCATTCTCCAGAACAATAACAACGAATGCGGTCCCACGAACACTAGCAACAGTTGTTGGAGTTTGCATCTCATAGTTATCAATACCACTTATTTTGTAAACAGTGTTCCAAGTCCTTCCAGAATCTTGTTGAATTGTAACACTGGTTTCTTCATCTCTAATAAGCTCTTCAATTGTAACCTGAGTATTACTATCAAGTCGTACAATACTTGTTTCAAAAAGGATTATTGATGCTGAAGAATTATCACTAGTCTTAACAGAATCATATGAATAAAGATACATACCATTCTTAGCAGATTTCCATGATTCTCCATTAGATTTTATCTGAACTTCTCCAGAGTTAATAATTAATTGAGCTTTTGCTTTATCAGCAACGACTTCAGGGGTCAATAAAAATCCAACAATCACAATAAGACAGATGATAATTATAACTGGAATAATTAAACGAAATCTTTTTTTTAAGGAATTTGATTTTTCCACTTTATTATTATTTTTCTTTTCACTAATTTTTTTATCTATCTTGTTATGATTAATTTCTTTTTTTGATATTTTTTCCGCCTCTTTCCCCATTTCATCTTGAAATTGTATTTTTGTATAAAAAGGTTTGGAACAAAACAATACTAAAAAATTACTAATAGAGTAAACATTGAATTGATGTTTTTATCCTTATAATTAGGAAATATTTTTAAAGGGCCAAAAGATGCTCAACTGATTAAAATGTACGCAATAGTCTATTTAAATTTTAGTGGTAGCAAAGACGAGTTTAAAGAGGCAAAGGATACTCTAAAAAAAGTCGCAAATAAAATTGACGGTTTGGATTTAGTAGATATATTCATACCCTCAAGCGAATGGAACTATGCTGCTCTAATAAAATTTGATAAATTTGAAACATTTGAAAAATATATCAAAAAAACAAGAGAAGAACCAATCACTTTCTTTGCTAAAAGAGGACTGCATCCACCACCAAAGAAACTTGAGTTACTAGTAGATATTGATCATTTAGAGTAAAACTAATTTTCTAAAAAATCAGAATGGGGGACAGACTCAATAAGTTAGTTTGACCTAGAAATACAGTTTTTCAACATTAATTGCTTAAAAAAAATAGGGAAAATTAAAAAAAGGGGTTATATTTTATAATTTGTCAAACAGGAAATCATGAGGGAGGCTATAGTATGGAAATAAAAAGAGCTGATGTAAGTGATGTTCCAAAGATTATGGATTTATTTTTAAAAATTTATGGTCCAAATTACCCCTTTAAATCATTTTATGATCCTATGTGGCTAACTAAAAGTATATATTCTGATGATAACATTTTTATGGTTGCCAAGGACAAAAATAAGATAATCGGTACTGGCTCAGTTTATTTAACAGCTGGGGGGTTTTCTGATCTTATTGGTGAATTTGGTCGTCTTGTTGTAGATCCTCATTCAAAAGGAAAAGGTGCAGGAACAGATATCATGAAGGGATTGATGGACTCAGTTTCTGATATGATCCAATTTGGTTTTGCTGAATGTAGAGTTGTACATCCTGGTGCTCAGAAAATTAGTGAGAGGTGTGGTTTTTATCCTACAGGATTTGAACCAAACAAGTATCAACTTGCAACTGCTAGAGAAAGTGTTGTTTTTGTTACCAAACTTTTTGGAACTGCTCTTTCTTTGCGAAGAAATAATCCAAGGGTTATTGCAAGTATTTATCCAATGGCAGCAAAAAGCATGAAAAATCTTGGACTACCGGTTGATCTAATAGTTGAGGATGAAGTAGATGGCTATCCAACAGAGAAAAAATTTGATATAAAAGAACTACAGTCAGAGGGAGTCTCACCACTTCTTAGAATTGAGAGAGGTAGAATTAAAAATCCTGAGTTGTTTGGAAACCTAAGTTTAAGTTATGGTTTCTTTAAGATTGCTACCAATCAATCACATTACTTAGTTGCAGTGGATAATGATGTAACCTTAGGTGCAATTGGATTTACTGTTGATAACATTGATAAAAAAGTAAAGGTTTTAGAATTAATTGAGTTTGATGACGAAGTTAAAGGTTTTTTATTAGAAACACTTGTTAAACAAGCTCCAACAAAATATGGTGCTCAATATATTGAAATTGATGTTAGTGCTTATTCACCTAGAATGCAAAAGACTTTAGACAGATTAGGATTTGTTCCAGTTGCCTATTGCCCATCGATGGTTTTTCGTGGTGTAGAAAGACTTGATGTTGTTAGAATGGCAAAACTAAATTTTCCTCCAGATGTGGAAAATATAATATTAACTTCTATGTCTCAAGATATGTTTAAACTTGCAATGAAGGATCTTGAAATAAAAAAAATTGGTATGGAAATAACCGAAATTACTAGAAAATCAGATATTTTCCAAGGTTTATCAGAAGGAGAGTTATCTCAACTTGCTCAGATTTGTAAAATGGTTTCGTATCCCGCTGGTAAAATTATATGTAGTGAAGGTGAATGTGGAAGTGAAATTTTTGTTCTTGCAGAAGGAAGAGCGTCGGTTAGAGCTAAAAGAACTGGAAAGAAAAAATCAAAAATCGGTATGATACGTCAAGGAGAAATTTTTGGTGAGATGGCAATAATTGAAGATTTACCTAGAGTTGCTGATTTAGTAACAGATGTAGATTCAAAACTTGTTGTAATAGACAGATTTGAACTAGAAAATCTAATGAATAAAAATAATCATCTTGGAAAGCTTGTTATGAAAAATGTTGCAAAAGGACTTTCAAGAAAGTTACGTCGAATTTAATCATTAATAAATATGGGAAGCAATAAGCATAAAGATTTTTAAGGAATCTTTTATGCCATAAAATATAATTGAGGTTGATCAAGTGATAATACGATTTTTAGGCACTCATAATGCAGAATCAAAAGATACAAAGCTTGTATCTTTCTTAATTGATAATGTCTTAGCAGTAGATGCAGGATGTCTTGCTTCAGAGCTAACTTTTTCTGAACAAGAAAAAATAAAAGCAATATTACTTACCCATGGCCATTATGATCATATAAGAGAAATTCCAGCATTTGCTTTCAATAATACTGATCACACAACTAAAGTTTATGCAACTTCACAAACATTTAGAATTCTTTCATCTCATCTTGTAGATGGTTTAATCTACCCAAAATTTACAATAAAGATACCATTTTTTTTAGAAAAGCCTTCACTTAAATTTATTGAACTGGAACCTTTTGATATAGTAGATATTCTAGGTTATCAAATTTTACCATTACCAGTAAATCATACAGTAGATACAGTAGGTTTTGAAATCACTTCAAAAGATAAAAAAAAGATATTTTACACTGGGGATACAGGATCAGGACTATCAGCTCTTTGGGAACATATTTCACCTGATATAATTCTTATGGATTTGACTTTTCCAAATAGGCTTGAAAACAGGGCAATAAATTCTAAGCATTTATGTCCAAAATTATTAAAAAAGGAATTGAGAGAATTACATAACGTTAAAGATGAATTTCCAAAAGTTGTTTTGATTCATTTAAGTCCAAAAGATGAGGAAGAAATAAAAAAAGAAGTAAATGAGATTTCTAAGGAACTTGATATATCTATAGATATTGCATGTGAAGGTGACAAAATTATTGTATAGAGAGATATGAATGGTTGAAAATAAACCAGTAAAAAAATATGATTTAATTGTAATTGGCTCTGGACCAGCTGGCGAAAAAGGCGCTGCTCAAGCAGCATATTTTGGAAAAAAAGTAGCAATGGTTGAAAAAGATTTCCATTTAGGTGGTGCTGCAGCAGGGACCGCTATACCTAATAAAACCTTAAGAGAGACATCTCTTGCTCTTTCAGCTATTAGGTCTCGACATCTATATGGAGTTGACCTTTCACTCAAACGTAGGACTACTGTTCAGGACTTTCTTCATCATGAACGTATCGTTAAAGATGCTGAAAGAAAAAGAGTAAAAAATAATATGCAACTACATAAGATAGACATCTATAAGGGCGTTGGTTCTTTTTTAGATAAGAAAACTATTAAGGTTGAAGTAAGAGGTAAAAAACCAATTTTTCTTAATGGAGAAATCATTTTAATTGCAACTGGATCAAGACCAAGAAGACCTGATAATTTTCCAAAGAATCCTCGAATTTATGATTCAGATTCAATACTACAGATTAAAAGATTACCCAAAAACATGGTTGTTATTGGTGGAGGTGTAATCGGTTTAGAGTATGCTTGTACCTTTGCTGTGTTAGGTGTTGATGTATCAGTTGTTCATAATAGAGATATTCTACTTCCTTTTTTAGATCGTGATATTTCTTTTGCCCTTGAAAATAGTATATCAAAAATAGGAATTGATTTGTTTAAATCTGATAGTGTAGAATCCTGTAATATCAGACAAAATAGACTAGAGCTTAAACTTGGGTCTGGTAACACCATAAATACCGAAGCAATAATGCTTGCGACTGGCAGAAGTAGTAACACAGAGGAATTAAATCTAAATGCAGCAGGTATTATTACTGGAAAATATGGCAGACTTGTTGTAGATAATAACTATCAAGTTATACATCCAGAGACCAAAAAAAATGTATCAGATATTTATGCTGTTGGAGATGTTATTGGTCCACCATCACTTGCTTCAACTTCAATGGAACAAGCTCGTTTTGCCATGATAAAGGCCTTCAACCTTGAACCTTATAAGGAACATGTTGCACCAATATTACCACTTGGTATTTACACTATTCCTGAATGTTCAATGGCAGGAAAGACAGAAGAGCAGTGTCAAGAGGAAGAAATAGATTATGTTCTAGGAAAAGCCTCATATAACAAAAATGCTCGTGGTATGATTATCGGTGATAATGAGGGGTTCTTAAAGCTTATCTTTGAATTTAATAGAGATTTAAGTAAACCTATGAAGCTTTTAGGCGTACATGTTATTGGTGAAATTGCTTCCGAATTAATCCATTTCGGTGTGAGTGCTTTGATTATGAATGCAGGAAGTGATTTATTTATTAATACCTGTTTTAACTATCCAACTCTTGGTGAACTCTATAAATACGCAACATATCAAGCAATGGGCAATCGTGCAAAGCGATTAAAAGATGAATAATTTTCTTAATTATCAAAATAGCGAAAAAATAAATAAAAAAAAGGAATAAAAAAAAATTTAATCTTCCTTTTTTAACATACTTTTATAGCAGGGATAGAAATTCTCAATTTCTTCAAGTTGCCAAAATAAAAAACCAATTTCATCCCTTAAAAGATCTCTCCTATTAAATCTTTTAACTTTTTCCATAGATACTCCCTTCTCTTAATTATAATATTTCTTGCTCATAGTATTTATATTTTCCTATAAAATTGTTATAAAAAAATAATATATTTTTAGGAATAGTATTTAAAATTAAAAAATTATTTTAAATTATGTTACATAAACTGTTAAAAAATACTATTTTTCTTTTTTGATTAATGTTATAATTATAATAATTAAAATCAATAATAAAATCTCAAATCCAGGAGTTTTAATATTTGGTGGATTTGTTTTTTTATTTATATCTTGATTGTTATTTAAAAAAATATTAGAAGATAAATTATTTTCATCTGAATTACTTATGTAAATACCACTTTGTTCATTATAAAAAATATAATTATTTGTGATATTATTGTTTTTAGAATTTGATAAATATATACCATAATCACCATTTTGTATTAGATTATCTATAATCTGATTATTAAATGAATAATCCAGATTTAGACCATAGTTATAATTTGTAAAATTATTTTCAAATATTAAGTTGTTATTTGACCATCTTCCAAGATAAATACCTCTCTTATTATCAACAATGGTATTTTTAAAAAAAACATTTTCTTTTGAGTTGTATAACACAATTCCAAAATTACTATGATTTGTTATTAAATTTCTAAAAATATTATTATTAGAAGTGTTTATCAATCGAATTGCTTCAGAGTTATTTGTAAATATATTATCTGAAATATTACAAAATTCAAAATCTTTACCTGAGATTAAAATTCCTACATTACTATTTCTAATTGTAAAACCAGATATCAATATTCCATAGGATTTAACCAATATAGAATATATACCATCTTCTCCATTAATTGAAACATTGTTCTTATCTAAACCTAAAAGACTGATAGATTTGTTAATAACTATGTTCTCATAATAAACACCAGGATAAACAAAAATAGTGTCCCCATTAACTGAATCAAAAACAGCTTCTTGAATAGATGAGTAATTAAACTCACCATTACCTCCAACATTTAATCTATTTACATTTTTAGCAACACATATTTCATAATTTATTAACAAATTTATACTGAATATAACAGTAAAAAACAATAAAATTGTAATAAAATTTTTAAATAAATTGTAGAACCTCTCCCGCATTATTTTTGGAAATATTCTGAATATCTTATACTTTTCCTATTTTTTTAAAACCTATCAATAATACTTTCATTGGAGTTTTCTAATTGTTTTTTAATGAATAATTTTATAATAACTATCTCTATTACAGTTGCTGGGTGCATAGCTCTCCAATAAATGGAGGTATTGTTTTGGGGAAAATAACAGCACATGAACTTGCTAAAAAACAAAAGGAAATATCTGTTGCAGAATTCTTTGAAAGAAATAAGCATATCCTTGGTTTTGGAAATCAAACAAGAGCTCTAATTACTAGTGTTAAAGAAGGAGTTGATAATGGTCTTGATGCCTGTGAGGAGGCAAATATATTACCAGATATCTATGTTGAAATTAAAAACCATGAGGATGGTGAATGTAAGATAATCATTGAAGATAATGGTCCAGGAGTCGTAAAAAAACAAATCCCACACATCTTCGGTAGACTACTTTATGGTTCAAGATTTCATGCAATAAGACAGAGCAGAGGTCAACAAGGAATAGGAATTTCAGCAGTAGTTTTATATGGACAACTTACAACTGGTAAACATGCAAAAATCATATCAAAGGTTGACGAGGATAGACCTGCAATTATCACTGAACTAGCAATTGATACAAACAAAAATCGTGCAGAAGTGATTAACAAGGATACAACCCATTGGGAAAAACCTTGTGGAACTCGTGTTGAAGTAAGTATTATAGCTGATTATAAAAGAGGGAAAAGATTTGTATATGACTATTTACAAAGCACATCAATTGTGAATCCTCATGCACAAATTATATATAAAGAACCTGATGGAACAGAATATATCTTTGAAAGAACCTCTGAAACATTACCAAAAAAATCAGTTGAAATAAAACCTCATCCTTATGGAGTTGAACTTGGAACTCTTATAAAAATGTCAAAACACACGAAAAGCAGAAAACTTTCTTCATTTTTAAAAACAGAGTTCAGTAGTATGGGGGATAGAACTACCAAATCTGCTCTTGAAAAGGCTAATCTAGATAAAGATCTAAATCCAAAGGAAATGAGTAGAGATCAATTTCTAGCACTACATAAGGCATTTAAAAAAGTCAAAATAATGGCACCCTCAACAGATTGTCTCTCACCGATTGGTGAAACACTTATTAAAAGAAGTTTAAAACATGAAACTCAAGAAATCTCTCCAGAGTTTATTATTACTGCGTCAAGACCCGCATCAGTGTATTCAGGAAATCCTTTTCAAGTTGAAGTCGGACTTGTATATGGTGGAAATCTACCAAAAGAAGAAACTGTAAAAATTCTACGTTTTGCTAACAGAGTACCACTTCTTTATCAACAAGGTGGTTGTGTAACCACTCAGGCAATTTCATCTATTGACTGGAGAAGGTATGGATTAAATCAGCCATCTGGAAAAGGAATACCTTCAGGTCCTGCTATTTTTTTAACTCATGTTTCTTCAACACTAATTCCTTTCACATCTGAAAGTAAGGAAGCTATTGCAGATGTAACTGAAATAGAAAATGAAATAAAACTAGCATTTAGGGAGTGTGCAAGAAAAGTTCAACATCATATACACAAAGAGGTCAAACGTGCAAAGACACGGGAAAAATTCGATTTAATAACAAAAATTTTACCTGAGATTGCAAAGAAGTCGGCAAATATTCTAGATAAACCCGTTCCATCATTAGATCCCATTATTACAAAAATAATGGATGTTGTATGGATTGAAGATTTAATTGAATATGAAAAAATAAAGAGAGAACCAGTTCAAACAACCCTTGTGGGTGTTACTCCTACAGATGATAAAGGAGGAACAATTACAAAAAGTAGAATAATGGTAGTAAATTATAAACAAACTCCTCAAAAATTAAACTTATATGCAGTAATTCCCCAAGATGCTATTGTTGGAACAGTTACACCAAAACCCTCAAAGATTACAAATAATTATATAAAATGGAATTTGGAAACGATTCCTCCAGCAAATAAGATTGATATAAATTTTGAGCTAGCTGGTCTTGAGAAAGGAGATTTTGATGAAAACGATTTGTATATTGAAAATATTAATCCTACCTTTGTGATAGGGGCAGATAAATGGGAGGGGGATTAGATTATGAAAAAAGATTATTCTAATGTTATTTTAAAAATAAATGCAATAGCTGAAAAAATTTATGATGATTTTCAAAAAACTGATATTCCTTTTGTAAACCTACCTACTCGTACAAAGTCAAATATAAAATTTGATGAAAAATTAAATGTTTGGAAATATGGTAAGAATATAACAGAGAGAAATGCAAAATCACTTGATGGAGCATATATGCTTCTTCGAACAATGTACATGGCTGATTTTATAAAAGAGATGATTAAGATAAACAAATCATCAACCCTAAGAGAGATGTATTATATTTCTGAGGGATGGGAACTAGCAAAGTTTCATTCTCAACAAGAATCAAATCTTCTTGCAGAAGATTTAGAGGTCATTACAAGCTGCATGAGAGAAGACTTCAAACTAAGACCTGAGGAAGATGGAGCAAGAGTTATTGGTAATATCACAATCGAGGAAACAACAAGGAATAATAAGAAGAAGAAAATACATTGTCAAGAGGATGTTGGTGATGCAGGTTATTCAATTCCTTATAACGTTGAACCAGAAAAAATCACATTTAAAAGTATTGATGCAGATTTTGTTGTTGCAATAGAAACTGGTGGTATGTTTGATAGACTTGTTGAAAATGGATTTGATACATCTAATAATGCAATACTTGTTCATCTAAAGGGTCAACCAGCAAGATCCACCAGAAGGTTTATCAAAAGAATAAACGAAGAGGCAAACATTCCTGTTTTAATTTTTACTGATTGTGATCCATGGAGTTATAGGATTTATGCAAGTATTGCATATGGTGCTATAAAAACTGCCCATATATCTGAATATCTTGCAACACCACCTTCTCAATATCTTGGTGTTACTCCTTCAGATATTGAAAACTATGATTTACCAACAGATAGTCTTACAAAAGAAGATATAAATGCATTAAAAAATGAACTAACAGACCCCAGATTTCAAGATTCATTTTGGAAAGGAGAAATAAAACTTCAGTTGAAGATGGGTAAGAAATCAGAACAGCAAGCACTTGCAAAATATGGTCTTGATTATGTTACTGATACTTACCTGCCAGAAAAACTAACTGAAATGGGAATATTAAAAAAATAAACTTACCAAAGCTCATCTGGTGGAATCATTAGATTTTTCAAACGCAGAACATTATTGCTATCAATTTCAATATAGGTCTTACTATAAATTCCACCATCAGTTCCTCTTGGAAATGTTATTTCTATAACTTTTTTTCCATCTATATATTCAGGTTGCGGCATTCCAAGTTTTACCCTTTTTTTTCTTAAAAGAAAAAAGTGTAAATAAAATAAAATTTCAAGTAAAATAAATAGTCCAATAAGTAATGATAACCCAATAACCCAACCAACAAAGCCAAACAAAAACCAATTTGTTCCCAAATCAAGAAATATAATACCAATTGCAGAGAGTACTAATAAAATAACAAGAATAAGAGTAGTTATTATAAAAAGTTTAAAAAACCACCGATATCTAGCGCTAATTTTTATTTCATTATTTTGCATTTTAGCTAGTTTTTCAGGTGTTGTCATCTATATCCTTGTATATGTTATTGTATTTAAAAGCTTTTAAAATTTTCCATTTCTCAATTCTTAATATAATTTATCAATTTATTTAATGATTTTCCCCTATGAGAAAATCGGTTTTTCTCATCTGTTTCCATCTGAGCAAATGTCCTTTTTTCATTTTCAGGAATAAAAATAGGATCATATCCAAAACCATAATCACCTATTGATATTTTGGAAATCAGACCATATGACTCGCCAATAAAAATCTCAGGATCCTTATTAAGTCCCTTATAAACTATTACTGATCTAAAACAAGCTTTCCTTTTATTACCTTCATATTTTTCCATTAATTTTAAAATTCCAGAACAACCAATTTTATAAAAGACGTAGGCTGAATATACACCAGGAAAACCATTCAAACTATCAATAAATAAACCAGCATCCTCAAGAAAAAAAGGTTTATCAAATCTTTTTTGAATATCATTTACACCAAAAAGAGCAACTTCTTCAAGAGAATCTGCTTGAATCTCTGGATAACCAATATCTTTCTGGATTATTTCAAAATTTATCTTAGAAAATCTCTTTTTTGCTTCTAAAAGTTTACCCTTGTTTCCTGTGATAAAATAGAGTGTTTTCATCTGTATCTTCCTCTTTTAACAATCTCTGCGATTTTTTTAATTACAAGATTTCCATCATTCTTTAATTTGTTTTTATAACCTTCTAAAACATAATCAAAACAATTAGAATATCTAGAATGTGTTGATTCAATAGCTTCCATCAGAACATGTAAATCAACACCCTTTGCTTCTATCTCACCATTTTTCTCACCAAGTCCAAAATCTATGAAATGAATTCTATCATCCTGATAAATCATATTAGAAGTAGTAATATCACCATGAATTATGTTGTTATTATGAAGTTTAGCGATACTTTCACCAATCATTTTGCAAATGCGAATACGTTCTTTTTCACTTAGATCATTTAAAATATCTTTAATTCTTTTACCTACTAAAAATTCCATTGTAATAATGCCATTTTTTGTATCGACATCAAAAATTATTGGTACAGAAACACCAAATTTTCTTGCTTCAGTCATAAGTTTTGATTCTTCTTTAGTCCTATAAAAAATTAGACGATTGTCGATTTCTCTGATTCTATAAGATTTTTTAATTCTTCTTTTTTTGACTACATCAAAATCCATATATTTTGATTTACAAATTTTTGCTTCAGCTCCTTGATAAATTATTTTCTCTTTAGTCACGCCAGGTCACATCCACCATATCTGTTCTAAAACGTTGATCAATAAAACTATTTTCAACTTTCAATCTAATTCCACTATTATACATCAAAACTCCAAGCCATGCAATCATTGCTCCATTGTCAATACAAAGGTCCTTAGATGGAACAAAAAAAGAGGCGCCACGTTCCTTTGCCATTATTTGAACCATTTCACGTAATTTTTTATTTGCAGCTACTCCTCCACCAAGAAGAACCTCATCTTTTTCAGTATGAGCCATTGCTCTTTCAGTTACTTCAGTTAATGCTGCAAAGGTTGTTTCCTGAATAGAATAACATATATCTTCTAGGCTTTTATTTGCTCTATAGTATTGTTCAGCAGCAGTAAGAAGGCCGGAAAAGGCAATATCCATACCCTTTATTGTATAAGGTAAATCCAGATACTTTTTTCCATTAACTGCTAACTTCTCAATTGCTGGACCACATGGGAAATCAAGTCCAACAGTCCTACCAAACTTATCAAGACAATTACCAATTCCAATATCTAAGGTTTCACCAAACACTCTATATCTTCCTTCAGCAAAAGCAATTACTTGAGTATTTGCACCAGATGTATAAAGTAACACAGGATCATTACAGTCATTTAAAGTTCCACGTCCAATCTCAAGATGGGCAACACAATGATTTACACCAATGAGTGGTTTATCTAAAGTAAGAGACAATGCTCTTGCAGCAGTAGCACCGGTCCTTAGACATGGACCAAGTCCGGGTCCTTTAGAAAATGATATAAGATCAATTTCAGAAAAACTAACATTTGCAACATTGATGGATTCTTTTATCAAATCTGCAATATAAATTGTATGATGATTTGCAGCCTCGCGCGGATGAATACCACCTTGTTCGGGTCTATAAATCTTTAAAACATTTGAAAGAACATTGCATTTTCCATTGTTTTGTTCTACTATACCAATACCAACTGTATGGGCAGTAGCCTCAATACCAAGACATAACATAATAAATGGTTATAAAGAGGAGCAATATAAAAAAAATTTGGTTTAAAAACAATTATTTGCTAATACCAATTTCAATTTCTAGTTCATCAATTTTCCATTTCTTAATAAGTTTACCTGAAGGTTTTTGCGTAAATACAATAGCTTTTGACCTAGTTTCAGTTTTAATATAATCATTCCAATTCTCAAGAGCTACTTTTTTATCAGCATCTATTCTAATTTGTGTATTAATTTTATCCTCAACATCTAAATCCATTTCCTTTCTCATTGATTGAATTCTTCTTACAATTTCCCTAGCAAAACCTTCTGTCTTCAATTCAGATGTTAGAGTTGTATCAATCAAAAGAATAGCATCCTCAGTTTCAGTACGTGCAATATGCTCTTTCTCAGTTTCAATAAATATAAAATCATCTTTTGAAAGATTTATTTTGTCACTATCTAAACTAATAACAATCTTCTTATTTTTCACAATATCGTCAAATATTTTCTTCATATCCATTTGTTCAATTTTACTAATAACAGCTTTTGATTTTTCTTTTAATCTTTTACCTAAATTCGAATAATTAGGTTTTATAGATTTTGTAATAAATTTAGATGTATCTCTTTCAAAAGATATTTTCTTAACATTAATTTCTTCATTTAATAAATCTAACAGATTTTTAATTGAACCCTCAATTTTTTTATCACAAATAATTATTGCATTTCCAAGTGGATATCTAACTTTTATGCCAATTTTTGATCTTAGTGCTCTACCTGCTTCGACAAGTTCTCTAATTTTATCCATTCCTTCTTCAAGTTGATTATTGATTTTTTTATTATCTGCTTTAATATAATCACATAAATGAATACTTTCAGGCATATCATTAGTTCTTAAATTTTGATAAATATCTTCTGTTATAAATGGAATAAAAGGTGCAAGTAACTTTGAAAGTCCTATGCACACATCATACATTGTAGAATAACCTGCTAGTTTATCATTTGTTTTTTCTTCAACCCATAATCTTTTTCGAGATCTTCTAAGATACCAATTGCTGAAATCTTCAATAATAAAATTCTCTATTTGCCTTGCAGCCTTATGTATTTCAAACCTTTCAAAAAATGAATTTACCTCAGAAATTGTTTTATTAAATCTACTCAAAATCCATTTGTCAAGAAGAGTTCTCTTTTCATATGAAATTAAATCTTTTTTTGAATCAAATTTATCCAAAGATGCATATGTAGTAAAAAAATTGTACGAGTTCCAAAATGTTAAAATAAATTTTCCGAGTGTATCTTTTACTGCCTGTTCATAAAATCTCTTTGACATCCAAGGAGCACTTGCAGATACTAGATACCAACGAAGAGCATCGGCACCCTCTTTATCAAGTATTATATCTGGATCAACATAATTTCTCTTACTCTTACTCATCTTTTGACCGTCTTTATCAAGAATTAATCCCAATGTTAGTACATTTTTGTATGGATAGCTGTCAAAAAGAAAAGTAGATATTGCCAGAAGAGAATAAAACCATCCACGTGTTTGATCAAGTGCTTCTGAAATAAAATCAACCGGGAAATTATCTTTAAACTCATCTTTGTTTTCAAATGGATAATGCCATTGAGCAAAGAATGCAGAACCTGAATCATACCAACAATCAATTACCTCTTCTTCACGTGTCATTAGAGAATTACATTTTGGACATTTGACTTTTATTTGATCAACATATGGTTTATGAAGTTCAAAATCTTCTGGAAGTTTTTCACTAAGTTCACTTAATTCCTTAATACTACCGATACAAATTTGATTTTTACATTTTTTATCAGTACATGTCCATATAGGAAGAGGGGTACCCCAATATCTCTTACGAGAAAGAGCCCAATCCTTTACCTCCCTAATAAAATCTCCAAATCTTCCTTGTTGAAGATGCTCAGGATACCAATTAATCTGATTATTATTATTTACAAGTGATTTTTGCACCTTTGTCATTGCGATAAACCAAGACTCCATTGCATAATATAAAAGAGGTGAATCACAACGCCAGCAAAAAGGATAATCGTGTTTGTATTCATGAATTCCCTCAATGAGACCTCTTTTTTGGAGATGCTCAATTATACTTTGATCTGCATCTTTTACAAACTTACCTTTCCATTCTTTTACATCATCAGGGAATGTACCATCAAGATTTACAAGTTGAACAACAGGTAGGTCATACTTTTTACCAACATTATAATCATCTTCACCAAAAGCTGGAGCAATATGAACAATTCCAGTACCATCATCCATTGTTACAAAATCAGCAAGAACAACATACCATGCTTTTTTCTCTGGTTTTGCATAATCAAATAATGGTTCATATTCAACTCCCTCTAATTCTTTTCCTGAGAATCCATCCAAAAGCTCATATTCTTGACCTTTCAACAAAGAAGCAGTACGTTCCTCAGCAAAAATTAAAATTTGGTTGTTATAACGGATTTTTATATATGTTTCATCTGGATGAACTGCTAAGGCTACATTTGAAATAAGAGTCCAGGGAGTCGTTGTCCAAGCCAAGAAATATGCATCTTCATTTTTTAACTTGAATTTAATAAAAATTGATGGTTCCTCAACATTCTTATAACCTTGAGAGATCTCATGAGCAGATAAGGCAGTTCCACAACGGGGACAATATGGAACTACTTTATGTCCTTTATAAAGAAGTTTTTTTTCCCAAGCTTGTTTTAGAGACCACCAAACCGATTCAATATAATCATTTGTAAGAGTAATATATGGATTGTCCATATCAATCCAAAAAGCAATTCTCTTGGTCATTTCAACCCATGCACTTTCATATTGAAAAACACATTTCTTACACTCTTCATTGAACTTTTTTATACCAAAATTTTCTACAGCTTGTTTATCCTCAAGACCAAGTTTTTTTTCAACCTCAATTTCAACAGGTAAACCATGTGTGTCCCAACCAGCTTTTCTAAGAATATAATGACCATTCATTGTTTCATATCTAAGTACTAAATCTTTCATAACCCTAGTCAATATATGACCAGGATGAGGAAGACCATTTGCTGTAGGAGGGCCTTCTAAAAAAACATAAGGCTTACTTCCCTTTCGTTGATCAATTGATTTTTTGAATATTTTATTGTCTGCCCAGAATTTAAGAATCTTTTCTTCAACCTGTTTTGGACTGTATTTCTGAGGCGGGGACTCGATCATCTCTTTTTCACCAATTTATCCCATATGATATACAATATGTTTTAGCACCCTAATACCAAAAGACCGTTAAAACCATTTCCATCAAATATCTTCTAATAATTTTTTATATCATCAGCCTTCATAAACTCACGAAGCAAAGAGGTTGCATAACATCCTTTTTTAAGTTCAAATTTTAGGTTCAATGCGTTTTTACCTTCTTTTAATTCATCACTTATTAATTTATATTTTAAATTATTAACAGACGCAAGTAATGGATGTCTGGATCCTTTTGACGATATTCTTGGAATATCAGGTATAATAAAATCCCTAGGGTCAATCTTTTCAGAATCAATTATTTTATGTTCAATTTCACCCATTTCACCATCTGAATAAACTGTGTCACTTCCAAATAAAATACCACTTACTACTGCCTTTTTTTTGGAAATCTGTAAATTAACCTTTTCGATATTACTTCTACCTACCTTGATTGCAGTATCAATAATTAATCCTCTTCTTATCGGAAGAACAACATCACCCACAATTGCTTTATTTAATGGTAATTTTCTTCTAATGCGTTCACTTAATATTCTATTAAAAAGATAAGATTGATAAGCATATATAAACATTGTAAGTAAATTATTTGGTAATTGATTTAGAGCATCAACAAAGTTATTTGGATTATTTACCAATTTGTTTAAAATCGCTTTTTCATAATTTAAATTAATTGGATAAGATTTCAATGCTTCTGAATAATCTTTATTTTTTTCAAGTCTCTCACGCACTTTATATGAATCAATATCTTCGCCTTCTATAGGGTTTCCGATATATTTCATCGTAGCTTTCTCAAAATCATCTTTAACAATATATTTACCAATAACATGAGTTATTGGTCTTATTATACCAAAACGTTGAATTCCATAAAAATTTGGAAATCCTCCATAATACTCAATATACTTAGAAATCTTTCCAACATTTTCTAAACCCACGTCTTCTTTTATATTTCTTATGAAAATATCGAATTTGTTACCAATAAGATTACCAATTTTAACGGGAAATTCAGAGTAATAAACATTTTCAATTTTAGCATTTTTTATTTTAATATTTAAAAGTTTATCAGAACTAACTTTATAAATCGACATAACTTGAGTTGTAACAGCCCTTTTATCCTTTGTACCAGCAAAATTGATTCTTTGACGTGAAATGTGAAGTTTATTTGCTAATTCTCTAACAATAAGATTAGTTTCCCAATTTTTTGTTGTTAAGTCTGCAATTAAAAATTTACCAGTTTCAGATTTTTTTGGATAGTTAGAAATCTCAGAAACTATAAAATCCTCAGGATGTAATCTTAGTTTACCACCAATTCCATCAAAAGGTGTAAAAAAAGTTTCGATACCTACTATTTTTTCCGTTTCTAAAACATTCATCTATTTTTTACTCTTAGTTTTTGTGCTAAAATTTTTACTGAATGTTTTTATCTCATCTTCCAATTGTTTAACAGCTTTTTTTAGAATTTCCTCAGGTTTTCCTTTTTTTACTCTTATATATAAACGCCTTCTCTTGGACTCTGGATGATCAGACATATAGGACGCATAATCAACATCGTCATATTCTAATAAAACTTCAGTAATAGGATTTAGTAATGTTTCAGTTTCTCCTGTTATCTCTAGTTCTAGTTCTTTTGCAGTTTTTTTTATAGTTCTTAACTCCATTGATTATCACACTCATCCATTATTTGCAATACCCTCTTAAAACTTTTTAATATCATATTCTCCATAATCAACAGCCATTCTTCTTCTTTCTTTATTTCCGCAATTATCACATTTAAGATAGTTATCCTTTTTATAAAGTGGTTTTCTGCATTTTGTACAAATAGATTTGATTGCTCCAAGATCCCTATCCTTTGTAGCTAATTGAACACTTGGTCGAACTTGAGTAATCTTTGCTCTTATAATATCTCCAGGAGAAAATTCAGTTGCTGGATCCTTAACATAACCAGTTGAGATTTCTGAAACACGCAAAGTTCCATTAGTATCTCCAGAAATATGTCGATTTTTACCAATGACATGAATTACTTCTGCAATTACCATGTTTGATCTTACTGAAACAACTTTAGCAAGAACAATATCTCCTTTTCTAAGTTCAACAGGTATACTTGTTAAAGGTTTTATTATAACTCTTCTATGTTTTTCATCAACATAATATGTACCAACTCTAGATGCTCTTATGATACCCTCTTCTTCAAAAGTTCCTTCACCTGGTAGTAATTCCTCAGAAGTTGAAATTTGTTCCCCAGGCAGAATTATCTTATCTTTTGTCATTATTTCACCATATATTGTTGATTTATGTGAGTTTAGGCAATCTAATTGCTGTTTTAAAGGTTGTGGTGTTAAAAAAGAAAACATTCTGTAAAAAAAGTTATAAAGACCATATCTATTTCGATTTCTCTACCTAAAGATATACTAGGTGAAAATATGGCGCGAAAACCAGGAAGTATGTACAGATATGTCAGAGGAAAACCCTCAACAAGAAGAGAATATATGGGAGGAGTTCCCTTATCAAGAATAACTCAGTTTGTATTAGGTAATAAAACACAAAAATTTCCTATCCAAATCTCATTAACAAGCCTTGAAAAATGTAATGTTAGACACAACGCTTTAGAGTCAGCGCGTATAACAGTAAATAGAGCTATGGAAAAAAAGGTTGGAACAACCAATTTTAGGTTACAAGTTAGGGTATATCCACACGTTGTACTTAGGGAAAACAAACAAGCAACAGGAGCTGGTGCAGATAGAGTTTCTCAAGGCATGAGAGCTGCTTATGGGAAAGCGGTTGGAACTGCTGCTGAGGTAAAACAAAATCAGGTTGTGATGCAGATTGAAACAACTGAGGAATTCATTCAAGAAGCTAAAAATGCTCTTAGAAAAGCGGGAATGAAAATACCTTCACCCTGTAAAGTAATAGTTGGAAAAGCAGCTTAGACATATCTTAAGAATATTGGGGAAATTATAACAAATAAAATTATTAATGATACTACCAAAGTAACTTTCCTTACTATTTTATCCAAATTTTCATCTGAAATACCTTTTTTGATATTTTTAACTATTAATCGAACACCATCATTAAACAAGAAGCCTCCATCTAATGGAACCATAGGAAGGATATTAAAAATTCCTATCATCAGATTTAACCAGGCCACCCAATAGATAGTGTTAACAACAATCCAAAAAATCTCTGTTGGAATTATACCAAGTGGGCCTACAATGGAATATGAGCTAGTAAAAGGGGAAGCAATAGGATTATAACCTTGAAAATAACCTAAAATTGGAATTGAAATAAAATTTAATAATCTTAACAAGGGATCTCCAAAAGGATTTTTTAAACGATCAAGATTTCTTTCCTCATCTACGAATGTATAGATGCCAGTATATCCTTTACCCTTTGAAGAATTCATTTGAATATAATTGAATTTATCAACAAGTTTTATCTCAACATCATTATGAACTACATTGTCAAAAATATAGGAAATTGTTATAGTATCATTTGCTTTAGTATCATTTAACATTATTATATATTGCTCAAATCTATCATCAAGAGTATCATACTTTGTTAAATCTGTACCATTAATCTCAGTTATTATCGCACCTTTTTGTATTCCAATCTCATCAGCTGGTGAATCTTCAAATAATTCATAGACTGTCAAACCATCTCCAGGTACAACTGCAGAAATAAACACAAATGAAAAAAGTAATAAACAAATAAAAAACACAACAAAGTTTGATAACGGACCTACCGCATAAACCCGCATTCGTTTAGAAATTGTTGTCTTCTTCATTTGTTCTTCATCAGGTTCAACAAAAGCACCGATGGGGAAAATCAAATAAAGAAGTCCCATTGATTTAACTTTTAAATCTCCTGCAAGAGTTAGAATTCCATGTGAGAATTCATGAACAATTATTGCAACAATCAATGCGACAACAATATAAAACAAATATTCAATAGGTAAAATCGGATTAATACCTGGTAGTATCACATAAAATTCTGCTCCAGGAAGTAATGTTGCTCTTTCCTCAGGCGATAGTCCAATAACAAATGAAAATTGCCAAAAGAAAAAAATTACAAAAATAACCATACAAACAAAGCAAAACACTATTCCTGAACTTCCATATGCTTTCCAGAATCTTTTTTTACTTGAAATTTTTTTTAAAAAACCTATTCCTTTTGTTGTTCGCAAAAGTAATGCAGGCCCATATAAAGAGATATTATATTTTTTTAAAATCTCTTTTTTATGTAAAAAATATACTAATAAAAAATAAACAATAATAACAGAAAAGAAAATCAATAAACCATTTATAAATGTCATAATTGGAAGCAGGGAATATGTTTTTATTTAATTAAGCTAACTAATTTAAAAAAAAAAAAAAAAAAAAAATCCTAAAGAAAAATAATATTTTCTTTGTGATCAATCAATTCTTTAATTAATTTATTACACCAAAATAACTTTTTTAACTTCATATTTAAATCTTTTTTTTCTGGATAGGAAAACATTCCAATTTTACCATCAAAATCAAAACCAATCAAATTGATTTTTTTTGCTTTGAAATGTGATGATAAAAAGACTGCTCTATCACCATCTGTAAAACCACCAAAATTATAGATATTTTCAAATGATGAAGGATCAATATGTGTAGTTCCAATAATATTTTTCTTGAATTCTTTAACATATTTTTTAATACTAGAAATATTGTCACCATGGGCATGAATAATTACTATACATCCATTTAAATTAGCCTTTATCTGATCAGGCATATAACCATCAAAATCTGTTACTATAATATCCGGCAAAATATTTTTTTTTAATAATGCACTTGTTGCTCCATCTGCAGTAATTTTAACAAAATTTATAATTTTTTTCTTATATTTTTCAATTGAATTTTCTAAAGATGGACCAGCACCAAATATTACAATTTCTTTATTAATAATAATTTTCTCCAATTGTTTAATTGGAAAAAGTTGTTTATCATTTAAAAGATTATTTAATATCTCTGCTGAATTTTTTTCTCTTTCATAAGTATAGTTAAATTCTCTTGATATCTTTTTATAAATAGGTTCCCAATCTTTGTAAAACATAGATTTTTTTTACCTAAACTAGTTTTTTATTTTTTTTTATTTCTTGTTTTTTTTCTTCTAGAGAATGAATTTCCTTTAGATAATGATTTGAAACTGCCCCAATTAAAGCAATCATAATACCTGTAAATGTATAACCGGTAAAACCTAATGTATAAAAAGGTGTAATATCAAATTTTACAGGCCAATTAATTAATGCATCGTATAACGATCTGAATATAGCATAAGATATAAAACCAAAAGCTAAAATAGAAAATGGAGCAAGCCAATAACCCCAAGGTTTTCTTTTATCCTTAACATAAATATCAATTACCCGACCAAATATTACTATTAGTCCAGCAATTACAATACCCCAAATCATATTAATTATAAAAAGTAAAAGTGGTAAAAGCTCAACATCAGAGCTAAATGTGGTATTTGTAACAGTATAAAATGCAAGTATCACATTAGCAACTAGAATTACTGCTGCAAGAATAAATGTATATATTGATAATCTACCAGTTAAAAGACCTGATTTAATTTCATTCCAAATTATTGCTAGGTTTCTTTCCCACCTAAAAACTCTGATTAATAAATATGCACCTAAAGTAAATAAGATTGCTCCAAATCCACTAGCAGCCATATTAAGAAGAACAAAAAAAGCCCAAACAATTAAAACAAGTGCAATTGGTAAGAGAAATTGTTTTTGAACCTTTTCATCATCAAGAATTTTTATAATGCGATAATATGTATCCTCCAATTCTCTACTTTGTTTAACGGAGACTCTTTGAATTGATGTGATCTTTATTCTAGACTGAATGATTGGTAGAATATATTCATCCTCAGCACCATCAGTTACAAGAATTACATTTTCTGCATTTGTTTCTTTTATTACATATTCTAGTTGCTCAGATAAAATCTGGTCAGATTTTAGCCCAACATTCATATGTCCACAAATAGTAGCGATTTTAGCATTTTTATTTTGATCAATCAAAGATTTATAAGTTGAAATTGCATAAAAAATTGCATTTAAATCGGAATCTTCAGGATCAGCTTCGCCTAGTCTGTTTGCCGCTTCAAGATTATTATTTAATCCAATAATTGGACTTTTTATTTTTGTCTTTCTACCAAAATCATCATCACGATCTACATTGAGAACAAGGGTATTCATAAATTTCGTTCCAAAATTACAATTACTTAATATTTAATAATGTTGCTATTTAAATTATAAAGATAAAAAAAATCTTGTAATGATTTATAAATAGTTCAATTATTGCCACTGCTAAATGATTAAAGTAAAAAATAATTTAATAAAACTTAACTTTTCTAGTTTAAAATTTTTTATTATGATGCTAATTATGGTCATTGTATGGGCTTTTGCTTTTCCATTTATTAAAATTGGCTTAGAAGAATTATCATTTATTAATCTTACAATAATGAGATTTTTTATTGTATGTTGTGTTCTTCCTTTTATACTACTTTTCCAGAAAAAAAGGATTTCAAAATTACAAAAAAAAGATATCCTTCCAATATTTCTCCTAGGATTTTTTGGAGTAATAATATATCATCTTGGTTTGAATTATGGAGAGCAATATATTTCACCTGCAGCAGCAAGTTTGATTATTGCAACAATACCTGTACAAATTGTAATACTTGCTATATTTTTTCTAAGGGAAAAAATTTCATTAATTAAAGGTCTTGGAGTAATTATAGCTATGGCGGGCGTTGTTGTAATTTCAATATGGGGTAAGATAGAATCTACCATAAAGGTGGAATATATCTATGGAGCAATTGCAGTTTTGATTGCTGCATTAATGGGAGCGTTATATACAATATTAGGAAAGAAATTGTTAGATAGATATACAGGACTATCATTAACAATATATGCAATACTTTTTGGTAGTATAGGTTTAATACCATTTTTAAGCCATTCACTTATAGAACAAGTTTTTGTCATGTCAATCAATGCCTGGTTTTCTGTATTATTTTTAGGTTTATTTTCTACAATAATTGGTTATATTGCATGGTATGTTGCACTTGAGAAAAAAACTGCTAGTGAAATTAGCATATTTCTTTATGCTATACCTGTTTTTTCAACAATATTTAGTTATTTTATTTTCAATGATGAAATTACCATTATGTTTGTATTTGGAGGAGTTCTTGTAATTGCAGGTCTTGCTATTGTAAATATGAAAAATAATAAAAAGATTGATTAGTAAAAAATTGTTTTTCAAAAACATGACTAAGATTCTATATATGGTTAATATTGAAGGCAATTACATAAAAGAATTTGATGCAACTGTTATAAAAAATAAAAAAGATTATGTTTGTTTAGATCAAACTGCATTCTATCCACTTGGTGGTGGACAACCGTCGGATATTGGGGTTTTGAAATGGAACAATAAAGAATCAATTGTAAAAGAAGTAATAAAAAAAGGAGATACGGTTCAACATATAATTCAAGGAGAAAAACCACCAGTTGGTACAAAATTACATGCAGTTTTAGATTGGAATAGACGATATAACCATATGAAAATGCATACAGCTCAGCATATCCTTTCTGGAATTATTTTTGATGATTATAAGGCAAGAACAGTAGGAAATCAGATACATGCAGAGTATTCAAGAGTTGATTTTCATCCAGCAAATTTTACAGATGAAGACATAAAAAATATTGAAACTAAATTTAATAAAATAGTCAAAAAGAACTTACCTGTAAAAATATATGAAGAGGAAAGATCTAGTTTAGAAAAAAGAGTTGATCAACAAAGAGCTCATCTTGATTTATTACCAAAATTTGTAACAAAACTTCGAATTATCGAAATTGAGGGTTTTGATATATGTCCTTGTGCAGGTACACATGTGAAAAACACTAGTGAAATTTCAGAAATAGATAAAATTAAAAAAGAAACTAAGGGAAAAGATAAAGCTAGGATAATTTACTCTCTTTCAAAAAAATCTACATAGTAAATTGTATCTCTACTTCATTAATTTCATTGACACCTTTAAGTGATTTCAACATTCCATAAATCGTGTTTTTAATAAAATCTGTTGGAAATTCTGTTAAAGGTATTTGTTTACCATTAACTTTTATTATCATTTTTTCCTCCTAAAAATTTAGTTTTTAAAAATTCAATAACCTCTTTTAAATTTCCTGAATATGTAAAAATCGTATTTTCCCTTTCTTCAATATTTCCAATCCTGATTTTAGGAATATGTTTATCATTTGCCCCCTCTACAAGTATCAAATCGTATTTATTAATTTGATTTATAATCTTAATTATCTCAGATAAATCCTTTGATTTTTTAAATATAAAATTTGTTTCTATAGGTGAAGAAAACACAATTAGTTTTGATCCGGCCTCTGCATGTTTCCAAGTATCTTTTCCTTTTGTATCAATTCCGATTTTTTTATTAGTTATTTTTATACTTGCAATATTAAATCCCTCTTTTGTCAGATTTTTTACAATATCGATAATAAGAGTTGTTTTTCCTGTATCAGATTTTCCATATATTCCAAAAACTTTTTCACTCATTTCAAGAGTTGTATGCATTTACTATGTATATTTTTTACTTTTCAATAAAAGATTTCTAAATTTAAATATAACAAAATCAAAATATGTAATGCAGTTAACTAGTCCTGATTAAAAATATGAAAAATAAAGCATATATTGCTCTTTTCATTTCAATTATTTCTGTTTCTTTTGCAGCAATATTTATTGCCACATTACTTAATTTTTATCCAAATATTGATCCTCTTTCAATTGCATTTTACAGATTATTTTTTACAGCTCTTCTTATTATGCCATTTGTATTATTCAATAGTAATACACGAGAAGAAATTATTAGCATTTCTCGTTCAAATTTTTTGATAATGATTATTATTGGAATTATTCTTGCTGCACATTTTGCGTTATGGATTACATCTCTAAAATTTACCTCGGTTGCAAGTTCTGTAATTCTTGTTACTGCACATCCAATTCTTGTTGGGCCCATATCTCATTACTTTTTTAAAGAACGTTTATCTATTATAAACACAGCTGGAATATTTATTTCAGTTTTAGGTGTAATAATACTTGTTACAGGTAACTATGGGCTAGATTCCTTTACATTGGATTCATTAGAAGGAAATATTTTAGCAATACTTGGAGGTATTGCTGCAGGACTCTATATTCTCGGTGGAAGAAAAATTAGAAAAACAGTTTCAGTTGCTTCTTATGCATTTATTGTTTATTCAATTGGTACAATTGGTCTATTTGTAATATGCTTGTTTTATAATGCTCCTTTTGGAAATATAAACTTAGATGCTTTAATTATAATATTTTTAATGGCAATTGTTGCTGGAATTTTTGGTCACACATTATACAACTGGTCTCTTAGACATATTCGTGCTTCTATTGCATCGGTTGCATTACTTGGCGAACCTCTAGGCTCAACTTTACTTGCTTTTGCATTACCTTGGATACAACAAACTCCCTCATATTATACAATTATTGGTGGAGCAATAATTCTGACAGGTATTTATCTTACTGCAAGAAAATCAGATAAATAAAAAAAGAAAATTTTAAAAATAAATCATTTTTTTCGGATAGTCCATGATGGATAAAAACAATAAATACAAAATAATAACAATAGCATTATCAATAATAATTCTTGCAGCAATATTTACAATTATATATGTAAATTTACCTAAAGAAGAAGACACAAACGATAAAAAAACAAATGGTGAGAAACAAAATATTTTTACAATAACATATGGTGATGAAATTATAAATTATACCATTGAAGACATTGAAAAATTTGAGGAATTCACTGGAACAGGAACCTATATAAAAACAGGTTGGCTCCCAGATGTTTCATTAGAAGGACCATTTAATTTTACTGGAGTAAAGGTAAATACAATCCTTAATCAAATAGATAATTTACCAAATAACTATACAGTGAATATTACCTCAAGTGATGGTTGGACAACTAATTTTAATTTAAATACAATTAATGGACAAGTCAGCATTTATAATGAATCAGGAAATATAACTCAAACAGGCGGAGTTACGATGATTCTTGCCTATAAACAAGAGGGAAAATATCTAAATGAATCTAACGACGGCCCTCTAAGAGTAGCCTTTATTGATGGCGATAAAATAACATCATCAAAACTATGGACAAAATGGGTTATATCTTTTGAAATAATTCAACAAATTTAGAAAACGATTATAACCTCAATCTATTTTCTTTTTTTATATTAGGATATTAAAAAATGAGAGATATTGAAGACCTTATAAAAAACAATAAAAAATACAATGATGTAGTTGTTCAACAGCAATTAAAAAGTAAAAAAAATATTGTGGCTTATGTAACTATTAATAACAAACCGAGAGTTCTTAAATGGTTTGTACCAGGGTTAAAAAAACAAATGAAGAATGAGTATAACATAATAAATAAAGGTTCTTCAAAATTAAATATTCCAATAATTCACGAGATAGATGAAAAAAACAATGTTTTGATAATGAACTATATTATTGGAGAAAATCTTTGTGATATAATAAATAATAAAAAGGTTACAATTTCTGAAAAACAAAGATTAACAATATTATTGGCTCAATGGTTTTTTGACTTTCATAATTATTTTAAAATAAAAGAAGAATTTTTAATTCATGGTGATCCAACTTTAAGAAATTTTATTTTTACAGACAGAATTTGGGGTTTTGATTTTGAAGAAACTAGAGTTGGAAAACCTGTAGAAGATATTTCAGGGATGTGTGCATCAATCCTTACAACTGAGCCGATGTTTAATAATGAAAAATTTCATTTGTGTAAAAAATTTATTGAAGAATATCTGAATTTAGCTCCAGGTCGTATTAATGATATTAATACTGAAATATCTTATTCCTTACTTCAAAAAATACAATGGAGACCTAATGATGAAGAAATTCTTAGAAAATTTAGTAAATTAATTAGAAAAAAGGGTATTAAGGGTTTTTAGGTTTTTATAAGAAAAACACTTAAAAAGGTAAATTTTATTTGATAATGTGAGGGGAAAGAAAATGCCTCCAGATGATGATGTTGATGAATTAGTTGATAAAGCAATTGATGAAATAATTGCTAGAGCAGAATCACGAGACGATGAAATTAAAAAAAGAAGACCAAAACCATTTCGTTATTTAACAGATAAAGAAGATATACAAGCTGAGTTGGCAAGAGATGAAATGTCTCATATAACTGTTATGGGAGAATCACCTGCTGCAAAAATTGTTGATGATAAACTTGCAATTCTTGGATTAGGAGATGTTGAAACTATTGAAAATGTCTTAAAAAAACATAAAGGTAGTAGAAAATTCAAGTAAAAAAAATATCATTTTATAATATAACTCCTAAAAGTCACAATTTTTAAATAGATATTATATTATGCGTTCACCTATGAATATGGGGAAGGAAAAGATCATACCAATTATTGCAATGGTTGTACTTATAATTGGAATAATTTCAACCATTTATGTACATGCAAGTCAAATTGAAAAAGACACAATAAAAATAAATGGACAAGATTTTACAATAGATCAGCTTTTTTCAATAGGAGTTACAAATGAAATTGAAACAGATGAGGGAGAAAAAGAAGGAATTGCACTAGATAAGCTTATGGTTGCTGTTGGTGTTGGATGTACTGATTGTCATAAATATACCATAAAAGCAAAGGATGGCTATCAGCAAACATTAGATTGGGACATTTTAAAAACTGGAATATTAACTGATTATGGAAGAGTTTATTTCCCAGATACAGCACATACTTTCTGGGTAAGAGATGTAATTGAAATTGAGGTGAAATAATATGAAAAATTTAAAATTATTAGCTGGAATTTTAGTATTTGGATCACTTTGGGGTTTTTCTGAATGTATTATTGGCTCTGGTTTAAGTGAATTTGGACTACCTACTGGGGCAATTATGACTGGATTTTTTGCAATTACATTTCTGGTAATTAGCAGAATGACTTATCGTCAACCAGGGATGCAACTTGGAATGGGATTAGTTGCTGGAGCACTTAGACTTTTCAATCCATTTGTTGGATGTCATTTATGCTCAGCTTTAGCAATTATGGCAGAAGGTGCAATTTTTGAAGTTATTTGGTACAAAATTTCATTAGATCTTACTGAAATTAAACCATTAACAATGCAAATTAGTATGGGAATTATATCTGCATATTTTGTCTATATAGGCGGATATATTATAACTCAGATTTTTACTCCAATTGTATCTGGTTCTGGATTTTTTATTGAGAATCTTATAACATTTATGCCAAATATTCTTTCAAGCGGTCTTTTATCAGCTCTTATCGGAGCATTTGTTCTACCTGTAATACTTTTAACAAAAAAAATTGATTTAAGACTTAAAGATCGGTTGTATTATCCAACAACAATAGGAATCTCTGTTTTTTGTTGGTTATTTGTTGTCGGTAATTGGTTCTTACTATCTTAGAGGAACACAATTATGGTTAATCCCAAAACAGTAAAAATTTTAAAGTTTCACCCTGAAAAATGCGATGGGCAATTAGGCTGTGAAAAAGCTTGTTCAAATGTTCATTTTAAATCAGATGAAGGTGGTGAAAAATCAGCTATCAGAATCATTAAGGATGGAAATTCCTATAAGATGCATGTTTGTGATCATCGTGGCTTATGTATAGATATGTGTCCAGTAGGGGCACTTAAACGAAAAAAGAATGGTATAGTCTGGCTTGATAAAAACACTTGTATAGGGTGTCAAGCATGTGTTGGTTTTTGTCCAATTGGTGCAATGAGAAAATCTGATGAAAGAATTGAACCTTTTAAATGTATTTCTTGTGGAGCCTGTGTTAGAGCATGCCCAAATGGTGCACTCGAGTTAGTTGAGATCGAGATCGACAAAATCAAGGAAATTGTATATCATAATCTGGGGGTAAAATAGTGGGAAAAGGACAGATACCTACTGAAGAATATGAAACTAGGAATACTAAACATAAATGGGATTATAAAAAAATCAAACAAGCTCATAGAATTGTTTTTAAATATAGTTTTAAAAAAGGGAAAGTTGAGAGGGGATATGCAAATAGAACATTATACATTAATCTATCTTCAAAAGAAATAAAAGAAAAGAAAGTAACAGAGGAAATGAAAGACAAGTTTACTGGCGGTCGTGGTTTTGGTTTAAAGCTTTTATGGGATTCAATAAAACCCACAACTAGATGGAATAGTGATGAAAATGAACTAATAATAACAACAGGTCCTTTATGTGGTACAACTCAATATCCCGGCTCAGGTAAATCACTTTGTCTTACAGTATCACCTTCAACTGATATTATTTGTGATAGTAATGTTGGAGGTTTTGTTGGACCTTATCTTAAATTTGCAGGATTTGATGCTATTGAAATACAAGGTAAAGCAAAACATGATGTCGTAATTCTCATTGATGGTGAAAAAGGAAAGGTTTTAATTGAAACTGCTCCCCTTGAAGAAACAAACACTCATCAATTAAATGAACAGCTTACAAAAATGTATGCATCTGAAGATACAGATAATTCTAGACAAAAAGTTTCAGTTGTTTCATCAGGAAAAGGAGCTGAAAACAGTTATTGGGGTTGTCTTAATTTTTCATTTTATGATATTAGAAGAAAAGTTCCACGTGTAAAACAAGCAGGTCGAGGCGGTCTTGGCACAGTTCTAAGAGATAAAAAAATAAAGGCAATTGTTGTAAAAGTTGAGAAAGTAAGTGGTATATCAAATAATCCCGCTGATCCTGAAACATTAGCAAAGATTGGGACAAAACTTCATCGTGAAATCAGAGATCTGGATAGATACCAGTGTAATATGCGTGCTGTTGGAACTGCACATTTGGTCGAAATTATGGATGAATATGATTTACTGCCAACTGAAAATTATAGATTCGGTAGTTTTCCTAAAGCATCTAAGATTTATTCACCTGAGTTTTACAAACATTTTACTAAAATTATCCCAGATGGATGTTGGCATGGCTGTACAATGGCATGTTCAAAAACTGTAGATGGTTTTACTGTTATGACAGGTCCATATAAAGGTCAAAAAGTAACAGTTGATGGTCCAGAGTATGAAACTGTAGGATGTGGTTCAAACATGAGTATCTGGGATCCTCTTTGGATTCTAGAATTTAACTTTTATTGTGATACCTATGGTCTTGATACAATCTCAACAGGAACTGCAATTGCTTTTTATATGGAGATGTATGAATATGGAATTTTAAACAAGGGAAGGTGTGATAATCTTGAACTTTGTTTTGGAAATTATGAAGCAGTACTAGAATTATTACATAGAATTGCGCGTGGTGATAATGGAGAATTTATAAAGGTTGCTTCAAAAGGTATTAGGAGAGTAAAAGACTGGCTTATAAAAAAGGACTGGGGAGATAAAGATCTCATTGAAGATTGTGGTATGGAAAGTAAAGGTTTGGAATATTCTGAATATGTTACAAAGGAATCACTTGCTATGCAAGGTGGATATGGACTTACTCTAAAGGGTCCACAGCATGATGAAGCTTGGCTTATTTTTATGGATATGGTAAATAATGCAATTCCAACTTTCAAAGACAAAGCAGAAGCACTTCACTACTTTCCAATGTGGAGAACCTGGTTTGGATTAAATGGACTTTGTAAACTTCCATGGAATGATATTGAACCTGCAAATAATGCAGAAACAGATGATCCTACAAAGGTCCCTGAACATGTTCAAAACTATGTTGATTACCAAAAAGCAATGACTGGTAAAAAAATAACAAAAGAGGACCTTATACTACAGAGCGAAAGATGTTATAACTTTCAAAGAGCAATGAATGTATGGATGGGTAGAGGAAGAAGAAAAGATGACTGGATACCCTATAGATCAATGGGACCTGTTACTAAAATGGAATATATATCTAGAAAAGACAGGTATGATAAATATATAACTGAAAAAATAGGTATTTCTGAAAAAGATATTGAAAAAATGAATATAAATGAAAAAATGAAACTTTTATATGATTTTAGACAGGATCAATATCAAAAACTTGCAGATGCTGTATATTATCGAAGAGGCTGGACCCCTAACGGTGTTCCAACTCCCCAAAAAATGAAACAACTTGGCATGAATGATTCTAAAATGCTAAAAATTCTACAAGATGAAATTGATAAGGATGAAAAAGCAGGTTTGAATGTATGGGGTGGTAAATATAAAAAGGGGGAAGAACTTCCCAGTATACATCCAAATTATTGGAAAAAATGGTAAAAACTTATGGATAAAGTAAAATATGATAAAATAAGAAAAAAATTAAAAGATACAAGTATTGGTATAGCAGGACTTGGTGGACTGGGTTCAAATGCTGCAGTTTCACTTGCAAGAGCAGGGATTGGACGTCTTGTTTTGGTTGATTTTGATAAAGTTGAAGAAAAAAATCTTGGAAGACAATATTATTTCATTGAGCATATTGGAAGATCTAAAGTAGACTCGTTGAAAGAAATTATTGAAAAAATTAATCCACAGGTAAAATTAGTTATCCATAACTTAAAACTTGAAAAAGGGAAAATGGAAAAACCATTCAAAGATGTAAATGTTGTAATTGAAGCATTAGATAATGCTGAAACAAAGACAATTTTCATCGAAGAAATTCTCACAAAACTACCAAAAAAACCTATTATTGCTGCTTCAGGTGTTGCTGGTTATGGTAATTCAGATAGGATTAAAACAAAAAGATTGGGCAATTTATTTATGTGTTATGATGGACAAGCAAAATCAAGTGATGATGATGTGCTAATGGCCCCACGTGTCTCGATTATGGCAAATTGGGAGGCAAATTTAGCTTTGGAAATAATCTTGGGTGAAGATAAGTGAGTATAGAAGTGAATGGTAAAAAGGTCGAATGGGTTAAAAACGAAACAGTTGAAAAATTGCTTAAAAGAATGAGATACACATTTCCTCTTGTTGTTGTTAAAATCAATGACAAGGTCGTTCCAAGAAAAGATTTCTCTTATGTAAAAATACCAGATAAATCAACAGTTGCTGTAATTCATATGATTAGTGGTGGATAGTTTTTTAATTTTTATTAATCTTATTTATAAGAGTATAAACCATTATTGATAGAATCGGAACAAAAATAATAAAAATATATTCTTCAAAGGGAATTTCAAAAAGATTACCAATAATTTTATCCTGGGAAAAACTCCAAATTCCTAATCTAACAGATATTTGATCCCAAATTACGCCAATAATAAATAAGACAATCAGTGAAATTGCAAGATTCTTAATCACAATTCTATCTCTTAGAATAACTAACAATATTATTGAAGGGATTACTGCAAAAATAAGCATAAACAATATGTAATAATAATTCTCAAGCATAAGAAAAAAAATCAAATAAAATCTAATAAATGCTTCGTAAAAACTATAATTTAAGCACTTATTGAACTAATTACAGTTAGAACTGAAAAACCAAATGCGAAGAAGAAATATGTCACATACATTAAAGTCCATGAAGGAGTATTTTCAAGTAATCCTTCTTTTCTATTTTCCTTAATCATCAAGTAAAATATTAGAAAAGCAGGTATTGATAAAAATGTTAGAATCCATAGATATGATTCCAATATACCGCTATGAATAAGCATTGGAATATAGCAAAAAGGGAAAATCATAAATGGTAAAGATAATGTTGCTGCTTTTTTTATACCAAAAGTGTTAACAAGTGTTTTAGTTCCAGTTTTTTTATCAGCTTCTTTATCAACAATATCCTTTGTAATAGATCCGCCTACTAAAAAGCACATTGCTATTAAACCTATTACAAGAGGTAACGGATTAAATGGGTTTCCAAACACACTCCAAGAGGCAAGTATTCCTAATAAACCTCGAGGTATTGCAATCCATAGTTGATTGACAAAAATTACATCCTTAAATCTAGGAGGAATTGAATAGGTAATTGAGAAAAATGATATTAGAAGGATTAAAAAAAGAAATGTGGGATTTATAAATAATGAAATAAAAATTGCAAGGGAGTATAAAAGAATAGATATAATCAATGCATTTTCAATAGGAATATTACTTTTTATTAAAGGACGATATGGTTTAGATATTTTATCGGTTTTAATATCTGTTACTTGATTAAGTGTATTAGAGGCTCCATTAAGTATAGCTAATGCAAAACTAGCAGGCAATACTGTTGTCCACAAAATTATTGAAAAATCACCTAAAACTTTATTATTAAAATAACTTGCAATCATTATACATGATGATACTATTATTGGTGCGAGAAGAGTAAATGGACGAATTAAATCAAAGTAGTTTTTAAAATATGTTTTTAGTTCCCAAATTTTCATGCTCTTTCTCCAGTAATAATAGTTTTTGTAATTATCATAATATAAAGATTGTTTGACACCCCTTACCTAAAAACTAAAAAATCAAAAAAACAATTAGGGGGAATAAAAAATCAGGCGTTTAAAATGCAGAAATTTAGAGGTTTTATAGCAATTGATATTAAACCTTTTCAGAAATTGATAGAATTTGAAAATGAAATAAAAAATACTGGAGCAAATGTTAAACTTGTTGAGCCAGAAAACATACATTTGACACTTAAATTTCTTGGGGATACAGATGAAATATTAATAGACAAGATAGAAGAGATTACCAAGAATTCAGTTAGTGAAATTGAACCTTTTGAGATTAAGTTGATAGGATCCGGTGTTTTTCCAAATGAAAGATACATTAAAGTTATCTGGATAGGAATTGAAAATGGTGAGATTATATCAAAAATTGCAGAAAAAATTGATGAGCAAATCTCAAGTCTTGGTTTTGAAAAAGAAAAAAGAAAATTTTCTGCTCATCTAACAATAGCAAGAATTAAAAGTGTTAAAAACAAGGAAAAAATTATACAGGTAATAGAAAAATATAGAAATATTGAATTTACCCAGTTAAAAGTAAATTCAATAAAATTAAAAAAAAGTACTCTTACTCCAAAAGGACCGATTTATACAACACTAAAAGAAATAAAATTCTAAGAAAAAACTTAGGTTTATATATTGATTTTATCTTCGAGCAATTATTACCAAAAAGTAAAAATTAACCTAAAGATATTTTAGAAAAAAATTAATGGCGGTGAATTTAATAGAAACATGGTATATAGTTTTAGGAATTATCAATCTTTTATTAATAGTATTGAGTATAATATTATTTTTTCCAAAAAATTTTTTTAGAAATAAAGTTGGAATTTTTAAATCAATTCAAAAAAATTATTTTTATATTATCATAATTGCTGGAGTAGTCATACTTCATTTAATAGAGGTAAATTTAATAGATAGTTATACAACAGAGTTAGTTGGTTATGATTTTGCAAATAACATAAAAGACATTGAAGGCGATGTTGTATACCTATTTTCCCAATTCTGGACACCTATTCTTGTATATTTCTTTGTATTAATTTATATTGCAATATACTCTTTTACACTATGGTTTTCACCACTGTATTTTTTACTAACAAATAATGAAAAAGCACTAAAAACACTTGCATATGGGCTATTTTTAATTTATATTATTGCTCTTCCATTTTACTTATTTCTCCCAATAACAAATGTATATACATATTATGATGCAAGTTCTGCGCTTGAAACTGTTATTCCTTCTGTAGAAAGCTTTTTTTATTCAACTACAACACAAAATAATTGTTTACCGTCTTTACATACAGCAATGACAATACTTATTGCCTACTCTGTTAGTTTAACAGGTAATAAAAAATTCACATATTTTGCTTATACTATTATGATACTTGTAATAATTTCTGTAATTTATCTATCAATACACTGGTTAATCGATGTAATAACAGGAGCAGTTTTATCAATAGGAATAATATTGATATTAAGAAGATATATTAGGGAAGAAACTAATGAATAAAATTGAAAAGCAAGTAATTGATAGGATTGCTCCTTCTAAAGAATATAAAAAGGAAATTAATACTATAGTAAAAGAACTAAACAAAAGGATAGAAAAAGAGATAATTAATAGAAATTTACCAGCTGATATCGAGCTTGTTGGTTCAATTGCAAAGGACACATATATAAAAGACAATCTTGATATTGATTTTTTTATAAAGTTTCCAACAAAATATAAAAAGGAAAAAATTGGGGAAAGCGCTCTATCAATTGGAAAATCAATCCTAAAAGATACTGAAGAATCATTTGCAGAGCATCCTTATATAAGAGGATATTATAAAAAAAATAAAGTTGAAATTGTTCCATGTTACAAAATAGAAAATGCATCCCAAAAACTATCTGCAGTTGATAGAACACCATTACACACAAAATACGTAAAAGAAAATTTACCTAAAAAAAATAAACCAGAGGTACTTTTATTCAAACAATTTCTTAGAGGAATTGGATGTTATGGAGCTGAAGCAGAAGTTGAAGGTTTTTCTGGTTACTTATGTGAAATATTAATAATTAAGTATGGTACATTTGATAATCTTATAAAAAACGCAAAAAATTGGAATATTGGAGAAGAAATTGCTTTATCAGACAATAATTTTCCTAGTTTTAATACACCTTTAACATTTATTGATCCAGTTGATACAGAAAGAAATGTAGCCTCAGCAATATCTTTAGAAAAATTTAATTATTTTAAAAAAGCATGTAAGGAATATATTAAAAAACCGCTGATAACTTTCTTTTTCCCAAAAAAAATAGTACCATGGTCTCTTGAAAAAATAAAGAAGAAACTTGAAAATAAAAAATTCAAATATTTAGGTATAAAACTTGGAAAACCAGATATTATTCCTGAAAATCTTTATCCTCAAATAAGAAAAGCAACCCGTTCAATATGTGAAACATCTAAAAGATATAATTTTACAATTTTTGATAGTTCATTTTATGTTGATGATCATAATATCTACATAATCATCAAAACAATAAATGAGCCACTTTCAAAAACCTTTGTTCATCTTGGTCCACCATTAAAACTAAAAAAACATACAAATGAATTTTTAAACAAATGGAAAAATGATCCTAGAGTTACTAAGAAACCTTTTGAAAAAAATAATCGATTATATGTTGAAATAAAACGAGATTTTATAGAATTAAAAGAATTTTTAGAATATGAAATAAAAAATCTAAGCATGGGTAAACATTTAGATAGAATTGTAAAAAAGAAATTTACTATTTTAGAATTAGATGAGTTACTAAAAGAAAATTTGAGAGAGTTTTGGACTGAATATCTTGATGGAAAAATGTCTTGGGAAAGATAAAATGAAAACTATAGGTGTTTTCACAAAAGATTTTTCACTATATCATGATCTTTTAAAAAATCTTAAAAAAAGAAAAATTTCCTTTGTTTCTCTTACATCACTGAATCATATCCCGAGTGGAATAGGAGTAATTCTAACATCCAATAGTGAATTGCATGATATAAAAATATCAAATGTAATTGCTGCTGATGCATATGATTCTATTGATCATGCCATAGACTTAGCAATTCAAATGCTTGTTGGAAAAGATCTTTATTCAAAGGTTTTAATTGGAATTGATCCTGGCGAAAAACCAGGTATTGCAGTAGTTGGAGATGAAATATTATTACAAAAAATGAATGCTAAAACTCCAGAGGAGGTTGTAATAATAGTAAAAAGGGTTCTAAGAGAATATCCTTCAACCGAAACATTAATTCGTATTGGTCATGGTTCAATTATTACTAGAAATCGGATAATCAATTCTTTGATTTCACTTTGTATCCCAATTGAGATTGTTGATGAAACAAAGACAACACCAACACAACAGACAAAAAGACTTGAAAAAGATGGGGAAGCAGCTGCAGCAATTGCCTTAATCCGTGGTGGAAAGGTTCAAAGACGTTTACCATTAGAACCAACAAAAGGTGATATTAGAAATATTCAGGAGAGAAGTAGACAATATTCAAATGGAAAAATTTCAATTTCGGAAAAAACAGCAATAAAGGTATTGAAAGGTGAGATTAGTCTTAAGGAAGCAATTGATTTTGAAAAAAATAAGTAATAAACCCAAACGTTTATGAAGCTCTCTCATATGCATTTTAGGTAAGACCGATGAATGTCAAAAGAGCTCTAATTAGTGTTTCAGACAAAGATGGTATATCTGATTTTTCTAAAGAAATAAACAAACTAGGTATAGAGATAATTTCAACAAGCAGTACTGCAAAAGTTATAAAAAATTCAGGTGTTCCGATTAAGGAAGTATCTAGTGTAACAGGTTTCCCAGAAATGCTTGAGGGAAGAGTAAAAACCCTACATCCAATTATTCATGCAGGAATTCTTGCAAAAAGACATGATAAATCACATCTGGCAACCCTTAAAAAACATAATATTAAAACAATTGATTTGTTGGTTTGTAATTTATATCCCTTTGAAGAAACAATAAAAAAACAAAAAGTTGGCATTGAAGAAGTTATTGAAAATATTGATATCGGTGGACCAACTCTTATTCGAGCAGCAGCAAAAAATTACAAAGATGTAATAGTAATAACTGATAAAAGTCAATATAGAGAAATCTTAAGTTCTCTAAAATCTAATGGAGATGTAAGTTTAGAAAATAGAGAAAGACTTGCAATTAAAGCATTCACACATACTGCTCAATATGATGCAATAATATCTAATTACTTAAGAAACAAATGGACAGATGAAAATTTACCAGATGATAATAGTATTTCATTAAGAAAAATTCAAGATATGAGGTATGGTGAAAATCCTCATCTGAAAGGCGCATTTTATAGAGCTTTACCAGAAGTAAATGAACCTTGTATAACAAACGTAAAAAAACTTCATGGAAAGGAATTATCTTATAACAACATCCTTGACAGTGATTGTGCTATTGAGTGTATAAAAGAATTTTCAGACCCAAGTTGTGTTATTGTAAAGCATGCAACACCATGTGGAATAGCAAGTGCAAATAATTTATTGAAAGCTTGGAAAGATGCTTATGAAACAGATACCTATTCACCTTTTGGAGGAATAATTTCTTTCAATAGAGAAGTTGGAAAAGATGTAGCAAAAGAACTATCAAATTTATTTTTAGAGGTAATTATTGCACCTAATTTTAACAAAGAAGCTTTAAATATTTTAAGTAAAAAGAAAAATCTAAGACTGCTTCAGCTTAAGGATATTGATAAGAAAATAAATAGAAAGGGAATGATTTTTAGAAGTGTAGTTGGTGGATTTTTATCACAAGAAAGAGACATAAAAATTACCCCTAAAAAAGATTGGAAAATTGTTACAAAAAAGAAACCAAGTAAAAACGAACTTTTGTCAATGGAATTTGCTGTTAAATGTGTTAAACATGTGAAATCAAATTCAGTTGTTTTTGTAAAAGATACTCATACAGTTGGTATTGGTGGGGGACAAACTGCTCGAGTTGATGCTACATGGATTGCTATTAATAAAGGAAAAGAAAATATAAAAGAATCAATCATGGCAAGTGATGCTTTTTTCCCATTTAGAGATGCTGTAGATGTTGCAGCTGAAGCTGGTGTCAAAGCAATTATTCAACCTGGTGGATCTATTCGTGATGAAGAAGTAATAAAAGCAGCAGATGAAAATTCAATTTCAATGGTATTTTCAGGTCAAAGATACTTTAGACATTAATTTTTAATTTTTTTAAACCTGTAATTATTTATTAACAGAATATAGCAATTAGTTCTAAAAAGATCACAACAATTCCTGAAGCCATTACAAAAAGACCCAGAATCAGAGGACCTAAAAATGGATGACTAGATAATAGCATTATTATTCCAAAAAACGAAGCTATTGGTATTGCAACTGTAAACGCAAGTAATAACAGAATAACGCAAATTATTGGATTACCTTCAAATGGAAAAGTAGGTTTTAATTCTTGATTCATAGCTTTCATTTCTGTAATTTTATTATTTATTTGTTCATTATTACTTATAATATCTGAAAAACTTTTTGAAAATTTAGGATTTGTAATAGTAATTGATTCAACTACCTCAAAAACTTTATCTTCTCCTATTAAATTAGTTAGTTCATAACCTTTTTCTAAAGCAAAATTCAGATATTCAGGTGAAAAAGTTGGTCTAGTAAAAATAAGTGAGTTTAGAAGGTTTGGATCTTTAAATAATATTTTTCTAAACAAACTTCTAAAATTATAATTAAAATCTAATAACAAGTCATTATTCATCTCTTGTTCTAGCAAATTCTTTACTTTTTTATTATTTACTATATCAATAATTGTTTGAAATAAAAAATCCTCTGGTTCACAATTAATGTCTCTCTTTTGGGTATTTGCAGTACCTGGTTGAACTGCAAGACCTACAAATAAAATAACAATTCCAAAAACAAGAGTGTTTTTTATTAAATCCTTTTTTTTATTCATATATTAACCTCCCTCCAAAATTACAATGTATTTTAGTTATATAAATTTTTACATATTAAAATGCAATAATGCTCTATTTTTAATTTAAATTGAATAATTTAGGCATAAAAACCAACTAAATCTTCTTTAAATAAAAATGTATATACTCAATAAATGGAATTCAGAGTAAAAAAAAGAGACGGTTCTGGAAGAATCGGAGAACTAAAATTAAATGGTGAAAAAGTAATTACACCAAACATCTTTTTTGTAGATACTAATAGGTTTAAACCTCCAAAATTTGCAAATATAATTATTACAAATGAAAATAAGGAAAAAATAAAACCAGGATTAAAGTATTCAGAAGAATTATTAATCCAAAAAATAAAGTATAGATATGATTCACTTTATATTATAGATCATGCAAAACAAATCATGTCTCAACCTAAAAAATTCGTAGATAATATTGTAAATTTAAGAGAAGAAATAGGATATCAAAAAGCAATATATATACCAAGTGTGGGAAATCCAACAAATCTAGCACTTTTAACATATCTTGGAATTGATTTATTTGATTCAACATTTGCAATTATTGCAGCGAGAAACAATTCCTTACTTTTCGAAATAGGAATGTTTAATAAAAATGATTTAGAAGAAAATCCATGCAATTGTCCATTATGTATAAATAATAAAAAACCTAAAGATATGAGTTTTCAAGAAATTTTAAATCATAACTATTATGCATTATTTAATGAAATTAAACATGTTAGAAACGCAATTCAACAAGATAATCTTAGAAACTTATTAGAAAATAGAACAAAATCAGATCCTAATCTAACAGCAATTCTTAGAAATCTTGATAGAAACCATTACAATTATTTAGAGAAAAGAACTCCTATACAGAGTAAAAGTGTTCTTATTGCTACGACATCTGAAGCCTTAAATAGACCTGAAATAAAACGATTTCAAAATAGATTAATTGAACGATATATGAAACCAAAGTCAGCAAAAATACTACTACTACTTCCATGCTCAGCAAAGAAACCCTACTCATTTTCAAAATCTCATAAACTATTTAGAGAAAAAATACTTGCTACAAATAATCCTTTTATTGTTCATGAAGTAATTATCACTTCACCTATAGGTGTTGTTCCAAGAGATCTTGAACTTGTTTATCCACCATCTTCATATGATATACCAGTAACTGGTATATGGGATGAACAAGAAAAAAATATGATAACAGAACTTTTATCAAAATATCTAAAACAAAACAAATATGAAATTATAATTTCGCACTTGCCAGAAGATTTAAACGAATTTGTAAATCCAATTCTAAATAAACCTATTTTAACTTGTAAAAATAATCCAAAAACAAATGAATCACTGGAGAAACTATATGATACTTTAAGCTCAATTGTAAATAATTTTGAAAAAATTAAAGCTCAAAAAAGAGCAATAGAAGATATTGAATCATTAGCAACTTATCAATTTGGTAAAAAAATTGCTAAAAATCTTTTACAAGATGTCTTTATCAAAGGAAAATATCCTTATCAAAAAATCATTAAAAATAACATTCAACTTGGAATGACAACAAAGGATAGAGGACTTATCTCTCTAACACTTAATGGAGCAGAACAATTAATTGATTCTAAAATGTACTGGTTGGAAATATATGATGATTTCAAATTAATAGGATCAATTTTTGCACCGGGTGTAAAAAATGCAGATAGTGAGATAAGAGTCGGTGATGAGGTAATCGTGCTAAAAAATGATAAATTAGTTGCAGTTGGAGTTGCACAGATGAACGGAGAGGAAATGAAAAAATCATATCACGGTGAAGCTGTAAAAGTAAGACATAGAGTTTAAACTTTCTTCATTGTTTCAATTTTACCACAATAAGGACAAGAAAAAATATGTAATTTTTTATATAACTCAGTACCCTCTGCCCAGATAGTTAATCTTTCATTGCATATTTCACATTTGAAATTTGCTTTAATTGATTTCTTTTCAGGAATAAAATCTTCAATAGTTGAAGGATTTGGGGGAATTACTCCAATTGAACCGCAGTCGGGACATGTCATCTTAACATATTGTTTATTGTCTCCCTTTGATTTCTTAATAGCAAAAAAACCATCACAGGTTTGACATTTGAAATGATAAAGTCCACCTTTAAGAGTTTTTTCAAATTCCTCAACAATATCTATATCAACTGGAACAGTTTTTGTTTTTGATTCTCGTAAATTCAAATATATATAAAAGAAAATTAGTAAAAAATATGCAACTATTGATATAACAATTAAACCCAAATCATATACAATATCATAAAAAGAAAAAATTATTAAAAAGAATCCAAGTATCAAAAATAAAATATTTTTAAATAAGCTCATTAAGGTTTTCTCCTCCTACTAAAAATTGAAAGAATAAATAAAACAAAAAATAAGATTATAGATCCAGAAAGATATAACGAGTTTTCTTTAAGTCTATATACGGCATTTTCAGAAAAAATATCCTTTTTAGGATTACTTTTATTTTTATACTCTTCAAGATTTGTTAATCCGTCTTTATCTGGGTCGGATTTCGCATCATCTGGGTCTTCTGGATCTAAATTATACTTTTCCTCCCACCAATCAGGCATGCCATCGTCATCCTTGTCGTCAATATCAGAAGTTATCCAAAAAGACTTATCATCAGTTTTAACAATATTGTTTGCTATATCACTAACCTCTATACTAAAAAGATATTTGCCAGATGTATCATAGGTACTTGAGTAAGTATATTTATCCTCTTTAATATACTGCAAATTTCTTCTGTACTCTTCATTAGTTGGAGTTGTGATTGATACAATTACAGTCTTTATTTCTAGATTATCACTTGCTAAGCAAGTAATTTCCACTGATTCGCCTTTTAATTGAACTCTTGGTTCAGCATCAAAAAAGGAAATAACTGGATTTGTGGATTCTTTGTATATCGAGAAATTACCTTGTTTACTTGCTGTATTTCTGTATCTAGTATTATCAACAGCAATTATGTTATATGAGTATCTTCCAACCTCATTAGTGTTAGTAAATGAATATCTAAACACATTCTCAATTGTTCTCCCCATAACATAATTATATATTTTACCTACTGGATTTGTTATGTTAACAGAAACAGAATTTAAACCAGTGGAATCAGTAACTGTTGCAGATATTGAAACTGAACTACCTTGTTCCTGACTATTTGGTGAAATAATAATATTTGATATAACAGGAGGATTTCTCTCTATTGCTTTAACTATTAAAATATCTTCAGATAAAAGACGATTATTTGATATATCAACATCTCTTTTTGTATCATTTACAAGAACTTTTGCCCCAACTAACCAGTTTCCTGGTTTTGAAGAGTTCCAATACAAACTAAATGTATTATTGGAATCTGATTTAATGGTAATTAACTCACTATCTACTTCATTTTCATATTTCATTAATCCCTGAGCATTTTCAATATAAAGTTTTAGAACATAATTTGATGCATCACCCTTACCAATATTTTTTATAAAAATGTCAATTTTTACTCTATCAAATTCTTTGATTTCATAAGATGGTATAATTATATCTACAATTGCTAAATCTGGTATACCACTTACCGTTATTTGCTTTATCAATCTGTTATTATTTTCGTTTATCTCATCTATAACATCATCTGGATCAAGTGTTATTGTGACATTGAATTTTCCAGAAATTTTTGGATTCCAGCTAAAGTAAACATAGTTAGCAATATCCATATAAATTGTTATTTCTGTGATTTCTTTATATACTACCTTTGATGTTTTAGATTCAGTTATTATTAATGAGACATTTACATCTTCAACATTTGCATCATAACTAACACACCCTGAAGTTATGTTGACGACATCATCAATGTAAATTTTTGTAGTTGTTTTCGCCCAATTAGTTGAAAAACTCATATTTTTAATTGCAATATCTGGTTTCCCAACAAAAAAAGATTGTTTTATTTCTGGTGCGTCATAGTCTGTCCAATCACCAGAAGAAATTATAATTGTCCAATCTCCATCTGTATCAAATGAAAAATCATCTGATTTCCATAATGTATTATCTTGAAAATTATTAAGATAAATGTAAAAATTTTTACTTTGGTTTTTATCCAAGTAAATAAATGCTGTTACATTTTCTGCTCTAGCATTAGTTGTAACAGTAAGATCAATTAATCCTCCCACTGGGGCAAAGCTACCATCAATGGGTTTTACTGATTCTATTCCCCAACCATCTACAAAACTAAATTCACCTAAACTTGCATTTCCGGTGGCATTCATAATTGTTTCTTCACTAATTGTTCTTGTTCCAAGATTTGCTGACACATCAAAATATATACAATAAAATTTCTCAAAAGAAGATCCTTTAATTTGCCATAGTAATTTTCCAGATGCACTAGTTACACTATTAAAACTTGCACTTTCTTTAAAAATATATTTTGAAACCTCGCTTGTAAAATTACCATCTGGGGAGTATTCAATAATTTTTAAAGTCTCATTTTCAAACGATTGAAAAGAAATTCCTAACTCTCCTAACAATTTTGTAAAATTAAAAGATACTTCAACAGTACCACTTCCCTCAACAGATAGAAAATATCTATAATGCCAATTTATATCCCACCATTGTAGATATTCTACTTCAACAATAACAGTAATTTCTTCAAAATCATGGGTTTTATCTTTATATATAATGTCAATTGATATTTTCTGAGTACCAAATTGAGAGGGTTTCCAAATAAATGTAAAATTATGGGTTTTATTTCTAGATAAGCTGCTTGATCTAGTCAGTGTTTGAACCTCTCCGTCTATACTTGAATTCAGTTTAGCATAAATTGTATCGTTTGTAGCTCCTCCAAAATTTTTAATAGTTGACCTAATTGCTACTGTTTTATTTACTATAATATTATCAGGAATATCAATATTTATAATTTCTAATCCAGGGTTTTTTTCAGATACATATATGAAACCATCCCAAAAGTTGTTGTCTTCATAAATCTCAATTACATTTCCTGGGTATGGATAATCAACTTCTATTGTAATATCACGCTTTATATCAGAATCCATAACAGCTGTCCAACTGAGATTTACAAACCTTATTTCATTTACATTTAGCCCTTCACTTGTTGAATTAGTATAAACTAAAGATCCATCAATAAATAGTGCAACAACAATTTCAGTACCTATCGAGATATTACCATATTCACCGGTGTCTGGATCTTTTATATTTTTAATTTTTACAATAAACTCAACTTCATCATCCTCAGAAATATAACCCGGAGGATTACCAGGTAGATCTACATCATATATAATTAAATCAGGTCGTCCCCTTTCATCAGCAACAGTTGGTAAATCATAAAAATTTAGAAAAAATAAAAATAATACAAAAATTATGTAAAACTTTTTATATTTATAATAAACAAGTTTTAACATATGACACCTACCTTTTTAACTTGTCCCCCTACAAATTTTAAATTATATCCTTAAAGTTGTATTTCTATCTTTCTATTAATAATAAAAAGAAGTAATTAAAAACAATCCTCTAAAAAATTAAACAAAATTTATAATATAATATCATTATTTCGAAAAAAATTTGGTAATATTAAATGAAACCAGAAATTCATAAGACCTGCTTTGTTGCAAAAACTGCAGTTATAATTGGTAATGTAAAAATTGGTAAAAATTGCGGTATTTACCCAGGAGCAGTAATTAGAGGAGATGAAAACTCTATTGTAATCGAAGATGGATCAAATGTTCAAGATTGCTGTGTTATACATTGTGATTTGGATCATTCTGTCAAGATAGGTAAAAATGTTACAATTGGACATTGTGCAATGATACATGGTGCTACAATTGAGGATGACTGTCTTATTGGGATTCATTCAACAATATTAAATGGAGCAAAAATTGGAAAAGGATCAATTATTGGAGCCAATGCTCTAGTTAGAGAATATATGGAAGTTCCTGAAAATAGTCTAGTTGTTGGTGTTCCTGGAAAAGTTATGAAACAAGACAAAACAATAAGAGAAAAAGCAAGAATTAATGCAGCAGAATATAGGAGAATAAGTAAAAGTCATATAGAAAAAAAACATATGAGTTTTGAACAATAAAAAATTATCTTTTCTTCAATTTTTGTCTTGTATATTCAAGTAATCCTCCAGCATCTCTAATTGCAATAATTTGCTCTGGTAACTTTGGAAATATAAAAGTTTTATTTCCAACAAATATTTTTCCATTTTCCATATCAATTTCAACTTTATCCCCATCAGAATAGGCTTCAACTGCTTCTGGACATTCAATAAGAAAGAGACCTTGGTTAATTGCCGATCTATAAAAAATCCTTGCATAACTTATAGCAATGACTGTCTTAATTCCTACAGCCTTTAAACCTATTACAGGTTGTTCCCGAGAGCTACCGCAACCAAAATTTTTACCTGCTATAATAATATCCCCCTCTTTTACATTTTTTGAAAAAGAAGGATCTAAATCCTCTAAAAGGTGAGGTTTGATTTCTTCTGCAATACTACATGTATAGACGTATTTGCCTGGAAAAAGCATGTCAGTATCAATATTATCGCCATATCTCCAAATCTTCATTTATCAATCACCTCTCTTGGATCAGTAATTTTACCAAATAAAGCAGAAGCAGCAACGGTTGCAGGACTAGCAAGATAAATTTCTGCTTCCTTACAACCCATACGTCCTTTGAAGTTTCGATTTGCAGTACTTAGGCATCTTTCACCCGGTGCAAGAACTCCTTGATGAGCACCTAAGCATGGACCACATCCTGGGGGAAGAATCACTCCTCCAGCCTTCACAAGTATTTCAATAATTCCATAATTAAGTGCTTTCTCAAAAATATCTTTAGAAGCAGGCAATATCAATAATCTTACATCTGAATCAATCTTTTTATCTTTTAAGATTTCAGCAGCAATCTTTAAATCTGAGAACCTTCCGTTTGTACAGGTACCTATCAAACATTGTTGGATATCAATATTCGTCACTTCTTCTACAGATTTTACATTATCAACAGTGTGAGGACAAGCAACAACAGGAGATATTTCATTTAAATTGTATTTAAGTTCTTTATAATATTTGGCACCTATATCAGCATTTATTGGATTGTAAGATGAATCGGTAACTCCAATTTGATTTAGATACTTTTTTGTAACTTCATCATAAAAAAATAAAGCGTTTTTTGCACCCATCTCTATACCCATATTAGCAATTGTAAACCTATCATCAATAGTTAAATTCTTGACATTGCCATGAAACTCTACAGAACAATAATTTGCACCTGATGCTGAAATATCACCAATAATATGCAATATTAAATCTTTTGAATAAACCCCAGGATTCAAAAAACCTGTTAAATCAATTTTAATACTTTTAGGAACCTTTAGCCAAGTCTCACCTGTGAGTAAAAGGGATGCAGCTTCTGTTCTATCAATTCCAGATGAAAAAGCAGCAATCGCCCCATAAGAACATGTATGTGAGTCTGACCCTAATAGTAATTTACCAGGAAGTGCTAATCCTTTTTCAATTACTAATTGATGGCAAATTCCATTTCCAACATCAAAAAAGTTCTCAATTTTATTATTTTTTACAAATTCCCTAATAATCTTATGGTTATTTGCTGTCTTTTCAGATGAAGCTGGAATTACATGATCTAGAACAATTATTGGTAAAGATTTAGAATAAATTCCATATTCATTTATTTCAGGTTTTATTTTTTGAATAATAGCTGCTGTATTATCATGTGTTAAAAGATGATCAGGTTGAACAGTTACAATTTGACCTGGTACAATTTCTTTCAAATTTGAATATTTTGAAAGTATTTTTTCTGCAAAAGTCATATCCATATTTACTTGCCTCCTTATCATAATTTAATACAAACTAAAATCATAAATATTTAAAATGAGGAACTAATTTATCTTCTTAATATTTACTTATATCAAAATCATGGTATTGTCCATTTTACAATTTGGTATATTAATAAGAAAACTATAAGATGGAGTTTTTATATATTGATAATTGAAGGGTGAAGATGGAGAGATGAAACATAAAATATTCTATAAAAACCAGTTTGCAGTTGCTGGAGTTATCGAAGCGCTTTTACTGGTGGCACTTGTAGCAATAATTCTATCTTTTATACAACTTTATTATGTTCCAGAAATAATGAAAGATAGAGAAGCAGACCATATGGATCAAGTACTGAACCAATTTTCTAATTTAAAATCTGTTATAGAAATTCAATCAACAATGGGAATTATTAATGAAGAGAGTGGAAATCCAAAGTACACTGCTTATACCTCAACATCTTCTCCAATAACTATGGGAAGTAGAGAATTACCTTATTTTATTTCACAAAGATCTTTTGGTCAAATATTAATTAGGGATCAAGAGGCTTCTGGACCTTATATGATTAATATTCAGCCAGCACCACTTGATTTTCCATTGGGTATTCCATTAACCCAAATTAAATATGAAGCTTTCAACTATTATTATTTAGATGCAACTAAAATAATCTATGCTCTAGAGGGAGGAGGAATTATATTAAAACAAACAGATGGTGAAGTAATGAGGGTATATCCCGCTATGAATATTGTAAATTTTACAAATGAAATTGAAATAAATTGGGATATTCCAATATTTAAAGCATTACCTGGAAAAAATAGTTCAGCAGGATATAAAGAAAGTTATATTCGTACAAATTATACAACTTATTATGAACATCAGGGCGGAGCGAACTTTATTCAGATATATACCGATTACCCCGATGCATGGAATCATTCATTTATAAATACAACTCGAGGATTATTATGGGAATATTACGATAACGGTTATATAAATATTCAGGTAGATGAATCAACAAATCCCGATAGGGTTATTATCACACCTGGTACAAAAGATATAGATTTAAGACTAACAATAATTGAGATTGGTACACAGGTTGGTGCAGGAGCAGTGATTTCATAATTTTTTTAAAAACATAAAAAGGTTTTTTTATTTGCTTCAATATATAGCTATCAATAATAAAATGAAATTTATTACAAATTCAAATTTTAATTAATTTAAGTTTATTACAAATCAGGTAAATAACTATGGACGAAAATGAAATTCATATGAATGAAAATACAATTGAAAACACAGAAATTAGTAGGAATAAAAGAGAGGGCGTACTTAGAACTGAGATTAATGGTTTTGATACTTTATTTGCCGGAGGAGGAATTCCTAGAGGTAATTCTGTGTTGGTAGCTGGTGGACCTGGAACTGGAAAAAGCATATTCTGTAGACAGATATGTTTTAATCTAGTTTCAAGAGGTATGAAATGCATGTATGTTAGTTTTGAAGAAAGTAAAGAACGTATTATAAAAAGCATGGAGAAATTTGGTTGGGATATTAAAAGATTTGTTGATAGTGGTAGTTTATTAATTCAGAAAATAAATCCTTTAGATATTTTAAGAATGAAATTTGGATCTATTGGTGGATCGGGATCTGCAACTGAACTTTCTTACAAAATAAAACCACTTGTTATTCCAAAAGATTTTCAACCTGATGTAATAGCAGTAGATTCCTTGAGTGCAATTATTGAAGCTTCTGTTACAAAAGATAAAAACTATAGAATTTATCTTCAACAATTATTTAGTTTCTTTGAAGAGACAGGTGCTACTTCTTTTTTAATTACCGAAACAGATCCAATTCCATCACGCTTTAGTGAATCTGGAATTGAAGAGTTTCTTGCTGATGGAATTATTGTTCTTTATAACTTCCAAAAAGAAGATTTTAGAGAAAACGCTATTGAAATTTTAAAAATGAGAGATGGAAAACATCAAAAAAAGATTGTTATGATGGAAATTACAGATCAAGGTGTAATAATACATCCAGAAAAAAGAGTATTGGTTAATAATTACTAAATTTTAGTTTTATAAAAATTTAAATGGTTCAGCATGTTCACTAAGTTTTTTGGCTCCATATTTTATTATTGTGTTTTCGATTTGTTTAACTTGAAGTTTGCTCAAACCTGACCTTCTTATTATTAGATTATCGTTTTCATCATATATCTTTAAAGTACCATCGTCAATACATAATATTGCCTTATAAATTTTACCACTTTGAAGCCAAATCCAGATATTTTTGTTTTTATTTTTCATAACTTTCACAATAATATTTTTATCCATTATTATTTTTATATTTTTTAGTATATAAATATTTCTATATGTACATTATTTATTGTCTAAAAAATTCAATAAAAATCAAAATTTTAAAAAAAAAATAAATGAAAGATAAAATAATATATGTGCTATTGTATATTATATTAATGTCTGGGATCACTAAATTTAATAAATTAGGAGAGGGAAAAATGAACAGAATTAAAACAGGTATTCAAGGACTTGATGAGATAATTCAAGGTGGATTACCAAAAAATTCAATTACTCTTGTTTCTGGTCCTCCAGGAGGAGGTAAAAGTATTTTTTGTTTTCAATTCCTATATGAAGGAGTAAAAAACAAAGAAAGATGTTTGTATCTAACTTTAGATAAAAAAGTCGAAGGACTACTTTACCAAGCAAAAGAGCTTGGATTTGATTTTCAATCTGCAATAGAAGATAAATATGTTAAATTTCTTTACTTAAATATTAATAAAAAATTGGTATATGAAAAGATGATCGATGAAATTTTGTCAGGAGAGTTTGATAGAGTTGTTTTGGATTCTATAACTCCATTATCAGAAATGCCGATATTTATGAAAAATGCAGAAGAAGGTTCACCAGATGTTAGTATGATTGATATAGGAGATTATTCTGAAGGATTAAATTTACCTACTAGAAGATTACACCTGCAATTCATAATGAATGCTTTAGAATCATCAAATTCTACCTCAATTGTTACATCTGAACTACCGATGGGTTCATCTCTATTATCAAGAGATGGTATTTCAGAATTCTTAGCTGATGGGGTTATTAAACTTAGTTTAGATCCAACAATGGATAGACGAAAACTATCTGTAATGAAGATGAGAAATACAAAACATACACTAAAACCCCAGGATATAGTTATTAATGATGATGGTATAAAATTGGTTTAATCAATATGGTTTTTAATTATACTCCTCCAAAAGAACTTAGAGCTTTATTTATAATTCATTATTCGCCATTACTGTTAATAATCATGATTGGTCCATTAACAGGTTTTTATGGTGTATGGAAACTACCAATCAATATGTATCTAAGTATAATTATTGGTTTAGTTATATTTTTGTTAGGTACATATGTATATTTTAAGTGGGAAATATTTTGGTATAAAGCATATAAAGGACAACTTGTAACTGAAGGGATTTTCCAGTATATAAGACATCCACATTATGTTTCTATACTAATTGTTGGATTTGGACTTGCTTTATTTTTTTATTCATTATCAGCATTATTAATTGCTTTTATTGCGATACCAATTATGATTTGGAGTATAAAAGATGAGGAAAATCTCTTAATAAAACAGTATGGTAAAGAATACAAAGAATATATGAAAAAGGTACCATGGCGCCTCATACCAAGAATTTATTAGAAAAAAACATACACAAAAAAATCCTGTTAATTAAAAGAGTCTTAGTACTTTAAATTACAATACAAAAAACTTACAAATTTTATAGAACAAATGTTATATTTGAACCATTAATGAGACTTTCTATATGGGTTATTTGTAATATAAAATTCTTTTAATAGAGAAAAGCAAAATAATTTTTTGTTGAACGAAACTATAGGTTACATCATATTTAATTTTATTTAACGAAAATTAACAATCGTTAATCTTATATATTAAGGAGGACATTTGATATTAACATATGTTAATTTATTACATAAAAAAATGTAATAAAGAATTATGGAAGTTTAAATATGAATAATCTTATTTTTCGTAAAGGGTTGGTGTTTGGTTTAATAATTATTATTATTGGAATAAATATGATTCCTTTAACTGAAGGAATGAGAAAAGAAAAAAATTATTACAATACAGAGATCAATGGAATTTATTATTTAAGAGACGATGACCCGATGGATTGGGAAGATGTAGGTTCCTTGTTAATGGGTCAATCAATAGAGAACGAAACTACCAGATGCGGTATGTTCATAAATTTTCATTTTGCTCAAAGTGGAATATTTAATGCAGAAAAAAGCATAAAAAATATTTATTACCATCTATGGCAAAAAAGCTTTGAACAACATATAGAATATGAAATAGGGTATAGTACATCTTCTGAACATGCGGCGGGATTTAACGAATCTATTTGGATCGATATGGATAATTACATTACTGATGTTAATGATTTCAGATTAATACAAGCATATCAAACAACAGATCCAGAAATTGCAATATTTAATGGTGATGAAATTTATAATTTTACTATCAAACTTTTTGGACCTAATCCTAATATCTTATGTAGCCCAAGGCAGCAATCATTTGTAATTTTAAACTTAGAAGACAATGAAACACTACTTAAGCTAGATAGAGATAATGACAAAGTATCAGATTTTGAAGAGCTTTATATTTATTTTACAAATCCATTTGATAAAGATACTGATGGGGATGGTTATTCCGACTATAATGAGGTAAATAATGGGGCAGATCCAAATGATTATCAAGATAATTTTGAGGGAAATTTTCCTCCATATCCACCAACGATAACTGGCCCCCAAGAAGGAAAAATTGGAATAAAATATGATTATAAATTTAAAACAACAGATCCCGAAGAAAATTATGTTTATTATTACATAGTATGGGGAGATGACCAAAATGAACAATGGATAGGTCATTATAGTTCTGGTGAAGAAGTAATTATAAGTCATATATGGAAAAAAAATGGTCAATATACTATAATGGCAAAAGCTAGAGATTATAATGGTGCCGAAAGCGACTGGGCAGAATTAAATGTTAATATACCACGAACTAGAATTTTTAATAATCCATTTTTAAAAAATTTATTGGAAAAGATGCCAATAATAAAAAAAGTATTATCTATAATAAGTTAAATAGTAATAAAACGAAAAAAACTGCATTTTCAACAATACTAGATAAAAATCATTTTTAAGTATAGGATATCATTTTTTAAAAAAAATATCAATTATTTTGTTTTACTTCCAAATTAGTAATATTTATATATGATATCTATTATGCCATTATTCCTTGTCCTTACCAGACATTTATCGGGCAATTCTTAAAGAATCCCGTAACTAAACAGCCCCAAAATATTTTTGGCTGAAGGTGAAATGTCACGGTTTGGAATTAAATCAAGATAACTATCTGATATAAAACAACAAGGAGAGGGTAACCTATGCCTGAAAGACACCATCCAAGAAGAGGATCAATGGGCTTTTCGCCAAGAAAGAGAGCTAGAGCTGAAACACCACATATCAAGAGTTGGCCAGAAGGAAATAATAAGCCCAAAATACAAGGATTTTTAGGATATAAAGCAGGGATGACCCATGCTTTTGTTGTTGATTATAGACCAACTTCAACTACATCTGGAAGAGAAGTTGTTATGCCGGTTTCGGTTGTCGAAACTCCACCAATGAAAATTGCTTCAGTTAGAGCTTATCAAAAAACAGTTCATGGCTTGCAAACAATTGGAGAGATTTGGGCGGAAAAATTAGATCCGGAACTATCTAAAAAATTACCCCTTTCAAAAAAGGAATTGAAGAAAAAATGGGATTTTACAAAAGATGCAGATGAAATTAGAGTTATTGTTTATACCCAACCTAAACTTGTAACAGGTATTCCAAAAAAAGCCCCTGAAATTAGAGAATTTAGAATAAGTGGAGGAACAATTGAGGAGCAAATAAAATATGCAAAAGACATACTTGGTAAAGAAATAAAAATAAATGATGCACTAAAAGAAGGAGATATGGTAGATACCATTGCCATTACCAAAGGTAAAGGATTCCAAGGTCATATTAAAAGATGGGGAGTAAAATTATTAACTCATAAAAATTCAAAACATAGAAGAATGATTGGAACAGCAGGTTCTTGGCATCCAAATTGGATTCAAGCAACTGTTCCTCAAGCAGGTCAGATGGGATATCATCAAAGAACTGAATACAACAAACGTATACTTAAAGTTGGAGAATCTGGTGAGGAAATCACACCTTCAGGTGGCTTTCCAAATTATGGAGTTATCAGAAATTCATATGTTTTAATACATGGTTCTATACCAGGGCCAACTAAACGTCTTATCAGTATGAGAGATGCAATTAGGTATCAACGTGGAGTTAAGGTTGAGAAACCAGAAATAAGTTACATATCCACAACAAGTAAACAGGGAGTCTAAACATGGTAAAAGTAAATGTATATGGTTTAGATGGATCTACCTCTGAAAAAATTGAATTACCAGAGGTTTTTAATACACCATATAGACCAGATATCATAAGAAAATCATTTAATGTTCTAAGTTCAAATAAGCGACAACCCTACGGAGCGTATTCCCTTGCAGGAACAAGACACGCAACAGCCTCTGTCGGAAAAGGTAGAGGAATGTCTCGTGTACCAAGATTAACTTCAGGTAGAAGAGGTGCCCTTGCACCTTGTGTTGTCGGAGGAAGAAGAGCCCATCCTCCAAAAGCTGAAAAGAATTGGAAAGAAAAAATTAACAAAAAGGAAAAGCTATTTGCAAAGCACTCAGCAATAGCAGCGACATCAGACAAGGAAATTGTAACAAAGAGAGGCCACAAGTTTAAAGAAAATATTACCCTACCAATAATTATTGATGATAAATTTGAAACTTTAAAGAAGACAAAAGATGTTATTGAAACCCTTGAGAAAATTGGGATATACGATGATATATTACGAGCAGCAAATGGAAAACATATAAGAGCGGGAAAAGGAAAGTCAAGGGGAAGAAAATATAAAAATCCAAAATCACTTTTAATAATTTCATCAAAAGGAGATATTCAAAAGAGTTCTAGGAACCTTTTAGGTGTTGAAACGGTAAAACCAAAAAAAATAAATATTGAACATTTAGCACCTGGAGGAGATGCTGGAAGACTAACAATTATTACAAAATCTGCTCTTAAAGAAATTGGGGGTAAAAAGTAATGGACCCATATGAAATAATTTTTCACCCCTATGTAACCGAAAAAACAATGAATTTCATGGAAAAAAACAATGCTTTAGAATTTGTTGTTAAAAGAGAAGCAAATAAGAAAACTATCAAGAAAGCAATCGAAAAAATGTTTGAAGTTAAAGTAAAAGACGTAAATACCCGAATAACAAAAACCGGAAAACATGCAATTGTTTATTTTATGCCAGAATTCAAAGCTGAAGATATTGGAATGAGAATAGGAATATTCTAGAGGTAGAAAAAATGGGAAAAAGATTAATTCAACAACGTAGAGGGCGAACAAAAAGTAAATTCAATTCTCCATCCCATAGATTCAAAGGGAAAATTAAATATTTTCAGAAATTTGAAGAAACTGAAGGATTAGTAATAGATATTCTTCATGATCCAGGTCGTACAGCTCCAATTGCAAATGTCAAATTGAATAATAATAAAATAATATCCATATTAGCTCCAGAAGGAATAAAAAATGGAGATAAAATAAAATTCACAGAAAATAAAAATGAAATTATTTCAGGAAATGTATTACGAATAGGTAGAATACCTGAAGGAGCCCCAATATATAACATTGAACTATCACCAGGTGATGGGGGGAAACTTGTACGAGCTGGTGGTAGTAATGCATCGGTAGTATCTCATGATAGAAAAAATACTATTATTCAACTTCCATCAGGTCAATTTAAAACTATTAATTCAAATTGCAGAGCCACAATTGGAATTCCAGCAGGTGGAGGTAGAAAAGACAAACCATTTCTTAAAGCTGGTAAAAAATATTATTCTTATAGAAAAAGAGGTAAACAATATCCAACAGTAAGAGGAGTAGCAATGTGTGCAGTAAATCACCCTCATGGTGGTGGAGGTCATCAGCATGTTGGTAAACCTTCTAGTGTTAAAAGAGGTGCACCACCAGGTAGAAAAGTGGGAAGCATAGCTGCTAAACGAACTGGGAGGAAGTAATAATGGCGCAAAAAGGTTTTAGAAGTTCTGCAAGGAGCAAAAGAAAAGCAAGAAGGAAAAAGATTGAGATTAAAAAGAAAGAATTTTCTTATCGAGGTATGTCACTTGAAGAGTTAAAGAAACTAACAATTGAAGAGCTTTTACCTTTTCTGCCTTCAAGAATACGCAGAACATTAAAAAGAGGGCTTACTGAAAAACAGGAGAAACTTCTAAGTGATATTGAAAAAGCTAATCCTGGAGATATGATTAGAACACATTGCAGAGATATGATAATCCTTCCAAGTTTTGTTGACCATGTAATTCACATTCATAATGGAAAAGAGTTTCAAAGAGTAGATATTCAACCAGATATGATTGGGCATTATTTAGGGGAATTTGCACTCTCTCGTCAAAAGGTTAAACATACAGGTCCTGGAGTAGGTGCCACTAGATCTTCCAAATATATGCCATTGAAGTGATGAAAAATGAAATATTCAACAGAAATAGATCCTGATAAAACAGCAAAAGCATACGGTTATGAGATGCATTGCTCAAGAAAAGATTCTGAAAATCTCGCACGTGGTATTAAAGGTATGAAAATTGAAGAGGCTAAAAAATTTCTAAATGAAATTATTGATATGAAAAGAGCATTACCAACTATATATCATAATGGAAAAAGATCTCATAAAAAAGGCATAGGACCTGGAAGTTATCCACAAAAGGCTGCAAGATATATGTTAAAAATACTTGAAAACGCAGAAAACAATGCAGAATATAAAGGATTTGATACGGATAATATGAAAATTTCACATATATCAACATATGGTGGTCGAGTAATTAAAGGTATTATGCCAAGAGCTCAAGGTAGAGCCACTGATAAGAATACAAAAACAACAAATATTGAAATAATTATTGAAGAGGTTGAGTAATGACAGGTGAACGTACATTCATAAGAGAAAATACAAACAGGATATTGATTAAAGAATTTCTTATTAAAAAAATCGAAGGTGCTGGCTTTGGAGGAATGACTATTCAAAGAACCCCTATGGGGACAAGAATAAATATACTAGTAGAGCGTCCAGGAATGGTAATTGGTAAAGGCGGAAATAAAATAAAAGAGCTCACTGAGGCAATTAAAGAAAATTTTAAGGTTGATAATCCTCAAATAGAAATTGAAGAAGCTGGAGGAAGGGCATCTCTTAATGCTCAAATAATGGCAGAAAAACTTGCAGAAGCCCTTGAAAGAGGTTGGCATTTTAGACGAGCGGGACATTCAACTGTTAGAAGAATTATGGAAGCTGGAGCAAAAGGATGTCAAGTGATAATAGCTGGAAAACTTACTGGTGCAAGACATAGAACTGAGAAATTTACTGAAGGTCATGTTAAGTATTGTGGTGAAACTGCAAGAGAAGTAATGGACAGAGGATATGCCGTAGCAAAATTAAAACCTGGAGTTTTAGGTGTTAAAGTAAGAATTATGAAACCTGATGCGAAATTACCAGATGAAATCAAAATCCATATTGAAAAGGAAGAAAAACCAAAGATACAGAAAATTGAAGAGAAAAAAGAGGAAACAAAACTTAAGAAAAAAACAGATCTTAAGAGATTAATTGAAATACAAGGAATCGGCCCTTCCATTGTAAAGAAATTTGAGAAAGCAGGAATTAAATCTATTGAGGAATTATATGAAATGGATGTTGATGATTTAGCGACAATAAATGGAATAGGTGGTAAAACCGCTGAAAATATTGTAAAAAGCTTAAGAAAATTGCTTGAAGAGGTTGCCTAAATGGTTCTTAAAGCAAAAGAAATTAGAGAATTAACTCCTGACGAAAGGATTGAAAAATTAAATGAACTGAAAAGTGAACTTATGCATGAAAGGGGAGTAGCAGCAATGGGAGGTTCACCTCCTTCACCAGGTAAGATTAGACAAATAAGAATGGAAATTGCAAAGCTACTAACTATCATGCGGGAGGAAGGAGAAAAATAAATGAGCGACATATGCGAAGTATGTGGTCTACCAAAAGAAATCTGTGTATGTGAGGATATCGCTAGAGAACAACAAAAAATCACTATTGCTGTCGACAAGAGACGTTATGGGAAAATGATGACCATCGTAGATGGAATAGATCCCCATGAACTTGATTTAGATGGATTAATAACACAGCTCAAATCAAAATGTGCATGTGGTGGAACAATAAAAGAAGGGAAAATCGAACTTCAAGGAGACCACAGAACAAAAGTAAAAGAAACATTGGAGAAAATGGGATTTACAGTTGAATTAATATAGATATCCAAGAATAATTCAACAATCCTATGCAGCTAATATTCTCTAAGAGAGGATAGTATGAATGAAAAAAAACTCGCAAGAGATGAACTAATTGGTCTGCATATAAAAATAATGGATTGTAAAGATCCCAGCTGGATAGGAAAATCTGGTAAAATAATAGATGAGACAAAAAATACATTCCTCCTGGAAATTGATAATAAAAAGAAAAAAATTGCTAAGAATATTGCAACATTTGAATTTGAATATAACGGAAAAAAAATTACGATAAATGGTTCAAAAATTACATTTAGACCTGAAGATAGAATAAAAAAAGTAAGGTGAAAATATTGGTAGAAAAAAAAGTCGAAGCAAGAAATATTGGAGTTAATGTTAAAACTCCAACTGAAAGTTGTAATGACAAAAATTGTCCATTTCATGGTACTTTACCTATTAGAGGACAAATTATCACTGGAGTTGTTTCATCAACAAAAATGCAAGACTCAATATTGGTTAACAGAGAATATATGCATTATGTACCAAAATACCAAAGATATGAGAAAAGAACCTCAACATTTGCAGCACATTGTCCTCCTTGTATTAAAATCAATGTTGGTGATAAGGTTAGAATTGCTGAATGTAGACCACTCAGCAAAACAGTTTCATTTGTGACTATTGAAAAAATATAATGGTGAATTAATATGAAAGGAATAGCTGGTAGAGCGATGAGAGGGCTTCCAGTAGGAGCCCGAATGGAGTGCATTGATAATACAGGAGCTAAAGTAGTTCAAATAGTTATGACTCCAAAACTTAAGGGTACACATAGACGTTACCCCAAAGCTGGAATTGGAGATATGGTAATTATTAGTGTTAAAAAGGGGGCTGCTGACATGAGACGGCAACTTCTTAGAGCAGTTATAGTACGTCAGAAAAGACCATTTAGAAGATCAGATGGAACAATGGTCCAATTTGAAGATAATGCAGCAGTAATTGTTACAGAAACAGGGGAAACAAAAGGATCTATGATTAAGGGTCCTGTAGCATTAGAAGCTGCAGAACGATACCCAAAGATTGCTTCTAATGCATCTATAATTGTATGAGGGATTTGAAATGATATCAACGAAACCAAGAAAACAGAGAAAATATATGTTTAAAGCACCCTTGCATAATAAGAGAAAATTTATTGCTGCTCATCTTGATGAAAATCTTTTATTAAAATATGACAAAAGAGCAATACCAGTTGTAAAAGGAGATACTGTTAGAGTCATGAGGGGAAGTTTTAGAGGTCATGAGGATAAAATTGTAAAGGTAAATGTAAAAAAAAGGCACATTGAGGTCGAAGGAATTACAATGTCAAAAGCAGATGGAAACAAAATTGCAAAACCAATACATTCAAGCAATGTAATTATTACAAAATTAAATCTTACTGATAAATGGCGAAGAAGAAAACTTGAACGAGGGCTTTCAGAAGAAACTAAAAAAGAAATTGAAGCAGAAGCAAAAGAGCAGATAAAGATTGTTGAAGAAGAGGAAAGGAAGATAGAAGAGGCAAAAGCTTTAGAAGAAGAGAAAGAGGGCCTTGAAGAGGAAGCTGAAGAACAAAAAGAAATAACAGAAAAAGAGAAAAAAGAAGAGAAACCGAAAGTAGAAAAAAAACCTGTTCAGAAAACAGAAGAAAAAAAAGTAGAGATAAAAAAGAAACCAACATCTGATAAAAAACCAACAGCTAAGAAAACAACGAAAAAAAC
>Ga0209536_100000508_pt1 | contig 62869 bp, 53 predicted proteins | sample DeeMarSeWOR28_12_FD_187461 | JGI IMG/M metagenome (GOLD analysis project Ga0209536, IMG submission 187461) | Marine sediment microbial communities from White Oak River estuary, North Carolina - WOR-2-8_12 (SPAdes) (version 2) | ecosystem: Environmental > Aquatic > Marine > Intertidal zone >...
GCCGAGTTGATGAACCGTGCCGGACTGACGCAACGTTTGATCGATTTCAACAACGCACTTCTTGGCCGGGTGCGTGGTGCGCTCAGCCACGTCAATATCACTACCAGTCTGTTCTTCGCGGGGCTCACGGGCGCGGCGATCACCGACACTGTCGCGGTCGGCAAGCTGATGATCCCGGCGATGAAGAAAGAGGGTTACCCGGCTGACTACAGCGCCGCAGTCACCGCGTGCTCATCGGTGGTCGGTCCGATCATTCCGCCGAGTGTCGTCATGGTTGTCTATGCCACCATCCTGCAGGACATATCCGTCATCTCGCTGTTTGTCGCAGGGATCGTTCCGGGCTTGCTGCTGGTGGGCGCGCTGCTGCTGGTCAGTATCTGGCTCGCCTGGCGGCGCAACTACCCGGTGCACGGCGACGGCGGATTGGTGCTCGCGCTCAAGGCGTTTTTGCCGACGTTGCCCGCGTTGCTGGTGCCAGTGATTATTCTCGGCGGGATTCTCAGCGGATTGAGTACCGTAACGGAAGCCTCGGCGTTTGCTGCCGTTTACACAATCGCCGTCGGCATGTTCGTTTACCGTCACCTTTCGTTGAAGACGGTATGGGAGGCTCTGCTCACCACAGTGCGCTTGTCGGGCGTCGTGTTCTTCCTGCTCGGCGCCTCGACGGTGCTCGGCTGGTTCGTCACCCGCTCCGGCATCACGCGCGACGCAGCGGATCTGATCGCCGGTTTCAGTACCGATCCGCTGGTGCAGATTCTTCTGGTCAATATCTTGTTGTTGTTGATTGGCACGGCAGTCGACGTCCTGCCGGCTCTGGTAATCGTTGCGCCAGTGCTGGTGCCGGCGATGGTTCAACTCGGTTTCGACCCGCTGCACTTCGCGATGGTGATGATTCTGACCCTCAATATCGGCAACATCACGCCCCCGGTGGGAATGACGCTGATGACCGCCGCGCAAATTGCCAAGGTCAGCTACGAGAGCGCCATCCGTGCCTCCCTGCCGTTCTATGTGAGTTTTATCGCGGTGATTGCCGTGGTTTCGGCGTGGCCGCGTGTCGTGCTGTGGTTGCCGGAGCTGCTGCGCTAGAGCCGCGGGGGCTCGCCTTGTCACGGCTTGCAGCGTCGCGGGCATCGCAGGCAGATCCCCGCAGGATGAAGCCCGCCGTCAGTCGCGTGGGTTATATTTGCGAACGCACAGTTGCGATCCGGCCAGTGGACACTCCGGACAGACAGACATGACCGGTCAAGATTACTTTTCGAAGACATACGGGATCGCACGCTCGCGTTTTATTGCCGCGGCATGTGCTGCCGGTGCCCGGATGGATGAAGTCAATCTCGATGTCACCGGTCCGGCCGATCTGCCGCTGGCAATCGAGATTGCGTGGATCGGAGCGCAGCTGCCGTCACGCGTGGTCATCCACTCATCCGGCATACACGGGGTTGAAGGTTTTGCCGGTTCGGCCGTTCAGCTCGCATTGCTTGATTCCCCGCTCGATATCCCGCAGGACGCAGCGCTCATTCTGGTCCACTGCCTCAACCCGTACGGGATGGCGTGGCTTCGACGGGTCAATGAGAACAATGTCGACCTGAACCGGAATTTCATTCTGGATGAGGGAAGACGAGCCGGCGTTGCCGATATCTATCGCCTGCTTGATCCGCTGCTCAACCCTGCGTGCCTGCGACCGGGTCCTGACCTATTTTATCTGCGCGCGTTTCAGTCCATCCTCAAATACGGCATGCCGGCGCTGCGACAGGCCGTCGCCGAAGGGCAGTACGAGTATCCCCGCGGTTTGTTCTATGGCGGCAGTGGTTTTGAACAAGGCCCGATGCAGTACCTCGGCTGGCTCAGCCTGCATCTCAAATCGGTGCATCGCCTTGTCGCGGTAGACGTGCATACCGGCCTCGGCAAGTGGGGGGAGGAAGCGCTGTATATGCGCACCGGGCGCGACCTGAAGGACGAAGCCGCAACGCTCAGCAGCCAACTGGGAAGAAAGGTTCTTGTCGATGCGACAGCACACGGCGCCTACGAAATTCGCGGCATGCTCTCGGACGCGTTTTCCATGCTGGACCCGGCACCCGACTGGACGTTCATCCTGCAGGAGTTCGGCACCTACCCCGCGCTGAAGGTGATCAATGCACTGCGCCTGGAAAATTACTGGCACCATCTCGGTAATGTCGGTACCGAGCACTGGAGCAAGCAAAAACTCAAGCACATGCTTGCGCCGGAGAACGTGGACTGGCGTACTTCCGTAGTCGATCGCGGTGTGTCGCTTTGCAAGCGCGTGATGCGCCACGTGTTCGCCTGAACTGTTGGCGGGAGCACTGCCGGCGTTTCCCTTTGTGCAGTATCTCGATTATCGTAGCGCGACGTCGTGTCAGTAATCCGGCGATCGACGCCGCGCCACAGTCCGGACGCGGATAGAGTGCACCGGAACGTTTTTCTCAAGCGGGAGTCACCGTATGCCGAAGCGAATCGTTATCTGTGCCGATGGCACCTGGAACCGGCCCGAAGAAGATCCGAGCACGGATTTTCCGACCAACGTACTGCGCCTCGCGCGGGCGATCAATCCGATCGGCAGCGGCAAGCTGCCCCAACAGGTTTTCTACGACTGGGGTGTCGGCTCCTACCACGACAAGATAATTGGCGGTGTCACCGGCAAAGGGCTGCACAAGAACATTGTCGACGACTACCGTTACATCGTTCAGAACTATGCTCCGGGCGATGAAATCTTCTTGTTCGGCTTCAGCCGAGGCGCCTATACGGTTCGCTGTCTGTGCGGCCTGATAAACAACTGCGGCATTCTCCGGCGCCCGGATGCCCGTCTGATCCAGGCGGCATTCGATCATTACAAGCGCCCGGGCGAGGCTTACTCGCCGCGTGGCAGCCAGTCGATCCGGTTTCGCGAAGCCCACTCACATCCGTCCCGTGAGGTCAAATTCGTCGGCGTATGGGACACGGTCGGCGCGATGGGCATCCCGTTTTCCTTTCTTGGGCTACTCGACGACAAGGACGAGTTCTACGACACGAAGATCGGGTCGAACGTGCGCATCGCCCGTCACGCCATGGCGATTGACGAGCAGCGCGCCGATTTCGAACCAACCGTGTGGTATCCGCGCGAGAATCTCGATCTGAGGCAGGTCTGGTTTGCCGGTGCACATAGCGACGTCGGCGGCAGTTATCCACCGGACCCGGGCGGCTGGCTGCTTTCCGACAATGCGCTTGGCTGGATGATGGCCGAGGCGAGCAAGGCGGGGCTGACACTGGAAGCGCATCTGAAAGACGAACTCAAACCGAAGCCGACGGCAACGTTGCATGAGTCGCGCCGTAGTTACTACCGCATCAAGAAGAAAGTGTTTCGCCCCATTGATCACGGCAAGGACAAGGTGCTGATCCACCAGTCCGTCAAGGACCGCTGGGACCGCGACAATACCTACCGACCGAAAAATCTGGTGGACTATGTCCGCGCCAATGGCTGGCCGTCGAAACTCTTAAGCTGAAACTGGTGCGCCTTGTGCGGGAAAAACCGGTAGCGGAACAGTCTCGCCTGAGGCAAAAACCCTGAATGGAGGAAACGATGCCCGACTACAGCGGCATCAAGCAGCAGCAAAAGAATACCTGGGCAACCGGAGATTTTGCCATCATCGGCTGGAATACCGTGTTTCCCGGGGAGTTGCTGTGCGAGGCGGTCGATCTGCGAGCCGGCCACAAGCTGCTCGATGTCGCGGCCGGTTCGGGTAACGTCGCTTTGTCGGCGGCACGGAGGAATTGTGAAGCGGTTGGCATTGACTTCGTGCCCGGTTTGATCGAACGCGCCCGCAAGCGCGCCGAAGCCGAAGGATTAGCCGTGCGCTTCGAAGTGGCCGACTGTGAAAAGATTCCGTTTCCTGACGCCTCGTTCGACCGCGTCGTTTCGCTCTACGGATCGATGTTCGCCCCCGATCAGGAAACGGCCGCAAGCGAACTGGTGCGAGTCTGCCGGCCAGGAGGCAAGATCGGCATGGGCAACTGGACGCCCGACGGCTTCTGGGGGCAGACGTTTGCGCTCGTCGGACGCTATTTGCCACCTCCCGGGGGCGTGCGCCCGCCGCCGCAGTGGGGCACCGAACAACGCCTCAGGGAACTGTTTGGCGCGTCGTCCGCCAGCCTGAACATCACACGGCGCAGCGCGTTGTTCCGTTACCGCAGCAACCAGCACTGGATTGAGGTATTCAGCACCTGGTTCGGACCGATCATGCGCGTGCTCGACACAATCGACGAAAAGGGCAGGACGGAGTTCCTTCGGGAACTGAGCGAAATCCTCGGCCGGTTCAACCGGTCGGGCGATGACAGCCTGATGGTCAGTGCGGATTACCTCGAAGTGGTGATCGACATCTGATGCATCGCCGGCCCGGCCCGGGGGGCGGGCGGTGACGTTTCCGGTCTCCGGCGAGCGGCACCGGTGCCTGGTTATTGCACCGGGCGCAGCCGCTGACATGAGTTTTGCTAGCGTGAATGGGTGACACGAATCCCTCACGGAGTCCGGCTGTGGAGCAGAAGGTGGTTGCCAGTCTTTGCCCGGTAGTAATGCCATCTTGCGAACGCTGATCGCAGAGCTCGATCAAGCTTTGTCGCAACTGTCCCGCGCCCGGCTGCTGGGCGTTTGCCTGGCTGCGGTTGCCGTGATTGCGGTCGTGGATTTCCTGACCGGATACGAGATATCGATGTCGCTGTTCTACCTTGCGCCGGTAGCGATGGCGGCGTGGTACGCGGGCAAGCGGCTGGGAATCGCGCTGGCTGTGCTGTCGAGCCTGAGCTGGATCGCGGCGGACATTGCCGCCGGTAACGAATACAGTCACTGGTCGGTGCCGATCTGGAATGGGTCAATACGGCTCGGGTTCTTCCTCGCAAACGGCATTCTGGTGGCGATGCTGCGGCGTTCATTGGTCGATCAGCAGCAACGTGCGAGTACCGATGCCCTTACCGGGCTTTTTAATCGCGGCGCCTTCCGAGAGCGTCTCCGGCATGACCTGCAAATCGCGCAACGTAGCCGCAAGCCCCTCACGCTGGCGCTGCTGGACCTGGATAACTTCAAGAGCCTGAATGACGCGCATGGCCATGCAAGAGGCGACCAGGCATTGGCTTGCGCCGCACAGGCGCTCAAGAGAGTCACGCGGGCGATGGACACGGTTGCCCGGGTTGGCGGCGACGAGTTCGTGCTCGTTTTGCCGGACACGGACGAACCCGGTGCCGAGGAAGTTATTTCGCGGTTACGCCAGGAGTTGTCCAGCGCCCTTGAGGACGTGGCGCCGGGGGTGACCTGCAGTATCGGCGTGCTGACCTTCCGCAACATACCGGCAACTGTCGAGGCGGCAGTCGGAGCCGCTGACGGGCTGATGTATCAGGCGAAGCGGCGCGGCAAGAACACCGTGACCTTTGGCAGCGATGGCGATTCGTCGCAGGGCGTAAAATGAAGCTGCGTTTTTTTGATCAAGCGGAGGCTTGCGAAGCGGGTCAACCGGGTTTGCCGGGGAACGGGCTATCTCCCGCACGCTGACCCGGACCGGTTTGGCTGATCGGCCTGCGCACTGCACGAATTGCGTGCAATCATCCTCAAGGAATAAAGATGCTCAGGCAAGTGCGGGCGGGAGTCCTCGACGTCGGCTATCTGGAGCATGGACCGGCCGAAGGCGAAGCCGTCGTTCTGCTGCACGGTTTTCCCTACGATGTTCATGCCTTCGAGGACGTAACGCCATTACTGGTATCACGCGGCTATCGCGTAGTGATCCCCTATCTGCGCGGTTATGGGCCGACGCGCTTCCTTTCCAGCGACACGCCGCGCTCGGGACAGCAGGCCTCGCTCGCGCATGATCTCATCGCTTTGATGGATGCCTTGCAGATTCCTCGCGCAGTGCTGGCCGGCTACGACTGGGGCGGGCGCGCCGCCTGTATTGCCGCGGCGCTGTGGCCGCAACGTGTGCGCGGCCTGGTGTCGGCTTGCGGTTACAACATCCAGGACATTGGCGGCGCGGTTAAACCGCAGCCGCCTGAAGTGGAACGGCAGCTGTGGTACCAGTACTATTTTCATGTTGAGCGTGGCCGTTCGGGCTTGTCCCAATACCGGCGCGAGTTCTGCCGTTTGTTGTGGCGGCTATGGTCGCCGACCTGGGAATTTGACGAGGCGACCTACGGGCGAACCGCCGTGGCGTTTGAAAATCCCGACTTCGTCGACGTGGTCATCCATTCTTACCGGCACCGCTACGGGCTGGTGTCCGGCGATCCCGCCGTCGAGGAAAGCGAGCGCCGATTGACCGGGCAGCCAAGCATTGCCGTGCCGACGGTGGTGCTGCACGGCAATGACGACGGCGTGATCGCCGTGACGGCCTCAGGGAACCACGACCGCTATTTTTCCGGTCCTTATGAGAGGCGGGTCATTGCGCACGCGGGACACAATCTGCCCCAGGAGGCGCCAGGCGACTTTGCATCAGCGGTACTATCGCTCGATTGATATCAGTCAATTCGGCCTCCCTGGAGCGCGGCACACTGGCGTAGTGGTCATCGTTCCTTGTTTCCCGGCGCTCAGGCTGGGTCTGCAGCCTGAAGCATCCTTTTCAATAGCCCGGACAGACCGTAGAGTTAAAGAGTCTGTCCTGCGAATCGGGTAAAAGAAATGACGCAACTGAAACTTCACCCTACGGCGGTTTTTGACAATGGCGCCAGGCAGTACAAACACATTACAGCGTTGCCACTGGCGGCGGCGATGGGCGCCGAGATTCGCGGCGCGCAGATCAGTAGCCTGAGTGACGCGCAATTTTCCGAGGTACGGGACGCGCTTTTCCGGCACAAGATGATCTTCTTCCGGGATCAGGAAATGGATCACGCGGATCAGGAACGGTTTACCCTGCGTTTCGGTGATTTCGGCGTCGACGCGTATACCGCCGGCGTAGAAGGCCACCGCAACGTGCAGCCGGTAATCAAGGAAGCCGACACGCGGATCAGGATGATTTTCGGCAGCGGCTGGCATACCGACTCACCCTTCATGGAGACGCCGCCCGCCATCAGCATGCTGTTCGGGGCGGACATACCGCCTTACGGCGGTGACACCATCTGGTGCAATACGGTGCTGGCGTACAAATGCCTCAGTGACACGATGAAACAGGTGATCGCTCCGCTCAGGGTCCACATGACAGCGGTTGAAGTCGTTGCCAACCTGCAGAAAGAGAACGAATCCAAACAAGCCCGCGGCGAGGATGGCGAGGGCAAGGGTTTCGGAAACATGAAACTGAACGTAAACACGCAAAAGATGGTGGCCGGCTGGTTCCATCCCATCGTTCGCACCCATCCGGAAACGGGAGAAAAAGCGCTCTTTGTCGATCATACGTATTCGCACGGCATCGAAGGCATGGCGCCGGCCGAGGCGGACGCCATACTGGGATTTCTCAAGGACCACGTGGCGCAGCCGGCATTCAGTTGCCGCTTGCGCTGGGAGCGCGGGACCCTGGCAGTGTGGGACAACCGTATTTGCATACACCAGGCCTTCAATGACTACGACGGTTTTCGCAGAGAGATGTATCGCACCACGGTCAATGGTGAAGTGCCGCGCTAACGCGACCCGGAGAATGGCACCGTGAATGACAACGCGTATTCCAGGCTGGTAGAACGAATTTACGAGTGGCTCAGTGCCCCGTGGTTCACGCTGGGAGACATACCCGTGTCCGCCGGTCGCCTGGTGGGGCTGGTGATCATCATTGTGTTGGTCTGGTGGTTGGCTGCGGCGCTGGAACAGGGCATCCGCCGAGTCGGTTTGCGCGGTGACGGCCGCAAGAAGAGCACGGCTACGGTGTATGCGTGGGCAAGGGTGCTCAGGTACGTCGTGTGGATCGTGGGCACTTTGATCGGACTGAACTACATCGGCTTCAGTCTGGCGAGTCTGGCGCTGTTCGGCGGAGCGGTCGGTGTCGGCATCGGTTTTGGTCTGCAGAATATCGTTGCCAACTTTGTTTCGGGAATCGTCATTCTGATGGAAGGCACGCTCAAGGTCGGGGACTTCGTCGACCTGCAGTCAGGCGTGCGCGGTCACGTTCGGGAGATCGGATTACGCTTTACACGGGTGACCACGAACGACGATGTCGATGTCATCGTGCCGAACTCGGAATTCGTCAACGGACGGGTCACGAACTGGACTTATCACAGCCGCATTCACAGGTTGCGCATTCCGTTTGGCGTGGCTTACGGAACCGACAAGGACCGCGTCAAGGAAGCGGTGCTTCGCGCCGCGCGCCGCGTGGAAGGAACCGTACTCGATCCCGGCCGTGAACCGGACGTCTGGCTGGTCGGCTTCGGCAACAGCAGCCTCGACTTCGAACTGGTGGTGTGGATCGGTCCTGATCTGGTCGCAAGGCCGAGCAAAACGGAGGCAATTTATCTTTGGGCGATCGAGGACGAGTTCCGTGCCGATCACATCGAGATCCCCTTCCCCCAGAGGGACCTGCATGTGCGTTCGGGCCGTCTCGATGTGCGGGTCGAGACAGCGGACGCGGCGAAGCCGGAATAGCTCCAACCGAATGTGGTTGCCTGCCGGTAGAAGCCGTCAAACGTAGAATGCCGGAACAGCGGAGCGGATACCCGGCGCTCGCGAAGCTCGCCCACGGAAACCGCATGGACAAGTCAGTCAAGCAGAGGAAATCAACATGACGAATGCAGACATACACGAGGAGTTGTTGCGGCTGCGCAAGCAGGTCGCCGAACTGGCGGCGGCCCGCCGGCAACATACGGCGGCGGCAAAACGTGAGGAAGAAGATGCTGCCATGGGCAACCAGGAGGACGCCGAGGGCGAGCACACGATCAGGGAACAGATCGAGGAACTGACAAAGCTGTTGCAGGACGAAATCCGCGACATGCCGGCCTTGCCGACGCTGGCGGTGTTCATGCTCGGCGTTCTCATCGGACGTTACCTGCGCTAGGGAGTCGCAATGGAAGAAACACTCTTGAAGCTACGCATACTTGCCAGCGCCGAGATGAAACTGGCGCGGGTCAGGTTCAGGCGCCTGGCCGGCCGCGCCGTTTTCTTTGGACTCGCGGCCGGGCTGTTTCTGCTGGCGGTGGTGATGGTCAACATCGGCGCCTATCAGATCTTGAGCGAACGCTACAGTTCCGGCGATGCTGCATTCATGGTCGCAGCCGGCAACGCCGTGCTTGCCGCGCTGCTGGCACTTGTCGGGTGGCGCATCAAAGCCGGGCCCGAAGAACAGATGGCGCGGGAAATCCGTGAAATGGCGCTGGAAGAACTGACGGCCGACGTCGACGAATTGCAGGAAGAAGTCAGCAGGGTCGGAAAGGATGTGAAGCGAATCCGCACCGGTTTTTCCATTCTGACCAAAGGAGGAACCATTGGTGCCGGCCTGGTCAGCCTGTCGCCGGTCATCAAGACGGTCGTCGACGCGATAACGGAACACCGCAGACGCAAGAAAGCCACAGCGGACGAAGAATGACGCCGGACCACAAGGCCGCGGACGGCGTCGAGGCCCGGGATGTCATGTACTGGAGTGTCATCCTCGCAGTAGTGATCGGGCTGCTGGTAGCGGGGCGCCACTTTCTCATCCCGCTTGCCGTGGCCATCCTGATCTGGAGTCTGCTCGATGCCTTGCGCGAGCAATTTCAGCGACTCGGCCCGCGCGGCCACTTAATGCCGCGCTGGCTGGCAACGGCGCTTGCCATAGCCGTGATGTTGCTTGGTGTCTACCTTGTCTATGTCATTCTCGCCGGCCAGGCAACTGCGCTACAGAAATCCGCGCCCTTCTACCAGGAGAATTTCTCGCAGCTTGCATCAAGGCTGCTGGATTTGCTGGGGCTCGAAAAACTGCCAGCCACCGCGCAGGTGCTTGAGCGGTTGAACGTGGGTCGCGTCTTCACCTGGCTGGGTACCTCGGTCGGCGCGGGCGTGGCCAATATTGCGCTGGTCGCCATCTATGTGGGATTTCTGATCGTCGAACAGCGATCGCTGCCTGCCAAGCTCGCCAGGCTGCAAGGCGACGAGAGGCGCACCAGGACACGGCATCTCGCGGTGCACATTTCACAAACGGTACGGCGTTACATGTGGATCAAGACGGCCATCAGCCTGCTGACCGGGCTGGTTGCCTATGGCATCCTCAGGCTGGTCGGCGTGGACTTCGCCGCCACCTGGGCTCTGATGATCTTCTTCCTCAACTTCATCCCGAACATCGGCTCGGTGATCGGGGTGATATTCCCGTCGTTGCTGGCGCTGGTTCAGTTCGACACGGTCACACCGTTCCTGATAGTCGTGCTGGGCCTGGGCGCTGCGCAGTTCCTGATCGGCAATGTGCTCGAGCCGGTTTTCATGGGGCGTTCGCTGAATCTGAGTTCGTTCATGATTCTGGCCTCACTCATGTTCTGGGGCGGCATCTGGGGTGTGCCCGGCATGATTCTGAGCGTGCCGATCATGGTGATCGTTGCGATCGTGTGTTCCCATATTCCCCGGTTGCATTGGGTCGCAATCCTGCTCTCGGCCGATGGAAGGCTGATGGGAATCGAACCGCCCGCCGGGCAGGCCGGACAGCCGGCACGCTAGTGCTGAACCGCGGGACGGTGCAAACCGGCTCACGAGGATGACGCGCTGTCGTTTCCCGCCAGCGAGATGACGGTAGTCTGGTTCAGGTCTTCGCCGTACCACGCCCGGATCGCCGCTTCGCGCTTGCCCAGGTAGCGCACCTTCCCCGCGTCCTGAACCATCGGCAAGTCGTGTCCGGGCACCAGAACGCTGCCCGGGCGGCGCGACCAGAACGACCAGATCGCCTCGATAGACGCATTGGTCAACGCCGTGTCGTAGGTCATGTCGGCGGCGCGGGAAACCAGTTCCGCGCGATTCTTGCAGGCGTCTCCTGTGAACACGAAGTCGCGCTCGCCGGCGTCCAGCACGAACACGACGCTGCCCGGCGTATGGCCGGGCGCCATGTGCGCGGTCATGCCCGGGAACACTTCGTCGCCTTCTTCGACCATGTGCAGACGCGGTGACTGCTGCAGTTCGCGCACGTAAAGCTCGGGCACGAAGGTTTCACCCCATGGTTGTCGCACGGACCAATGCAGTTCCTCCCTGCCGATCACAATGTTGGCCCGCCCGAACAGCAGCCAGTTGATCGAATGGTCGTAATGCGAGTGGGTCAGCAGGACGTCAGTGACATCATCGGGCTTGAGGCCCAGCTCGGACAGCCGGTCCTGCAACAGCAGCCGCTGTCCGAATCCGCCCACGTCCACAAGTGCGACGCGGTCCTTGTGACGAACCAGCGCAATCGTGCTGAAGCCCAGCGGCCCGTGACATACGCTCTTGCCGGGAAAACCGTGAACGATGATTTCGATCTCGAACTCACCCGTGCGAAACGGATTTTTATTGTCTGAACTCACGGTGTCTCCCCTTGTTGCCCCATGGCCTTCCATTCCGCCGGGACCGGTCACGCTGCGGGGCCGGACTGGCGCCAGACCGGCCGAAATAGCCTGTTTTGTGAATATCGCACATTTGTGCAGCGCCGCAGTTCGCAGCCGTGACGGGGCCCGCAGCCTAACATGGCGTCACTGGCCGCCCGGAAACAGGATCGCCAGTCCGATTAACGCAACGCCTGAAGGAGAATCATATGTCAGCAACCAAACGCATTATCGCCGCCGCGTCCCTGGCCGCTCTGTTCGCCTCGGGCACTGCCTTTGCCGCACCGCATCCGCAGAGCCCTGGCGCAGGAACCAACGAGCACAAAGTGCTCGAGGATGCCGCCAAGCGTGTTCAGCTCGACGGAGTGTCCAGCCCAAAGGTGCTAACCGAAATCATTTGATCTGGCCAGGCCCGTGAAGTGATTCCGGGCTGAGCGGCAACACCCAGCAACACCTGCGCGCCCCGGCGATCAGGCTAAACAACGCTTCATGCAATCTCTCTCCCTATTTACGCATCCCTGGCATCAGGGATGCGTTTTTTTCTTGCCGCCAGTACTGCCCGGGTGGCCGATACCATGCCCCTATGCATCAAAGCCATAAAGGCGTGCCGGATTGTCGACCAGGATGGCGCGCTTCAGATCGGCCTCCGGCGCATAGTCATCGAGCGCATCGATCAGATCGCCGTCGTTGGGCATGTCGTGCGTCAACGCCGGGTGCGGCCAATCGGTTCCCCAGACCATGTGCACGGGCGCTGCCTCGATCAGCGCGCGCGCGAACGGGATTGCGTCCGCGTAAGGCGGCCCTGCCGCCGAGATTCGGTAATTGCCGGAGAGCTTGATCCAGCACGTGCCTTCCTTGACCAGTCCAAGCAAAGCCTGAAATCCCGGATGGCCCACGCCATGCGCCACGTTCATGTGCCCCATGTGATCGATCACGACCGGAACCGGGAGCCGGCGCAGCCGGGGTGCCAGTTCCACCAGATCGCGCGCGTCGACCAATAGTTGCACATGCCACCCCATATCGGCTATTCGTTCCGACAAGGGCTCGAGGGCCTGCAAGCCGACGCCGCCGCCAAACAACAGGTTCAGACGGACGCCGCGCATGCCGCCAGCGTCGAGCCGTGCCAGTTCGCGATCATCGACGTCTGCCTCGACAACGGCGATACCTCGCGCGCCGGGACCGTAACCGGCGATGCCATCGAGCGTCACCTGGTTGTCCGTTCCATGAACCGACGGTTGCACGATGACGGCGCGTTCGATGCCCAGCACGCGATGCAGCGCCTGGTAGCTCTCGAGCGTGGCGGTTGGCGGCGTGTAGGAGCGTTGCGCTACGTAGGGGTATTTTTCGGGCGGGCCAAGTACATGCGCATGACAGTCGCATGCATGCGCCGGCATGGAGAACTTCGGCGCGCGCGGGTTCGGGTCGGGGCCGAGGCAGGGTTTGGTCAAGTCGGTGTCTCCATCAGCTGTTTTCCGCCCCGAAACCGGAACCGGCTTTCCTGTATTCGTCTCGCGGCGGGCTGAATATGTCGAGTATCAGGGCCCCTTCCGGTCCGCCACGAAAACCGTGCGGGACGCTTCCCGGTGTTTGCCAGAAGTCTCCGGCCTTGACTTCGTGCTCTACACCGCCCTGTATCCGTACCCCACTGCCTTCCAGCATGACGCCCCATTGCTCCTGCGGATGGCTGTGGATTTCACCGGCACGGTTCGGGCTGATGCGCACGACCGACACCATCACGTTCTCGCCGGGAAAAATACGTGTGCGCACACCGCTGGCAAGGTCGCGTGCAATTCCCTGGGAAAGGTCGTGCAGATTGAAGAATTGCTGTTGTGACATCGTACGGGCTCTCCTCCTGTAGGTGCTGTCGCCATCGGGCCACATGCAGCCAATACACTACTGTATACGCCGCCTGCATTCCACAGGCTGAACACCTGTCAGGGGAAACGCGTCCGCAGTGCAATCAAGCGTGCCCGTTTCTCTCCCATGATGACTTTCACTCCTGCATCCTGGTCCCGACGTGCCAGATGCCGGCATGAGCGGCGGCCGGGAAAGTCTGCCCGGTCACGGTCATCGCACGCGACGCGGCGCCCGAAGTTCGCGCAAACGGAGCCGGAGTTGTTTTTCGGTTTCAACGATCGCGAACAGCGCGACGCCGATCGCCACTATGAGGACACCATCGAGAAACGGCACGGCTCGCGTGCTGAATACTTGCTGCAGCGGGGGCAGGAATGTGATCGCGAACTGCGCGGCGGTCACGCTGATCACGGTGGCCCACACGACCTTTGTACCCCGCAGCGCCCTCCATGTGAGCGACGTGCCGTAGATGTTTCGAATGAAGAACAGGTGGAAGATCTCCATGACCACGAGCGTGTTCATGGCAATGGTCCTTGCCAGTTCAACCGGATAGCCGCGATCCAGCGCGGAGGTGTACATGCCGAATACGCCAGCCACGAACAGCGCGGAAACGAAGATGATGTGCCATCCGAGGTCGCCGGTCAGGAGCGGCTCGTTTACCGGCCGTGGCGGGCGACGCATGGTGTTGTCTTCGGTGGGTTCGAAGGCAAGCGCCAGTCCGAGCGTAATCGCGGTAATGAGGTTGACCCAGAGTATCTGCACCGGGGTGATCGGGAGAGTCATCCCGAATAGCAGGGCGACAATGATGGTCATCGCTTCGCCGGCGTTGGTTGGCAAGGTCCAGCTGATGACTTTCTTGATGTTGTCGTATACGGTGCGCCCTTCGCGCACGGCCGCGGCGATCGACGTGAAATTGTCGTCGGCAAGCACGAGTTCCGCTGCCTCCTTGGCGGCCTCGCTGCCTTTCAATCCCATGGCGATTCCGGCGTCGGCGCGCTTGAGGGCTGGTGCGTCGTTCACCCCGTCTCCTGTCATCGCGACGGTCATGCCGTGCGCCTGCAGCGCCATGACCAGCCGGAGTTTGTCCTCCGGACTGGTGCGCGCAAATATATCCGTATCCAGCACGGCGGCCGATAGGGCGGTATCGTCCATTGCGTCCAGGTCCGCGCCGGTCAGAACCTTGTCCGGGTTCAGCAAGCCGATTTGCCTGCCAATGGCTGCGGCCGTGCCTCTGTGATCTCCGGTGATCATTTTTACGCGTATGCCGGCGCGGTGACACTCGGCCACCGCTTCGATTGCTTCGGTGCGTGGCGGGTCGATCAGCCCGACGAGACCGATGAGGATCAGCCCTTTCTGCACGTCGGAAAATTCGAGGAGGGCATGTTCCGGGGCAACCGGCTTGACCGCAAACGCGAGTACGCGTTGTCCCTGCGCCGCGATGCTCTCTGCCTTGCTGTGCCAATAGTCCAGGTCGATGGGCTCGGTTCCGTTAGTGACCGTGCGTTGTTCGCTGCAATTCGACAGCACCTGCTCCGGGGCTCCCTTGAGGGATACGAACGCATGGTTTTGACGGTCGTGATTGAGTGTCGCCATGAAGCGGTGTCTGGCGTCGAAGGGTATCGCGTCGGTGCGTGTCCAGTCGGCGAGCTCCTTTCGCATGTCGATACCGACCTTGCCCGATAGCGCAAGCAGGGCACCTTCCATCGGATCGCCCTCGACATGCCATACGCTGCCCCGTTCATGCAGTGACGCGTCGTTACAAAGAACGGCCGAACGCCCGAGTTCTTCGAGTACCGCGTGTTCGCTCGCGCTGACCTCGGCATCGTTGAGTTTGATGACGCCCCTCGGTTCGTAACCTGTCCCTTCCAGCGAGAAGACGTGTGCCTGGGTGACGACGGAGGCGGCCATCATCTCGTTGCGGGTCAGTGTGCCCGTCTTGTCGGTGCAGATCACCGAAACGGAGCCCAGCGTTTCGATGGCGGGCAGGCGTCGCACAATGGCATTGCGCCGGGCCATGGCCTGAACGCCGACTGCCAGCGTGATCGTCAGAACGGCCGGCAATCCTTCCGGTATCGCCGCGACCGACAAACCGACCACTGCCATGAACATGTCAGCGAATTCGAAATGCTCCACGAAGTAGCCGAAGGTCAGCAGTACTGCGGCGATCAGAAGAATCAGGACGGTGAGCCAGCGCGCAAAGGCACCCATCTGCCGGACAAGCGGCGTTGTCAGCGTTTCGACCGTGGAAAGCATTCCGCTGATCCTGCCGATCTCGGAGTGAATTCCGGTCGCGACGACCACGCCCCTGCCGAGACCGCTGGTTACCAGTGTGCCGCTATATGCCATGCATGCCCTGTCACCGAGCAGGGCGTCGCGCGGTACGGCACGGACATGCTTTTCCACCGGCACTGACTCACCGGTGAGGATCGACTCCTGAATCTGGAGGCCGTGAGCGCGAAGCAGCCGGAGATCTGCGGGCACCTTGTCTCCCGCCTCCAGCAAAACGATGTCGCCGGGAACAAGCGCTTCGCCGTCAACCGCTCGTCGCTGCCCCGCACGCACGACGGATGCTTTCAAGGCGAGCATCTTCCGGATGGCGACCATCGCCTTTTCCGCCTTGCCTTCCTGGATGAAACCAATGACGGCATTGGCGATGACCACCGCCAGGATGACGCAGGTATCGACAACGTGGCCGAGAGTCGCGGTGATCAGTGCGGAACCGAGAAGGACGTAGATGAGAATATTGTGAAAGTGCAGGACAAAGCGGATCAGCGCGCTGCGTTTCGCCGGTTCGGGCAGGCTGTTCGGTCCGTATGTATCGAGCCGTGCCGCGGCCTCATCAGCAGACAGACCGTCTGCATTCGTCCGCAAAGTATCAATGGCGTCCTCGACCGCCATCTCGTGCCAGATACTCTCCTTTTGTTTCCCGTAATCGCTGTTCATGATGTGATGCCCGTTAAACGCAGCCGACGGACGAGGGCGGACATGGCATAAAGGAAAATACCGCCGTTCTGCGAGCGCCCCGTTTCCATCCTGATCCATCAGGCCTGTCGGTCGTGCGTCTCCTGGCGCGCATACTGTTGCACGGCCATTTGATGCTCTCGTCCGAGGCGGTGCATCGCCCGGGTCACTTGCGACGCTCCGGGTTCCAGCGTCAGGCGAATCCGCGTTTGCCATACACTACTGTAAACAATGCCTGCTTTCCACCAACGTGCAGCCAGCGCAGTTAAAGTGAACCAGAATGGCGACCCGGAGGAATGCTCGTGAGCAACACCATCAATCTCTTTTATTCTTTCAGGAGCCCCTACTCATATCTGGCTACGCCGGGTGCACTGGCGCTAGAGCGCGACTTCGACGTCGGCGTCGCACTACGCCCGGTGCTGCCGCTGGCGTTGCGGCAGCCGGATTTCTTCAGTCCGGAAAACGTAAAGCGCGCGAAGTACATCATGATCGACTGGCTGCGCCGCGCCGAGATGCTCGGCATGCCGCACCGGTGGCCCTCGCCCGATCCCATCGTGCAGGACCTGAAGACTTACGCTATCGCGCCCGACCAGCCCTACATTTATCGGCTGACTTACCTGGGTGTCGAAGCGCAACGGCGTGGCCGTGGCATCCAGTTCGCCGCGGAGGTGTCGGCCGTCATTTTCGGCGGCACTCGCGACTGGCATGAGGGGAGCCATCTGGCAGACGCGGCGGCGCGGGCGGATCTCGATCTGGCGAGTATGGACGAGGCGATCGACGATCCGGCATCCCATAAAGCCGAGGTCGAGGCGAATCAACGCGCTCTTGAGAAGTCCGGGCACTGGGGCGTGCCGACATTCGAGTTCAGCGGCGAACCATTCTTCGGCCAGGACCGTATCGACACGCTGCGCTGGCGGCTCGGTAAGGAGGGGCTGAAGCGGTGATTTCCCTTCTTCTGCCGGGCTGGTCCGTTGTGCAGTTGCCGAACGATCGATCGGCCACCACCCGGAAAAAATGAACAGCATGGATTCAGGCGATGCAATTTCATCTTGATGGATACAAACCGGGCGATCCTTTCGTGAGCGATGCGTCCAGCCATGTCGGGCAACGCGCGCAAGACGAAGCGCTTCCCGGGCACGTGGATGTGCTGATTGTTGGCTGTGGTCCGGCCGGACTGACGCTGGCTGCCCAGCTGTCGGCCTTTCCGGATATCACCACGCGTATCGTCGAGCAGAAAAACGGGCCGCTGCGGCTTGGTCAGGCCGATGGCATCGCTTGCCGCACCATGGAAATGTTCGAGGCATTCAATTTCAACGAGCGCGTGCTGAAGGAAGCCTGCTGGATCAACGAAGTCACTTTCTGGAAGCCGGACGAGAAGCGGCCGGAAAACATACGTCGTCACGGCCGGGTGCGCGATGTCGAGGACGGCCTGTCGGAGTTTCCGCACGTCGTCCTGAACCAGGCACGCGTGCATGATTTTTATCTCGAGTTGATGCGCAATTCGCCAAACCGGCTGGAACCGGATTATTCGCGCCGGCTGCTGGACCTGAAGATCGACCAGAGCGACGACGCCGACTACCCGGTTACTGTCAGGTTGCTGCGAACCGATGCGCAGCACGAGAACGCGGTGGAGATTGTCAAGGCGCGCTACGTCGTTGGCTGCGACGGAGCACACAGCGCGGTGCGCAAAGCCATCGGCAGGAAACAGGCGGGGGATTCCGCCAATCAGGCCTGGGGCGTGATGGATGTTCTGGCCGTTACCGACTTTCCGGACATACGCCTCAAGGCGGTCATCCATTCCGCCAAAGATGGCAACGCACTGATCATCCCCCGTGAAGGCGGCTATCTGGTGCGCATTTACGTGGAGTTGGACAAACTCAACGCTAACGAGCGGGTCAGCAGCCGCAATATCACCTGCGAGCAGGTCATCGCGGCGGCGCAACGCATTCTGCATCCGTACACGCTGGACGTGAAACAGGTTCCCTGGTGGTCGGTATACGAAATCGGTCAGCGCATTTGTGACAGGTTCGATGATGTTCCCGAACAAGCAGCGGGTGTGCGTACGCCGCGCGTGTTCATCGCCGGCGATGCCTGCCATACCCATAGCCCGAAGGCCGGGCAGGGTATGAATTTTTCCATGCAGGACAGTTTCAACCTCGGCTGGAAGCTCGCTTCGGTATTGCGCAGACAATGCGCGCCGGCGCTTTTGCATACCTACTCGGCGGAGCGCCAACGTGTTTCCCAGGAACTGATCGACTTCGATCGCGAGTTCGCCCGGATGTTCAGCGATCGTCCCGCGCTGGACGCTGATACGAATATGAATCACGCCGACGGAATCGATCCGAAAGCGTTCCAGGCATATTTCGTCCGGCACGGACGGTTCACCGCGGGCGTCGGAACGCATTACCGGGCTTCCGTCATTTGCGGCGAATCAGACTATCAACGCCTGGCCACGGGCTTTACGATCGGCATGCGCTTTCATTCCGCACCGGTGATCCGTTTGGCGGACGCCATGCGGGTGCACCTTGGTCACGCCGGGAAGGCGGACGGACGTTGGCGCCTGTATGCCTTTGCTGGGGCCGGTGACCCGCTGTCTGCGACCTCGGGAATCCGCTTGCTGTGCGACTTCCTCGTCCGGTCGCCGGACTCGCCGGTGCGCCGGTTCACGCCGGCGGGTCTGGATATCGACTCGGTCTTCGACGTGCGCGCGATATTCCAGCAGGGACACCGGACGCTTGCGCTTGAGAAACTTCCCGAACTGCTGCTGCCGTCCAAAGGACGCTACGGATTGCGTGATTACGAGAAAGCGTTCTGTGCGGACCTGGACAATGGCGAGGATATCTTCGAACTGCGCGGCATCGATCGGGCAGAAGGTTGCATGGTGCTGGTACGCCCCGACCAGTACGTCGCCCATGTGCTGCCCCTGCGCGCGCACCAGGCGCTTTCGGATTTTTTCTCCGCTTTCATGTTGCCGCGTTCGTAACGGGCGAATTCAGGCACCGCGCCGGGATGCCCTTCGTTTACGCGTTTCGTGAGCGCGCGAACACTCACACGGAATCGTGCGTTAAGGAAAGCCGCAAGCTAAAGCAGGGTGACCGGTTCTTCCTTGCCACGGTTGGCCGCTGAAACATAACCGCTGTAGATCGTCGAGATACAGTCGGCCGCCAGTTGGCTGTCGCTTTCCACGTCGTCTCCATGGGCCACGGTGCGGTAGAACGCTTCGATCTCCTGGGGAAAGCCGTGCGAGAAATCCTCGTCGGGTGCGGTCATGGCCCAGCCCTGTTTGGTGCCGATCTTCTCCACTACGTAGATGTCGTCGAACTGGCTCTCCACCGGATTGTAGGTTTGCATCTGGTTCGACGGATTGAGATTGCAGATTGCGCGGTGATTGCCGGCACAGACCTCCAGCCAGTTGTGGACGCCGCCAAGAACGACCTCCGATGCGAACACCGTTGCGATGGTTCCGTCCTCGAAGGTGACGTGGATCATCGCGAAATCCTCGATATCGTTGTAGTCGGCACGAAGATGTCCGGTATCGACGAAGCCAGGCAGCTGGGTCAGCGTGTGAGCGCGCGCGGTCACGCTCGCCGGCCGGATCGGTTTCCCGAAGCGCGCCCGGCCTTCGACTTTCTTCAGGTACAGCGCGGCCGTCAGCGGATGGCAACCCTTGCCGATCATCGAGCCGCCGCCCGCCAGGCGCCAATGGCCGTAGCTTGGCGCGTGCGAGCCCGAATGGGCTTCCTCGCCATGCATCCAGAGGATCTGCCCACCGGTCTTTTCCAGAATCTCCCGTTCTTTCTGGATTGTCGGGGCGTAAACCCAGTTCTCTGCATAAAGTATCCGCGCTTTCGAGCGGCTTTCCGCCTCGCGCATGCGCCTGATGCTGTCCAGCGCGCCGTCCCTGGCTTCGGTCATGGAGGCATTGCGGCCGTCAAAATCTTCGGCTCCGCCGCCGAAGTATCCTGTCAGCGGCTTTTCCACGATCGGATACACGCCACGCGACAAGGCCTTTATCGCGACATCTTCGTGCAGCGCCGGGGGGACGCAGACGTGCAGCACATCGACGCCGTCCAGCAGCGCATCAATGTTGCCGAACGCCTCGATCGCGTGCTTGTCGGCAAAGGCACGCGTGCTGGCATCGGTTCTCGCGTGTACACCGACGACGTCGACATTGGCGCAGACGACCCGCTGGACCGCCTCGAAATGAAAACGTGCGGAAAATCCGGCGCCGATGATTCCCGTGCGCAGCTTTGGTTTTTTCATGATCCGAGTCCCCTTTTCAATGATCGTGTCGCCGATGGCCCGGCCATTCGCCGGATTGGCCGGTGTCAGCACAGCGAGACCCGGGCGTCGAAGTCCCTCCGTGCCGGGCAAGCATGACCGGGTGCCGGTCCAATGGTAACTCCGCAGCCCATCGAAAACTTTCCGCATACAGTCCGGCCGGCTTGCCAGGTTCGGCCTGGTGAGGTGGAATGGGCCTGGTGGAGTGGAGGCACCAACCGAGCAGGCGTGCCTTGCAATCGAAATGAACTCTGGAGAGGACGATGAACAAGAAAGCGCTTTGCGTCATCCTGATGCTGTCGGCTTTGTTGGTTGGCGTGGCGGCGCAGGCGAAAACCTTCCGCTATTCGACATCGGGCGACATTCTGGGCCTGGATCCCTATACAAATAACGAAGGGCCCAACAATGCGATGAAAGACAACCTCTATGAGGGACTGATTCACCGCTCCCATGACCTGTCGCTGCACCCGGCACTGGCCACCGACTGGAAGCAGACCGGCCCCCTGACGTGGCGCTTCAATTTGCGCAAGGGCGTGAAATTCCACAACGGCAATGCATTCACGGCCGACGATGTACTGATCTCGCTCAAACGCATCCGCGAACCGAACTCGAGCATGAAGTTCGCGGTTGCCTCCATCGACAAGATCGTCAGGATCGACGATCACACCATCGACATCGTTACCCGTTATCCCGACCCGACCCTGCTTCTCAACCTGCCCCTGTTCTGGATCATGGACAAGGAATGGCTGGAGGCAAACAAGGGAATGGACATCGAGGAAGGCGCTGTCGTCAGCACCTTCGTCAATTTGAACGTCAACGGAACCGGACCGTTCATGCTGGAGGAAAGGATTCCCGACACACGCACGGTGCTGGTGCCGAACCCGAACTGGTGGGGCAAGCCGCAGCACAACCTGACCAGGGCCATATTTCAGCCCATCGGCAATGCATCCACGCGCGTCGCGGCACTGCTGTCGGGCGATATCGATCTCATGTATCCGGTGCCGTTGCAGGATATCGCGCGGCTGACAAGTGCGCCGGGACTGAAGGTCATGCAAGGGCCGGAACTGCGCGTTGTCTTTCTCGGCTTCGATCAACATCGCGACGAACTGCTGGATATGCCGGGCAGCGGCAAGAATCCTTTCAAGGACGTTCGCGTGCGCAAGGCGTTTTATCAGGCAATAGACATCAATGCGATTAATCGTGTCGTCATGCGCAGGGCATCGAAGCCGACCGGTTCGATGATCGCCGAGGGGATCAACGGTTTCCAGCGCGGTATGACCAAACGTTATCCCTATGACCCGAAAGCGGCAAAGAAGCTGCTGTCCGAGGCCGGTTACCCGAATGGATTTCCGGTGACGCTCGATTGTCCGAACGACCGCTATGTCAACGACGAGGCCATTTGCCTGTCCATCATTCCGATGCTCAAGCGCATTGGCATCGACGTGAAGCTGAACGCTCAGACGAAGTCATTGCATTTCGAAAAAATCGGCCGCAAGCAGAACTACAACACGAGCTTCTATATGCTGGGCTGGACGCCCGGGAGCTACGATGCGCACAATCCGTTGCTGCAACTGATGACGCTGGACGGCGAAGGCCAGGGCACCTGGAATGGCGGGCGTTACACCAATGCGCGTGTGGAAACGCTCACCGATCAGATCGCGGGCGAAATGGATACCGCCAAACGCAATGCGATGATCATGGAGGCGTTCACGATTCACCACAAGGACGTCGGTCACATTCCTCTGCATCAGCAGACCCTTGCCTGGGGCGTTGGCAAGCGGGTCAAGGAAGTAAAGCAACGGCCGCAGAACGACGTTGACCTTCGCTACGTCATAATGAAGTAGTTCGAGCCACCAAACCACTGCGGCCCGGGTTCCATGTAATCCGGGGCGCGCCGTTTATCGACTGACATCGATGCTTGCTTACATCGTTCGCCGGCTGCTGCAATCCATCCTCGTGTTGGTTGCCGTGGGCTTCATCGCCTTTTCCCTGTTCACCTTTGTCGGTGATCCGGTCAATAACATGGTCGGTGTCGAGGCTACCGATGCCGAGCGCGAGTGGGCAAGAAAGACGCTGGGGCTCGACGACCCGTTCCCGGTGCAGTTCGCACGGTTTGCCGCAAACGCCGTTCAGGGAGACTTCGGCCAGTCCTACCGTTTGTCGATCCCGGTCGTCGATGCCATCAGCGAGCGGTTGCCGGCAACACTGGAGCTGGTGTTCGTGGCTGCGGTAATGGCGCTCGTCATCGGCGTGCCGCTGGGTGTCTATACGGGCCTGCACAGGGACGGTGCGATATCCCGGATGCTCCTGACCGCCTCGCTGGTCGGGATTTCGCTGCCGACATTCCTGATCGGTATCCTGCTGATACTGGTTTTTTCCGTTTGGCTCGGATGGTTGCCGTCGTTCGGGCGTGGCGCGACGGTCGATCTGTGGGGCTGGGAAAGCAACCTGGTTTCGTGGGAAGGGTTCAGGTCCATCATTCTCCCGGCGCTGACGCTGTGTCTTTTCCAGTTGACGCTGCTCATGCGCCTGGTGCGTGCCGAGATGCTGGAGGTCCTGCGCACCGACTACATCAAGTTCGCGCGGGCACGCGGGCTGACCAACCGTGCCGTCAATTTCGGACACGCGCTCAAGAATACCCTGGTGCCTGTGATTACCATTACCGGTCTGCAAATCGGTTCGTTGATCGCGTTTGCGATCATCACCGAAACCGTCTTCCAGTGGCCGGGCATGGGCTTGCTGTTCCTGCAGGCGATCCAGTTCGTCGATATTCCCGTGATGGCAGCGTACCTGTGCCTGGTGGCGCTCATCTTTGTCGTCATCAATCTGATCGTTGATCTGCTTTATTACGCGATCGATCCGCGGCTGCGCCTTGACGGTGCAGGCCATGCGCACTGAGGACGCGGGGAGGGCGACGGTGATGGGTACAGAGCGAACGGGCAACACCTGGGTCTGGCGGCTGCGCGATAGCGTGCACCGTTTTTTTGACAGCGATGTCTTCTACAGTTTTCGCCGTTCACCCGTCAACGTAGTTGCCTTCCTGGTGACGGTGGTTTTCTTTGTCGGCGCGTTCGCCGCACCTGTGCTGGCGCCATTCAATACGAACGATGTGGCGACGCTCGATCTGATGGACGCGTTTCATCCGCCGGCCTGGATGGAGGGCGGCAGCAGCGAGCACCTTCTCGGCACGGATGACCAGGGCCGTGATGTGCTCTCGGCGATCATGTTCGGCACCCAGGTATCGCTGATTGTCGGTTTCATGAGCGTGATCTTCTCGGTCGTGCTCGGCGTCGGTCTCGGATTGATCAGCGGTTATGTGGGCGGGCGTACCGATCACATCATCATGCGCCTGGCCGACGTGCAACTCAGCTTTCCGGCGGTGCTGGTGGCGTTGCTCCTGTTCGGATTCGCCAAGGCCGTATTGCCGCGCGAGCTTCAGGAAGACGTAGCGATCTACGTGCTCATTGTCGCCATCGGGCTGTCGAACTGGGTGCAGTTCGCACGTACGGTGCGCGGCTCGACCATGGTCGAGAAAAACAAGGAGTACGTCCAGGCCGCGCGCGTCATTGGCCGCGCCCCGGTCGCGATCATGGTGCGGCACGTCTTGCCCAATGTCATGGGCCCGGTGCTGGTCATTGCCACCATCAGTCTGGCGCTGGCGATTATCACCGAAGCAACCCTGTCGTTTCTGGGTGTGGGTGTGCCGCCCACACAGCCTTCCCTCGGCACCCTGATTCGATTTGGCAACAATTTCCTGTTCTCCGGCGAATGGTGGATGACTATTTTTCCCGGCCTCGCGCTGGTCATGCTGGCGCTGGCGGTTAATTTGCTCGGTGACTGGATGCGCGACGCGCTCAATCCGAAGTTGCGTTGATGAGCGAAGCGAACAACAGGAAACCGTTACTGCGCGTGGAGAACCTTCGTGTGGAATTTCCGACACGGCGCGGAACGCTGGTTGCGGTCGATGATGTTTCGTTTCACATCGACGAGGGCGAAGTGCTGGGGGTGGTAGGGGAGTCGGGCGCCGGAAAATCATTGACTGGCGCGGCCATCATCGGCTTGCTCGAGCCGCCCGGACGCATTGCTGACGGCAGGATCGTTTTCGATGGCAAGCGCATCGACGACATCGGCTACGAGAGAATGCGCCGTCTGCGCGGCGACCAGATTGCGATGATCTTCCAGGATCCGCTGACGTCGCTGAATCCGTTGTTCACCGTCGGCAGGCAGTTGACCGAAACGATTCGCACCCACGTCAGGATAGACGAGCGCGGGGCGCGCGAGCGCGCCATCGAACTGCTGAACGAAGTCGGCATCCCGGCCGCCGACCGCCGGGTCGACCAGTATCCTCACCAGTTCTCCGGCGGCATGCGCCAGCGAGTGGTGATTGCCCTCGCGCTGGCGGCCAATCCGCGACTGATAATTGCCGATGAACCGACAACGGCGCTGGACGTATCCATTCAGGCGCAGATCATCACTTTATTGAAACGGCTTTGCCGGGACCATGGTACCTCGGTGATGCTGATCACCCATGACATGGGCGTGATTGCAGAAACCGCCGACCGGGTCGCCGTCATGTACGCCGGGCGCATTGTCGAGGTCGGGCCGGTTCAGGACGTCATCAGGCGCGGCAAGCATCCCTATACCCACGGCCTAATGAATTCCATTCCTGTGGTCCGTCAGGATATTGAAGAGCTGATGCAGATCGAAGGCGCGATGCCGCGATTGACCGACATTCCTTCCGGCTGCGCCTTCAATCCGCGTTGCCCGAAGGCCTTCGCTTACTGCCGCACCGAGCGTCCCGACCTTGTCCGCGTCGGCGCAAGTGAGGCGGCTTGCTGGCTATACGACGATGCCCGGCGGCCTGATGCTGCCGGCAACGTCTGAGGGAAACGGCGTGAGCGGGAACGAAGTGCTTGTCAGGCTAGCCAACCTCGGAAAAGACTTCGATGTGTCGCCACCGTTGTTGAACCGTTTGCTGCAACATCAGGATCGGGTTGTGCTCAGGGCTGTCGATAACCTCAGCATCGCGATTCCCCGGGGTAAGACCTTCAGCCTGGTTGGTGAATCCGGCTGCGGCAAATCCACTGTCGCCAAACTGGCGGCGGGCCTCTACCGGCCGAGCCGCGGAAGCATTGTATTCGACGGAATCGACATGGCGACGCTCGGCACGCGAGCGCAAACGGAGGCGGTTCGAAAACGTTTGCAGATGATTTTTCAGGACCCGTACGCGAGCCTTAATCCGCGCTGGCGGGTGAGCGATATCGTTGCCGAGCCTATCCGTGCGCACAGACTGATCGCCGGAAAAGCGGCCATTGCCCGGCGTGTCGGCGAACTGCTGGAGCAGGTCGGGTTAACGGGCGCCGACGGTGTCAGGTTTCCGCATGAATTCTCCGGCGGGCAGCGCCAGCGAATCTCCATCGCCAGAGCGCTCGCAAGCCAGCCGGAATTCCTCATCTGCGACGAACCGACCTCGGCGCTGGATGTGTCCGTGCAGGCGCAGATACTGAATTTGATGAAAAACCTGCAACGCCAGTTCGCGCTGACTTACCTGTTCATCAGTCACGATCTCGCGGTGGTTTACCACATCTCCGACTACATCGGCGTGATGTATCTCGGTCGGCTAGTGGAATGGAGCGACAAGCGCTCGCTGTTCGACCGTCCGCTGCATCCGTACACGCGCATGTTGCTCGATGCGATCCCGGACATCACGATGAGCGGCCGGCAACGGACACCGGTGGCCGGGGAGGTGCCCAACCCCATAGACCCGCCCACGGGTTGCCATTTCCATCCGCGCTGCCCCTACGCCAACGATCGCTGCCGTACCGAAGTGCCGACGCTGATGCGCAACAATGCGAGCGAAGTGGCCTGCCACGCGGTATTCGAGGGCCGCTTGCCTGACGCGGCGGCGACGGGAAGGCCGGCCGTCCCGGAGTGAAGCCCCGACGCGCCTCGCCGGGTTGTGTAAGCCGGCATGAGGCCTGACAGTTGCTTGGATCTAGCGTTACCGGCACCGCCAAACAGCGGCCACAGCTATCCAGCCAAACAGCGCGAGCGAGTCTAAAAGGATCTGCATTGACTGACAGGAAACCGGACAAAGAGCAGCGGCAACTGAGATTGAACGAAATCTTCGAAACGCCCCACATGAAAGTCGCAACCGTGGACGAGGCGCTGATGTCGCTTGCCGAGGCACATCCTGGCATGGAGGTCTACAGGAACTACTTTTACCTGCTCACCCACCTGGAGTTCGAGGAGTCTGATGCCGTGCGGCATTGGAATGAGTTCAAGCGCTACCACGCCAAATTCGAAAAGGATCTCGGATATTCGATCGATACGCGGATTTCCACGCTGAGTTACTTCATCAACGAAAACCGGCAACTGCAGAACCCGAAGATCATCGAGATGAAGGTGTTTCAGAGTACGCAGGACCAGGTGATCCTCGATGACCTGACCGCCCTGTACAACTATCGCCACTTCAGGGAGCGCATCAAGGGCGAAATGCAGGCGGCGAAAAACCGCGAAGAAATGCTTTCACTAGTGATCATCGACATTGATGACTTCAAGCACATCAATGACGACTATGGACATCTGGCAGGTGACGGCATCCTGCGGCAGATCGCAGTGCTCGTGAAATCCGGGTTCACAAACCACGGTGAGGCGTTCCGCTACGGTGGCGAGGAATTCGCGGTGATCGTACCCGGAGTGGGCAAGCAGGAGGTCTATGAGCTCTCGAACAAGCTGTGCGCGAGAATTGCCGCGCATCCGTTCGTCAACGAAAACAGCCCCGCCCGGCACGAAATGTCGGTAACGGCTTCACTGGGCATTGCCGTGTACCCGCATGACTGTGATACCAGCGATGCTCTGATCGGAAATGCAGACAAGGCCTTGTACACCGCCAAGGGGACCGGAAAGAACATCGTCTGCCTGTACTCCGAGAACCAGAGGCGTGCCAAGCGTCCCAACATTACGGTTCCCGGGGAACTGGTCAGTTTCAGAACGGAGAGGGATCAGATCCGAACGCTCAACGTCAGCAAGGGCGGGATACGGTTTTTCTGCGAACAGGAACTTGCCGAGGATTCGGTCGTCGAGCTCAAGCTCGGCCTCGCAAAAGGCTATGACCCCGTCACGGTGCTTAGCCGCATCGTCAACAGAAGCCCGGATGCGGACGGCTTCGTCTATGGCTCCGTGGTTGTCGAAATCAACAAGCGCGACCGCGTTCGCTTCAACCTGTTCGTCGATTCCCTGCCGGATGAATAGCCCGCGGTACGCCACCCGGTTCACTCGTACAATGCGACGAGGCAGGTGGCGCGTGACGGGTTCGCCGAGGGCCTGACGCGGCCCGATCCGCTTCGCCTTTCGGGCGCACTTCATTGCGCAACGGATCTGCGTTTCCGGGAGATTGCAATCTTGGCCAATAACAGACAAGTCACTATCGAACTGCTCGATGCCATCCAGGATGCCTTCAACAGGCACGACGTCGACGGCATCCTTTCCTACTTCGCCGATGACTGTGAGTGGGTGATGGCGCGCGGACCCGACCCGTGGGAAGGCAAGCGCCTGCGCGGCAAGGCGGCCATTGCCGAAGTGCTTTCGGCACGATATGCGGTGATACCGGACATGCGATGGGTCGACATGTCGCATTTCATTTCTGCGGACGGCAGCAAGGCCTGTTCGGAATGGACCGTCAAGGGAACGCCGAATGACGGCGACCCGATCGACTGGCTGGGTTGCGATGTATGGACCTTCGTAAACGGGCTCGTCACGAAAAAAGACACCTACTGGAAGACAATCGGCTAGCGGGATCGTATTCCCGTGCGCTTGCGTCCTGCACGGTGACGGGCAGGGAAAAAGCCGGTCAGGATTGCCGTTAACGAGGTTGGACGCGATGCGCACCGGCGAGGCGCCGTCGCGTTTGACTACGTGCTGCTTGCGGCGGCAGCATTCGCGTGCCGTCCGAAGCCGGCCCGGACAAGCTCTGTGCGATCGGGCGCTCATGGTGCGAAGAAGAACGAGGGTGGTATTTCATCATTGGAAATACCGCCCTCGTGCCGCGATTTCGCTTATTCGGCATCGCCCGGACTACGCTCCCGAAAACCCCGAACGTTACATGTCGGTCATCAAGCCGGATCGAAACGATCTGCGTTCATGACCCTGGTCCACGCGGCAACGAAGTCCTTTACGAACTTCTCCTTGTTGTCGTCCTGCGCGTAAACCTCGGCGTATGACCGAAGTACCGAATTCGACCCGAAGACGAGATCGATCCGGGTTGCCGTCCATTTGACCTTGTTCGTCTTGCGCTCGCGAACTTCATACAGGTTCTTGCCAGCCGGCTTCCATGCGTAACGCATGTCCGTCAGGTTGACGAAGAAGTCGTTGGTCAGTGCACCTTCGCGATCCGTGAACACACCATGCTTCGTACCGCCATGGTTGGTGCCGAGAACACGCATGCCGCCAACCAGTACCGTCATCTCGGGCGCGGTCAACCCCATCAGCTGGGTGCGATCGAGCATCAACTCCTCGGCACTGACGGCGTAGTCCTTCTTCAGCCAGTTCCGATAGCCGTCATGGATCGGCTCCAGTGGCTCGAACGCCTCGACGTCCGTCATGTCCAGCGTCGCATCGCCACGTCCCGGGGCGAACGGCACCGTGACGTCAACACCCGCGGCCCTGGCTGCCTGCTCGATGCCGACGTTACCTGCGAGCACGATCACATCGGCGACGCTCGCGCCGGCCTCGGCTGCTATTGGTTCGAGCACCGCCAGGACCTTGCTCAGGCGCTTCGGCTCGTTGCCCTCCCAGTCTTTCTGCGGGGCGAGGCGGATGCGCGCTCCGTTGGCGCCGCCGCGCATGTCGGAGCCGCGGAAGGTTCTCGCACTGTCCCAGGCAGTCGCAACCATCTCGCCGATCGCCAGGCCGCTGGCGGCGATCTTCGCCTTGACGCCATCCACGTTGTAGTCGCTGCGGCCAGCGGGTACCGGGTCCTGCCAGATCAGGTCTTCCTTCGGCACGTCAGGGCCGATGTAACGCGCCTTCGGCCCCATGTCGCGGTGCGTGAGTTTGAACCAGGCCCGCGCGAAGACTTCCGAGAAGTAGTCGGGGTCCTTGTAGAACCGCTCGGAGATTTTCCGGTAGGCCGGGTCCATCTTCATCGCCATGTCGGCATCGGTCATGATCGGGTTGTGGCGAACCGACGGATCCTCGACGTCTACCGGTTTGTCTTCTTCCTTGATGTTGACGGGTTCCCACTGCCAGGCGCCGGCAGGACTTTTCCTCGATTCCCATTCGTGATTGAGCAGCATGTGGAAATAGCCGTTGTCCCATCGGGTCGGATGGGTGGTCCAGGCGCCTTCGATGCCACTGGTCACCGTATCGCGGCCGATACCGCGTTTGCTGTGGTTGATCCAGCCAAGGCCCTGCTCTTCGACGCTGGCGGCTTCGGGATCGGGGCCGAGCAGGCTCGCATCGCCGTTGCCATGAGTCTTGCCAACGGTATGGCCGCCGGCGGTGAGCGCGACGGTTTCTTCGTCATTCATTGCCATGCGGGCGAATGTCACGCGTACGGCCTCGGCCGTCTTAAGCGGATCAGGTTTGCCGTCGACGCCTTCCGGGTTCACGTAGATCAGGCCCATCTGCACTGCGGCCAGCGGGTTCTCGAGCGAGGCCTCGTCACCGGATTTCGCATAGCGGTCCTTGCCGAGCCATTCCTTTTCCGAGCCCCAATAGACATCCTTTTCCGGATGCCAGATGTCTTCGCGCCCGAAACCAAAACCAAACGTCTTCAGGCCCATGGACTCGTAGGCAATATTGCCGGCGAGGATGATCAGATCGGCCCAGCTGATCTTGTTGCCGTACTTCTTCTTGATCGGCCACAGCAGGCGGCGCGCCTTGTCGAGGTTGGCGTTGTCCGGCCAGGAGTTGAGCGGGGCAAATCGCTGGTTACCGGTACCGCCCCCGCCACGGCCGTCAGCGGTTCGATAGGAACCGGCGGCGTGCCATGCCATGCGAATCATCAGGCCGCCATAATGGCCCCAGTCGGCAGGCCACCAGTCCTGGCTGTCCGTCATCAGGGCGTGCAAGTCCTTCTTGAGAGCGCGCACGTCGAGTTTTTTGAGTTCTTCCCGATAGTCGAAACCGTCTCCCATCGGATTGGTCTTGGTATCGTGCTGATGCAGGATGTCGAGATTCAGCGATTTCGGCCACCAGTCCGTCACCGACGTTGCGGTGTTTGTAATCGCGCCGTGCATCACCGGGCATTTTCCGGCAGGAATTGCGTCATTCTTACCCATGTCGTGCTCCTTTCGGGATCGGGCCCAATAAACTTGAAGAACCTCTTTTATAGTTGTCCGGCGGCCGATTGACCAACGAATTAAATCGAATCTGATGATCGAATGTCTCGATGAAAAGAAAGATGTTGATTCTCTTGTTGAATCAACAGCGGAATGTCTCCCGAACCGCGCGGAGACGAAAGGGGAATCGGCGCGTTGCCGATAAACCCCGGGCCGTCCCGGTCTGATCTTGTTTGCTGGCAATCGCGGCCATTACGGTTGTATGCCCTGAATACACTCGCGCTCAGGTTGATGCCGGCCCGTTCAGTGCTACTGCTCGACGCGCTCGTTCTTCCATGGGTCGGCGGAATTGCTGTAACCGGCACTCTCCCAGAAGCCGGGCGCATCCCGGGTGGTGACCTTGACGGCTTCCAGCCACTTCGCGCTTTTGTAGAAGTAACGATCAGGGACGATCGCACGAACAGGCGCACCGTTCTCCCCCGGTAGTTGCTCGTCATCGAAACTGTGAGCGAGGATCACGTTCTGTTTGCGGATGTCGCTGATGGGGATGTTGCTGGTGAAGCCCGCCGCCGCCTCGAAAATGATATAGCCCGCGTTTCTGCCGGGCTTTACCTTTTCCATGATCGTTTCCAGACGCACGCCACTCCAGCGTGAATCCAGTAGTGACCACCCGGTGACGCAATGCACATCGCAGGTGATATCCACCTGGTCCAGTTCAAGCAGTTCCTGATAGGAAAGGACCAACGGCCTTTCAACCTCGCCATGGACGCGCAGGCTCCAGTCGGTAACGCCTGTCGTTCCGGGCGCGGTACCGCCCATGGTGATGATTTTCCGGACCGCGCTCTGCCCGGGCGGCAGCCTCGGCCTGCCATCCGGCCTGACGGAGGTTTCCAGAGCACGCTGTTCTGCCGCCGCGAGCTTGATGAATGTCCCGGGCAGTCCGATGTTTACCAATGCGCCGCCTGCCGCGCCCAGGAAGGTGCGCCTCGAGACTTTCCCGACATTACCCATTGACCCCTCCTTTGTTGTTCGAGTTCGTGCGTGCCCCGCGATGTCGATGTTCTCGTGGAACCTGAGGCATCAGTTTTTTCGGAAAGTTTTGATGGCGAAAGCCTGGCCCCGCCGCTTTGCCGGGGCCAGGGGGCGTTATGAGCACGCAATGAAGCTGGAGCTGACCCCGGGGCCTATGCGTCCGGAGCTCTGAAATTCTGCGAAGGCGTTTAACGGTATACGCCGTCCCAGGGGCCGGGTTGCACCGTTGCGCTTTGCTTGTCCGCGGTTGCAACCGGCCGGTTCAGCGTGATCACCGTATCGGGCCGGACCACGGAATAATCCATGTAGCCCATCCGTGCCAGCGGGCGCATTGCGCCGGTATCGACGATGCCGTTCCTGACATAAGCATCGTCGATGTAGATCGCGACGACGTGACCGAAGACGATGACGTGCTCGATCTGTGAATCGTCGGTGCGCGGCACCGCCAGCGTTTTCCAGAGCCGGCATTCAAGCGCTGACGGACTGGCCGCGACACGCGGCGGTTTGACGAGCAGCGAAGGTGCGGTTTCGAGTTTTGCCAGCTCGAACTCATCGACGTTTGCGGTGACCGGCGCCGAACTCAGGTTCATCGCATCGACCAGCGCTTCGGTGGCCATCGAGCAAGTGAACTCGCCCGTCTCTTCGATGTTGTTCAGGCTGTCCTTGCGGCCTGCCGATGAGAACATCACCGTTGGCGGCGCATCACAGACCGCGTTGAAAAAACTGTACGGCGCCAGATTCAGCACGCCGGCTTTGCTGATCGAACTGATCCAGCCGATCGGGCGCGGTGCAACGAGTGCCTTGAACGGGTTGTGGGCCAGGCCGTGGTTGCGGTGTTCGTTCGGGTTTTTCAGTGAATACTGCATTTGGTTCATTCCCTTGATTCGGAAGGCAGCGAAACCGGCAAAGTCTCGCGACTTGCGTGACCTGATCCTGACGGTAAGCTTGTAGCTCCTTGCTGACCCTAGTGCGCCTGTTCCCAGTTTGACCCAGCCCCAACATCCGCTACCAACGGCACATCAAGCCGGGCGACACCAGCCATCAGTTCCGGAACGGATTTCTTGACCATCGCAAGTTCTGAATCGGGGACTTCGAGCACCAGTTCGTCGTGCACCTGCATGATCATGCGGGTGTCGAGTTTGTCGGTTGCAATCCAGTTGTTCACCGCGATCATCGACAGCTTGATCAGGTCGGCCGCGGTACCCTGCATCGGCGCGTTGATCGCGGCGCGCTCGGCCGCCTGGCGGCGCTGGTGGTTGGATGCCCTGATTTCGGCGAGATAGAGTCGGCGCCCGAACACGGTTTCGACATAACCCTTTTCCTTTGCGGTTTCGCGGGTGCGTTGCATGTAGTCGGCCACGCCGGGATAGCGTGCGAAGTAGCGGTCGATGTATTGCTGAGCGGCGGCGCGTTCGATGCCCAGTTGTCCGGCGAGCCCGAACGCCGACATGCCGTAGATCAGGCCGAAGTTGATCACCTTGGCGTAGCGGCGCTGTTCGCTGGACACTTCATCCTGCGTCACGCCGAAAATTTCGGACGCGGTGTGGCGGTGCACGTCGGAGCCTTCACGGAACGCCTTCAGCAGGTTCTCGTCCTGCGACAGGTGCGCCATGATGCGCAGCTCGATCTGTGAGTAATCCGCAGATACGATGCTGCATCCTGCGGGTGCGATGAAGGCTTCGCGCACTCTTCGGCCTTCGGCGGTGCGCACCGGTATGTTCTGCAGGTTCGGGTCGTTGCTGGCGAGGCGCCCGGTATTGGCGACGGCCTGCGCGTAATTGGTGTGCACGCGGCCGGTGTCCGGATTTACCATCTTCGGCAGCTTGTCGGTGTAGGTCGACTTGAGTTTCGATAGCGCCCGGTACTCGAGTATCAGTTTCGGCAACGGGTGATCGAGCGCCAGTTGCTGCAGCACGTCCTCGTCGGTGGAAGGCTGGCCGCCGGGTGTTTTCTTGATCACCGGCAGATTCTGTTTCACGAACAGGATTTCCTGCAATTGCTTGGGCGAGCCGAGGTTGAAAGGCTGGCCGGCCTGTTCGTGTACCTGTTTCTCGATTTCACCAAGCCGGTCGGAGAGTTCGGCTGTCTGCTTTTTCAGCACCTCGACATCGAGCAGCACACCGTGGCGCTCGATGGTGAACAGAATCTCCATCACCGGCATCTCGATGGCGCTGTAGACGTTCATCAGTTTCTCGTCGCGCTCGATCGCCGGGAACATTTCGCGGTGCAACTGCAAGGTGATATCGGCGTCCTCGCCGGCGTAATCTCTTGCGCCTTCCAGATTGACCTGCGAAAACGAAATGCGCGAGGCGCCTTTTCCGGTCATCTCGTCGTAGCTGATGGTCTTGATGCCGAGGTGCCGGACTGCGAGGCTGTCCATGTCGTGCGGCCGATGGCTCTCCAGCACGTAGGACTGCAGCAGGGTGTCGTGCGCCACGCCGGCAACCCGCACGCCGTGGTTGGCGAAAATGTGCAGGTCGTACTTCATGTTCTGGCCGACCTTCGGCTTGTCCGGGTCCTCAAGCCAGCCCTTGAGCCTGCCGAGCACGGTTTCCAGCGACAGTTGAGCCGGAACCCCTGCATAGTCGTGCGCAACCGGAATGTAGGCGGCCGAGCCCGGCTCGACACTGAGCGACAGTCCGACCAGCCTTGCCGTCATCGGATCGAGGCCGGTGGTTTCGGTATCGAGCGACACGAGTCCGGCGTCGTTGATGCGTGCCAGCCAGGCATCCAGCGCTTCTTCGGTCAGAACGAGTTCGTAGTCGCGCTGCGACGCGGTTTTTGCTGCAGGTGCATCCGCCGTCGGTGCGTCGCCCCCTTCGGCGCGGCTGTTCAGTTCCGCCAGCCAGCTCTTGAATCCCAGCCTGCCGTACAGCGCGGTGAGTTCGGCGGCATCTTCTTCTTTCGGCGCCAGATCCTCGAACCTGAACGGCAGGCTGCAATCGCGCTTCAGAGTCACCAGGGCGCGCGCGGTGGGCAGCCAGGGCAGCGCGGCACGAAGATTTTCGCCAACCTTGCCGCCAATTTCATCGGCATGGGCAATTATCTCGTCGAGGCTGCCGTATTTTTCGAGCCACTTGACCGCGGTTTTCGGGCCAACTTTTTCGACACCCGGCACGTTATCGACCGAATCGCCGACCAGCGTCTGGTAGTCCACCATCTGGTCGGGTCTGACACCGAACTTGTTTTTCACCCCGTCATCGTCCAGCGTTTCATTGGACATGGTGTTGACCAGGGTGACGCCGGGGCGCACCAGTTGCGCGATGTCCTTGTCGCCGGTGGATATGAGGGTTTCCATCCCGTTGGCACGGGCCTGTTCGGTGAGTGTCGCGATCACGTCGTCGGCCTCTACGCCGCTTTCGTTGATCAGCGGTATGCCCATTGCTTTGATGCACTGGTGCAGCGGTTCGATCTGTGAGGCAAGGTCCTCGGGCATCGATGGACGGTTCGCCTTGTACTCGGGATACAGGTCGTCGCGGAAGGTCTTTCCTTTTGCGTCGAATACACAGGCGATATAATCCGCCGCGGTTTCCTTGCGCAAACGGCGCAACATGTTGAGCACGCCGTAGATCGCCCCGGTTGGTTCTCCGTCCTTGTTGCGCAGGTCCGGCATCGCGTGGAAGGCGCGATACAGGTAGGAAGAGCCGTCTACTAAAACCAGTTTTTTCATCGGCGAAGGCCGTAAGAGAACCCAGTATGAGCGAATCGCAGAAAACAACTACTCCGATGGCACCCGAACTCGTCGAGAAAACGTGGTCCGCGCGCGAGTCGTGGAGAGTGTTCGGGATTATGGCAGAGTTCGTCGAGTCGACCGAGCGGCTGGCGCATATCCGCCCGGCGGTCTCGTTCTTCGGCAGCGCGCGCATTCACGAGGGCCATCGCTATTACGAACTGGCGCGACAAATCGCGCGCAGCCTTTCCGATGCCGGGTTTGCCGTCATCTCCGGCGGCGGACCGGGCATCATGGAAGCCGCCAACAAGGGCGCCTATTACGGCAAATCGTTGTCGATAGGCCTGAACATCCAGTTGCCGCACGAGCAGGTCAGTAATCCATTCCAGGACATCAGCCAGAGTTTTCGCCATTTTTTTGCGCGCAAGGTGATGTTCGTCAAGTTCGCGTCCGCTTACGTGGTGATGCCCGGCGGATTCGGCACGTTGGACGAATTGATGGAAGCGCTCACGCTGGTGCAGACCGGAAAGGTACGCCGCATTCCGCTGATCCTCGTGCACACGCCCTTCTGGGCGGGGCTGATCGACTGGATGAAGCAACGCCTGGTCGAGGAAAAGATGATCGATGCGGAAGACATGGACCTGATCCAGGTCCTCGACGAGCCGCGCCAGGTTGTCGATGCCATTTTCAACCATTACGAGAAGCGCACCTTCGAGCCCTCACCAGCCGAACGTGAAGCGCAACTCAATCTGTAACCTGATTGCCGAGCTTAACGCGCAGCCAAACCCCTAGACTTTGTCCCGATGTCGGTATTTACAACAGTTACTCCGGAACAGGCGCGCGCCTGGCTACGCAACTACTCGATCGGCTCGCTGGTAGAGCTCAAGGGCATCTTGTCCGGCATCGAGAACACCAATTATTTTCTGACGACGGCGCATGGCCGCTACGTTTTGACCCTGTTCGAGAAACTTACGCCGAACGAGCTGCCGTTTTACCTGAACCTGATGGCACACCTGAGCAATCACGGCGTGCCGTCACCGAAGCCGATTGCCAACCTGCAGAACGAATTTCTGGGCGAGCTGAACGGCAAGCCGGCCGCCATCGTTACCTGCCTGCCGGGCCAGCCGGTGATGGACCCGGGACCGGATCACTGCGCACTGGTCGGAGAACAACTCGCCGACATGCATCTGTCGGGGCAGTCCTTCAAACAGCATCTCGACAATCTTCGCTGCGCCAACTGGTGGACCAGGGTGGCACCGGAGATCTATCCCTTTCTCAGCCAGGACGATGCGCAACTGCTGCAATCGGAGATCGAATTCCAGGCGGCGGTCTCGCGTGAAGGTTTGCCGCGCGGACCGGTGCACGCGGACCTGTTCCGCGATAATGTCCTATTTGACGGCGATGTTGTCGGCGGGTTTATCGATTTCTATTTTGCCTGCGTCGATAGCCTCATCTATGACGTCGCTATCACCGTGAACGACTGGTGTGCGAATCCGGACGCGACACTCGATGCCGAACGGTGCGAGGCGATGCTGGGCGCGTACGCGACCGTGCGCAGTTTCACCGACCAGGAGCGTGCCTTGTGGCCGGCCATGCTGCGGGCTGGCGCACTCAGGTTCTGGGTGTCGCGTCTGTATGACTTTCACTTGCCGCGACCGGGCGAACTGACTCACGCGCACGACCCGGAGCCATTCCGAAGGTTGTTGCAGAGTCACCGCAACGGCGGCGCGGACGCGAGTTTCCTTCCCGGTTAGGCCTTCGGCGGCACCGGCGCAATACCGGGGATTTGAGCGTCGGTCAGGCCGGTGAGAGCTTGGCGTACTCGAGCGCGAGCCACTTCAACCCTTCGTTACGGAAATTGACCTGAACGCGGGCGTCATTGCCGCTGCCTTCGGCTTGCACGATCACGCCAGCGCCGAACTTCGCGTGTGACACCTGCTGGCCAATGCGGAATCCGCCGACGGTTACCGGCCTGGAGCGCATGCGCGGTGCCGGTGGCGCGATGCTCGCGCCACCGGGAGCAAACGGCCTTGCCGTGACATTGAGCCGCTTGAGCAACTCCTGTGGCACCTCGTCCAGGAACCGGGATGCGACGTTGTAACGCGTCTGCCCGTGCAGCATGCGGGTCTGCGCCAGCGTCAGATACAACCGCCGCCGCGCCCGCGTCATCGCCACGTACATCAGGCGCCGCTCTTCCTCGAGCCCGCCCTCTGCGTTGAGGCTGTTTTCGTGGGGGAACAGGCCTTCTTCCAGTCCGCTCATGAATACCGTATGGAATTCCAGCCCCTTGGCCGAATGCACCGTCATCAGTTGCAAGGCCTCCGCGCCGGCGGCCGCCTGGTTCTCGCCCGCTTCGAGGGAGGCGTGGGCAAGAAAAGCGCTCAGTGGGTCGATTTCCTGCACCCCGGTCGCATCACCAGCTTCGCCGCTCACCGCGCTGGCGGTATCGGCCTCGTAGTTGGCCAGCCCCTCTTCCGATACGAAGGATGCGGCGGCATTGACCAGTTCCTCGAGGTTTTCCACGCGGTCGGCGCCTTCGCGCTCCTTGCGGTAGTGATCGACCAGTCCGCTGGCCTCGATCACGTGCTCTACCTGTTCCTGCAACGGCAGCCCTTCAGTGGCGCTGCGCATCGATTCGATCAGCCTGATGAAGGCGGCGATCGCCGCACCGGCGCGGCCCGTCGGCGGGCTCGAGCACGCTGCCTGCCACAGGCTGATACCAGCGCCTTCGGAGGCCGCCTGAATCTGCTCCAGCGTACGGTTGCCGATTCCGCGCGTCGGAAAGTTGATCACCCGTAGCAGCGCGCCGTCGTCTTGCGGGTTGGCGATCAGGCGCAGGTAGGCCAGCGCGTGCTTGATTTCCTGGCGTTCGAAAAAGCGCAGGCCGCCGTAAACGCGATAGGCGATGCCGGCGTTGAACAGCGCGTGCTCCAGCACCCTTGACTGAGCGTTGGAGCGATACAGCAGCGCCATGTCTGAAAGACTGACGCCCTCGTTTTTCAGTGCCCTGACCTCGTCGAGAATGTAAGCCGCCTCGTCGACATCGGTCGCCGCCTCGTAAACGCGCAGCAGTTCGCCTTTGCCTTCGGAGGTCCACAGGTTCTTGCCGAGGCGTGCGCGGTTGTTGCGAATCAGGGCGTTGGCTGCGTCGAGGATGTTTCCGTGCGAGCGGTAGTTCTGTTCCAGCTTGATGACTTTCTCGACGCCGAAATCGGACTCGAAATCGAGCATGTTCCCCGAGCGCGCCCCGCGGAAGGCATAGATCGACTGATCGTCGTCGCCCACCGCCATGATGGTCGAGTCCGGACCCGCGAGCAGTTTCAGCCACATGTACTGCAGGCGGTTGGTGTCCTGGAACTCGTCGACCAGTATGTGCTTGAAGCGGTTCTGGTAGTGGCTGCGCAGGATCTCGTTTTTTTGCAACAACTCATAACAGCGCAGCAGCAGCTCGGCGAAGTCCACCACGCCCTCGCGGTTGCACTGCGTGTCATAGGCGGCGTAGACGTCGAGCAGGCGCCGTGAAAAGTCGTCCACCACCTCGACCGCATTGGCACGAAGGCCTTCTTCCTTGCTCGAGTTGATGAAGTACTGCGCCTGGCGCGGCGGATACTTTTCATCGTCCACGCCTAGGCCCTTCATCACGCGCTTGATCATGGATAGCTGGTCGGCACTGTCGAGGATCTGGAAAGTCTGCGGCAGTCCCGCCTCGCGGTGGTGGGCACGCAGCAAACGGTTGCATAGCCCGTGAAAGGTGCCAACCCACATGCCGCGCGTATTGATCGGCAGCATGGCCGAAATGCGGGTGAGCATTTCGCGCGCCGCCTTGTTGGTGAAGGTGACCGCCAGCACCGAAAGCGGGCTGACCTGGCCGGTCTGGATCAACCAGGCGATGCGGGTTGTCAGCACGCGTGTCTTGCCCGAGCCGGCTCCGGCAAGAACCAGAGCCGAGGAATGGGGCAGCGTCACCGCTTCGAGCTGCTCGTTATTAAGCCCTTCCAGGATTTGCGACATTACGGCGTTATTGCTGTCTGGCGTGCTCTAACCAGGCGACGTTACGAGTGATTTGATGTGCAGCGCGGCGCTGTGGTTGCGCAACCGGTTGAACCCGCGCACCGCGGAATGCCTGTTGTAACAACGTCAGGCACGCCAATTATACGGACGCCGCTCTGAGACGTCTGCCTTCGTCTACCAGTTCCCTGATCCGTGACTCCAGTATCAACCGCATAGCAAGATCGATCTCGTCGCCCGGAATGACCAGCGTATCGGGGCGCGAGCGAAACGCGCCGGCGATCTGCAGCCGGATGGTGTCGATATCGATCCCTTCCGGCGTGGCGAATCGGATAACCACGAAACTTTCTTCCGGACCGGGAATGCTCACGGCGGAGAAGGGGTTCGACGTATCGACCGTCGGCACGCGCTGAAAATTGACATGGGTGCGCGAGAACTGCGGCGTGATGTAGTGTACGTAATCGGGCATGCGCCGCAGTATGGTTTCGGTAATCATGTCCAGCGGATGGCCGCGCTCGCGCAAATCGCGCTGGATTTTTTGTATCCATTCCAGGTTGATGATGGGCGTAACACCGATCAGGAGGTCCACATGCTGCGCGATATCGACGCTGCCGGTCACCACGCCGCCGTGCAGCCCCTCGTAAATGAGCAGGTCGGTATTCTCCGCGATCGGTTGCCAGGCGGTGAATGTTCCGGCTTTCTGCCCATAGCGCGCGGCGCGTTCCTCATTGTGCAGGTACAGGCGCGTGTTGCCCGTACCCTGTTCTCCGTATTCGCGGAACAGCGCCTCGAGATCCTCGAACAGATTCGCCTCCGGGCCGAAATGGCTGATCGCGCGCCCGGCGGTGCGCTCCCACTCGTCGGTGAGCTTGCGCATTTCGTCACGCTCGTATTTGTGGAAGCTGTCGCCTTCCACAAACGCGGCGTTGATCGACTCGACTTCGAGCAGTGCCTCGAAGGTCGCTCGTACCGCGCTGGTGCCTGCACCCGACGACCCGGTAACCGCAACAATGGGATGTTTTCTTGACATGATTCGGCAATTTTCAAAACCACGCAAATCACTCGCGTGGGCGGCAGATGGTACAACGAAACGACAGCGCCGACGTCGGGCTTCAGCCGCCTGGAGCCGGCAAGGCGGCAGCGCATCGGAAAAATCCTGTCGGTTTGGCTACTTAGGGCGAGCCCGAACGATATAATCCCCGTCTTCATTGATTGACGACCATCCGCTGCGGAAATGCAAAGCCAGTACCATCCTGCCCAGATCGAGGAACAGGTCCAGAAACGCTGGACCGACAGCAAGGCATTCAAGGCCACCGAAGACACGGCGCGCCCGAAGTATTACTGCCTTTCGATGTTCCCATACCCTTCCGGCAAGTTGCACATGGGTCACGTGCGCAACTACACCATCGGCGACGTGCTCACGCGTTATCACCGCATGCGCGGCTTCAATGTGTTGCAGCCGATGGGTTGGGACGCATTCGGCCTGCCGGCGGAAAACGCGGCGATGGCCAACGGGGTGCCGCCGGCAAAGTGGACCTACGACAACATCGCCTACATGAAGAAGCAACTCCAGTCGCTGGGATTCGCCATCGACTGGGACCGTGAACTGGCGACCTGCAAGCCCGACTACTACCGCTGGAACCAGTGGCTGTTCCTGCGCATGCTGGAAAAAGGCCTGGTCTACCAGAAGACCGGCGTGGTGAACTGGGATCCGGTCGATCAGACCGTGCTTGCCAACGAGCAGGTGATCGACGGCCGCGGCTGGCGTACCGGCGCGCTGGTCGAGAAGCGCGAAATCCCGATGTACTACATGCGCATTACCGACTATGCCCCGGAGCTGCTCTCCGACCTGGATGGCATGGACGGCTGGCCGGAGCGCGTGAAGACGATGCAGGCCAACTGGATCGGGCGCAGCGAAGGGGTGAACATTGCGTTTCCCTACGAGTTGGATGGCGAACCCCACCAGCTCAAGGTGTTTACCACCCGCGCCGATACCATCATGGGCGTCACGTTCTGTGCGGTCGCGGCGGAGCACCCGCTGGCGGCGTACGCTGCAAAGTCGAACCCCGGGCTCGCCGCTTTCATCGAGGAGTGCCGTCAGGGCAGCACCATGGAAGCCGATATGGCGGCCATGGAAAAAAAGGGCATGCCTACCGGCCTGTTCGTCGAGCATCCGCTCAACGGCGAAAAAGTCGAAGTGTGGGTCGGCAACTACGTGCTGATGACCTATGGCGAAGGCGCGGTCATGGGCGTGCCGGGACACGACGAGCGCGATTTTGCTTTCGCGAAGAAGTACGGTCTGCCGATCACGCAGGTGATCGACGTGGCCGGGCAGTCGTACTCAACCGATGCTTGGCAGGGCTGGTACGCCGACAAAGGCGTGTGCGTCAATTCGGGACGCTATGACGGCATGGACTACGCCGGTGCCATCGATGCTATCGCCGCGGACTTGCAGTCCAGAGGGCAGGGCGAAAAGCAGGTGCAATGGCGTTTGCGAGACTGGGGCATTTCACGGCAGCGTTACTGGGGCACGCCGGTGCCCATCATCCACTGTGATGCGTGCGGCGACGTGCCGGTTCCCGATGATCAGTTGCCGGTCGTCCTGCCCGAGGACTGCGTGCCGGACGGCTCGGGCAATCCGCTGAACAAGCGCGAGGATTTCCTCTCCTGCAAATGTCCGCAGTGCGGCGCCGACGCGCGGCGCGAGACCGATACCATGGACACCTTCGTGGATTCGTCCTGGTACTTCATGCGCTTCGCTTGCCCGGGGTCGGACGAATCGATGGTCGATGAGCGGGTCGATTACTGGATGCCGGTGGACCAGTACATTGGTGGTATCGAGCACGCGATCCTGCATTTGCTCTATGCGCGATTCTGGACCAAGGTCATGCGGGATCTCGGCCTGGTAAGGACGGGCGAACCGTTTTCGCATCTGCTTACCCAGGGCATGGTCCTGAACGAGATCTTTTCACGCAAGGACGAGTCGGGGCGCATCGTCTTTTTCAACCCGCAGGATGTTGAAATAGCTCACGACGAACAGGGCAAGCGCATCGGCGCCACACTGATCGCCGATGGCAAGCCGGTCGAATCCGGCGGTATTCGCACCATGTCGAAGTCGAAGAACAACGGTGTTGACCCGCAGGCACTGATCGAAAAATACGGCGCCGACACGGCGCGCTTCTTCATGATGTTTACCTCGCCGCCGGAAGACACGCTGGCCTGGAACGACGACGGTGTCGAGGGGGCGTATCGTTTCCTGCGGCGTCTCTGGAAGTACGCGGCGGACAATGCCGGTGCGCTGCGGGCCGCCAACAAGGGCGCGAACGGGCAACCCGGTGGCAACGAGCCGGTGGACGGCGCATCGGAGAGCGGTGCGTTGTGCGACGCCCGCCGGGAGTTGCACGTCCTGTTGAGCCAGGCGAATTTCGACTACGAGCGCAAGCAGTTCAACACGGTGGCCTCTGCCGGGATGAAAATGCTCAATGTGCTCGAGAGCGAAATGGTGTCATCCGCCGCGGAAAAGCCACGCACGGCCTTCCAGCGGGAGGCGATGAGCATACTGTTGCGCGTGTTGTTTCCGATGGTGCCGCACGTTTGCCAGGCGGCATGGGACGAACTGGGTTTTGCCGGTGAACTGCAGGACGCGCCGTGGCCTCAAGTGGATGACGCTGCACTGGTGCAGGATGAGATCGAGCTTGTGCTGCAGGTCAACGGAAAACTGCGAGGCAAGTTGCTGGTGCCCGCCGATGCGGACCGTGCAGCCGTTGAGACGGCCGCGACTGCACATCCCGCCGCACAGCGGCACGTGGAAGGCAAGACAATCCGCAAGGTGATTGTCGTGCCGGGCCGGCTGGTCAATATCGTGGCCTGAACAATGGACTTTCACTTGAAGGGAAGGCAGGCAATCGGCACATCGGCGCGCATGGCGGCACTGTGCCTCGTCTTGCTTGTCGCAGCCTGCGGCTTTCGTTTGCGCGGTCAGGCAGATCTTCCGTTCGAAAGCGTTTATGTTCAAAGCGCCAGTTCTTCCGAGTTCGCAACGGAGCTGCGGCGCGTTTTCGAGGGCAGCAATTACATCACCTTGACCGATGCGGCCGAGCAAGCGGAGGTGGTCGTCAAGATTGTCGAGGAGCAGCAGGAGCAGAAGATCCTGTCCATTTCCGCATCGGGCAGTGTCAACGAGTTCCAGTTGCTGTACCGGGTCAGCTACCGCATCATGAACCCGGGGATGGAGGATATCGTCGCGCCGGATGAGATCAGGGTGCAGCGAGACCTGACCTACGACGATACTCAGACTCTGGGCAAGGAGTCCGAAATAAAACTGCTGTTCAGGGAAATGCGCGCCGATGCAGTGCAGCAACTGTTGCGTCGCATGTCGGTCGTCACGACGTCGTCCTGATGGCTATAATGCGGCGCAGTCATGGCGCACGGGCCCTGCGGCCCGGAATGCGCGCAAGTGACGGCCCGGGTGATTTCCACGCCGGCAATGCGGAGCACGTACTCACCCGCGGACCGGAAAACTTAGTGTAGACACGGAATGCCCGAAAGATCGATTGGTATCGTAACCCCCGACTCGATGCAGTTCGATGAGCCCATCGAACTGAAGAGCGGTGCGCGCATCGGCAGTTACACCCTGGCATACGAGACCTACGGCGAACTCAATGCGGCGCGCGACAATGCCATCCTTGTTTGCCACGCGCTGAACGCGTCGCACCATGTCGCGGGTGTCTACGCAGACCAGCCGGAAAGCGTTGGCTGGTGGGACAACCTCATCGGCCCAGGCAAGCCGGTCGACACCGAGCGTTTCTTCGTGGTCGGCGTCAACAATCTCGGTGGCTGCCACGGCTCGACCGGGCCATCGAGCATCAACCCGGCCACGGGCAAGGAGTGGGGCGGCGATTTTCCGGTCGTGACCGTGGAAGACTGGGTAAAGGTGCAGGCGCGCCTTGCCACGCGTCTGGGAATCGACCGGTTCGCCGCGGTAATGGGGGGCAGCCTTGGCGGCATGCAGGCCCTGCAATGGACCATCGACCAGCCCGACCGGGTACGCAATGCGCTGGTGATCGCTGCCGCACCGAAATTGTCTGCGCAGAATATCGCCTTCAACGAAGTCGCGCGACAGGCCATCACGTCCGATCCCGAGTTTTACGACGGACACTATTACGAACGCAATGTCGTGCCGCGACGCGGACTGCGCATCGCGCGCATGATCGGCCACATCACCTATCTGTCCGACGACGCGATGGACGCGAAATTCGGACGCAACCTTCGCGAAGAAGTGCTGAACTTCAACTTCGACATCGATTTCCAGATCGAGTCATACTTGCGCTACCAGGGTGACAAGTTTGCCGACACCTTTGACGCAAATACCTACCTGCGCATCACCAAGGCGCTGGATTACTTCGATCCGGCCGAAAAGTACGGCGGCTCGCTGTCGGCGGCCCTGGAGCAATCGAAAGCCGATTACCTCGTGGTGTCATTCACTTCCGACTGGCGTTTTTCGCCGGCGCGTTCCCGCGAACTCGTCAAGTCGATGGTCGACAACCGGCTCAAGGTCTCGTATGCGGAAATCGAGGCGCCCCATGGCCACGACGCTTTCCTGATGGACGACGCCGTGTATCACAACCTCATCCGCGCCTACCTCGAGAGGGTAACCACATGAATACGCCGGAGCGCCAGACAAGGCGAACCGGCCGCCGCGATTTCGAGACGATTGCCGGCTGGATCAGTGACGGCGCCCACGTGCTCGATCTGGGTTGCGGTGACGGCTCTCTGCTGCGCCACCTGCAACAGGTGCGCCGCGCCAGCGGATATGGAATCGAGATCGACGACAACAAGGTGCTGGCCAGCCTGAAAAACGGTATCAATGTGTTGCAAGCCGACCTCGAAGCAGGCTTGTCGGGGTTCGACAACGACTCTTTCGATTACGTCATCCTTTCCCTGACGCTGCAAGCGGTGCGTCATACCGAACGCATCGTCAAGGAAATGCTGCGCGTGGGCCGCGAGGGCATCGTCACTTTTCCGAACTTCGCTTACTGGCGCCATCGCGTGCATGTGCTGATGGGGCGCGTGCCTGTGTCGCGCGAGTTGCCGTACCAGTGGTATGACACGCCAAACATTCACGTGCTTACGATCGACGACTTCGAGATTTTTTGCGCCGGTCACGGCATGCGCATACGTGAACGCATCGTTCTCGACGAGGCGGGTGAGCAGGTCAAGTTCATGCCGAATCTGCTGGGCGCGCTGGCGGTGTACCGCTTCGACAAGTGGAGCGCCTAGCCAGTTTGTTGAATGAAGCTACTGCGCGGTCTTCAGCCTGGATTGCGCGGTGCCCGGAATCGCCATGTACTGTCCGTGTACATTCCGGTTCCTGCGCGCTGGTTTTATTCGAATCTGCGCGCACCCGGCTGAAGACCGCTCGCGAGATTGATCTTTACGCCCGGCAGTCTGAGTTCAGGATACCGCGCGTTTGGCGAGTTTTTCGCGGTCGTACATCGACACGTTGCGTGCCAGCCATACCAGCAGCAGGACCGGCATTCCGAGCAGCGCAGTTGCCGTGAAGAATTGCTCGTAACCGTACTGTTCGACAAAAACGCCGGAACCGCCGGCGATCAGTTTCGGCAGCAACAACATGACGGAACTGAACAGCGCGTACTGTGTCGCCGAGTAGTTCAGGTTGGTGATGCCTGACAGGTAAGCGATGAACGCGGCACTGGCGATGCCGGCGCTCAGATTGTCCGCGGAGATCGTGAATACAAGCCCGGTCAGGTCGTGGCCGCGTGTGGCCAGCCAGGCAAACAGCAGATTGGTCACCGCCGAGAGCAGGGCGCCCAGAAACAGCGTTCGGATGACGCCGATGCGCAGGCTCAATACGCCGCCGAGGGCCGCACCCACAAGGGTCATGATGACGCCGTAGACTTTCGAGATGGTTGCGATCTCGTCCTTGGTGAAGCCCATGTCGTGGTAGAAGGGATTGGCCATCACGCCCATCACCACATCGGAGATGCGGTAGGTGCCGATGAGCGCGAGCAGCAGCAGCGCGTCATATCGATAGCGCTTGATGAAGTCAAAGAACGGCATGACGAAGGCTACCAGCAGCCATTGCCCAAGGCGCTGCACCGGGCTGGCGGATATTGCGATTGCCCGCGTGGCGGGCGTCGTCGCTGTTTCGCTGGCGCCCATTGGCATCGGTTCGGCGGATAGCAATACGGTGATGATGCCTACGCCCATCAATGCCGCCATGATGAAATAGGTCGCAGCCCAGGGCGCTTGCTCGTAGGTGGCCTCATTGGCATCGAAAGCCGCTGCGATCAGCAATGCACCGGCCGACGCCACCAGCATCGCGCCGCGATAACCCGCCTGATAGCTCGCAGCCATCGCGCCCTGCTCGGCGACCTGTGCCGATTCGATGCGGAAAGCATCCAGGGCGATGTCCTGGGTGGCGGATGCGAACGCCGTGATCAGTGCGAGCGCGACAATGCGCTGCAGGCCGAGTGCCGGATCGCTCAATGCCATCCCGCACAATCCGAGCGCAACCACGAGTTGTGATACCAGCAGCCAGCTTCGCCGCCTGCCCATCAGCCGCGTGAGAATGGGGATCGGCAGCTGATCTACGAAGGGCGACCAGACCCACTTGAATCCGTAAACAAGGCCAACCAGCGAAAAAAAGCCGATGGTCGACAGATCGACCCCCGCTTCGCGCAGCCAGAACGACAGCGTTCCGAACACCAGCAGCAGGGGCAGGCCGGCGGAGAAGCCGAGAAACAGCATGCGAGCCACATGGGGCCGCGTGTAAATCCTGAGGTCGGCGATGAACCGGGTGAGCCCCTTTGCCCGAGACGATCCGCTGCTCATGCCGGGAAATTATCTGCCGCGTTTGCAGTCATTCCGGCCAGCTCAGAGCTCGTATTCGTAGTCTATGGTCAGCGGAGCGTGATCGCTGAAACGCTGTGCCTTGTAGATGTCCACCTGCCGGGCCTTGGATGCGATGCCGGGTGTCGCCACTTGGTAGTCGATCCGCCACCCGACGTTCTTCGCCCACGCCTGGCCGCGATTGGACCACCAGGTGTATTGCTCCGGTTCCTGGTTTAGCGTGCGGAACACATCGACGTAGCCAAGCTTGTCGAGAACGCCGGAAAACCATTCACGCTCCTCCGGCAGGAAACCGGAATTCTTGCGATTGGAGCGCCAGTTCCTGAGATCGATTTCCTTGTGGGCTACATTCCAGTCGCCGCAGATGATTACCTCGCGGCCACTGCTGATCAGCCTGTGCAGCGGCTCGATGAGCTGTTCCATGAATTTGAACTTGATCGCAAGACGTTCCGGAGAACTCGAGCCAGACGGCACATACAGTGAAACGACCGACAGGTTGCCATATTGTGCTTCAATGTAGCGTCCCTCGCTGTCGAACTCGTCAATCCCCAGGCCATTTATCACTCGATCCGGCTGCTTGCTGCAATATAATCCAACGCCACTGTAGCCGGGCCGGTCGGCGCAATGGAAATAGCCGAGCAGCTTGTCCGGATTCTGGACGTCAGGCACGATGTCTTTTTCTTGTGCCTTCAGTTCCTGCAGGCAGACGACGCTGGCGGACTGCGTTGCCAGCCAGTCCAGTACTCCTTTGTTGACGGCAGACCGGATGCCGTTCAGGTTCAAAGAGACTATTCGAAGCATATGATGAATTCGGATTTCAGACAGGATTTCATTCAGTTTGCCCTCGCCGCCGGAGTTCTTTGTTTTGGAGAGTTCAGGACGAAGGCCGGTCGTCTTTCGCCGTATTTTTTCAACACCGGATTGTTCAACGATGGAGACTCGCTGCGAAAGCTCGGTCAATTCTACGCCAAAGCCATCACTGCGTCGGGCCTGAAGTTCGACATGCTGTACGGTCCCGCCTACAAGGGAATTCCGCTGGTTTCCAGTGTCGCAGTGGCGTTCGCTGAAATTGGGCGCACTGTACCGTTTTGCTTCAATCGCAAGGAGACCAAGGACCACGGTGAAGGCGGCAATACCGTGGGTGCGCCACTGGGCGGGCGGGTGCTCATCGTTGACGACGTGATCTCGGCCGGTACTTCGGTGCGTGAATCGGTCGATATCATCCGTACCAACGGAGCCGAGCCGTGCGGCGTGGCGATTGCTTTTGACCGCATGGAGCGCGGCACCGGCGAGCGATCGGCCGTTGACGAAGTTCGCAGCATCTTCTCCCTGGAAGTGGTCAGCATCTCGACGCTGGACGATCTGTGCGGTTTTCTGGCCGCCAGCCCTGAATTGGCACAGCAGTTGCGTTCGGTTCAGGACTATCGCCGGAAATATGGTGTGAACACATGAAGCTTTGCGAGCGACGACTGACCCGGGTTGGGGTGCTGCTCGTCCTGTTTTCCGTTGCAGCACCGGCAGTTGCGGTCGAAGCGCACATGTACCGCTGCAAGGATAAGAACGGACGCGTCTACTATTCGGACCGTCCGGGGATGGAGTGTCAGGGCGGCGAATCCGATGAACTGACCAAACACGGCCTGGTTCTGGAGCGTCCCGACGCTTTGCGTCCGGGCGAGACCGAGGAAGAGCGCCAGGCAAGACTTGCCCAGCAGCGGCAGGATCGCGCGCTGTTGCAGACCTATAGCTCCGAGCAGCAGATCGAGGAAGCCAAGAAGCGCAGCCTCGAGAACCCTTTGCTGGCGGTCAAGTATGCAAAGAAGAAGCTCGCGATCTACACCGACCGGCTGAGCGAACTCAGGGCCCGTGAAGTGGAGTACTCGATCGACGGCAAGGACACGCCATTGTCGTTGATCGAGGAAATTGACGCCACGCTTTCCGATATCGCCCGGCTGGAGTACGAACTGGAGACGAAACAACGCAGCGTTGACCGCGTCATCGACCGTTATGAGGCGGACAAGGAACGTTACCGCCAGCTCGTCGAGGCATACGACAAGCAGAAACGCTAACCGCGTTGCGCGCCAGGTTATCCGGGCGCGAGGCTTGCCGGCTGCGGGGAGTTAACGGCTATCCAGTTTCTGCTTCAGGATTTCGTTGACCTGGGCCGGATTCGCCTTGCCCTTGCTGGCCTTCATGATCTGGCCGACCAGTGAATTGAACGCCTTCTGCTTGCCGCCGAGATAGTCGGCAACCTGGCGTTCGTTGGCGGCGATGACTTCGTCCACCAGCTTTTCGATGGCGCCGCTGTCCGATATCTGGCGCAGCCCGCGCCTGTCGATGATTTCATCGGCGCTTCCCTCGCCCTTCCAGAGTCCGTCGAACACATCCTTGGCCAGTTTCGAGGAAAGCGTCTTGTCGATGACGCGGCTGATCAGTCCGGCCAGTGCCGGCGCGCTGACCGGACACGCTGCCAATTCCACCTCCGCCCGGTTCAGTGCCGCCGCCAGTTCGCCGTTGATCCAGTTGGCGGTCAACTTGGCCGCTGCCGGCCGGTCACCGCCGGCGACTTCTGCAAGCGTTGCTTCGAAGAAGTCCGCCGTATCCCGGTCGGAGACCAGCAATACGGTGTCCTGGCCGGATAGTCCGAGTTCGGTCTGGTAGCGATGGCTGCGAGCGGCCGGCAACTCCGGCATCGCTTCGCGGGTGCGCTCCAGCCAGGCGTCGTCAATTTCCAGCGGCAGCAGGTCCGGATCGGGAAAGTACCGGTAGTCATGGGCGTCTTCCTTGGTGCGCATCAACCGCGTCTGGCCCGAATCCGGATCGAACAGCACGGTTGCCTGCTGGATCTGTTGGCCGTCTTCGAGTTGCTCTATCTGCCAGCCCGCTTCGTATTCGATCGCTTGCTGCAGAAAGCGGAACGAATTCAGATTCTTGATCTCGCGGCGTGTGCCGAGCTGATCCGAACCCTTCTTGCGCACCGACACGTTCGCATCGCAGCGAAAGCTGCCTTCCTGCATGCTTCCATCGCAGATATCGATCCAGCGTACCAGCGCATGCAGCGCCTTGGCATACTCGACCGCTTCCTCGGCCGAGCGCATGTCGGGTTCGCTGACGATTTCGAGCAGGGGCGTGCCGGCCCGATTCAGGTCGATTCCGGTCATGCCATGAAAATCTTCATGCAACGACTTGCCGGCGTCTTCTTCGAGGTGAGCGCGGGTCAGGTGGATGATTTTTTCCGCGCCGCCGGCCTGTATCGTCACCTGTCCGCCCTCGACGACGGGGATCTCGTACTGGCTGATCTGGTAGCCCTTGGGCAGATCGGGGTAGAAGTAGTTTTTCCTGGCGAACACCGAGCGGCGATTGATATTGGCGCCCACCGCGATCCCGAAGCGGATCGCCTTGTCGACCGCGCCGATGTTGAGCACTGGCAATACACCGGGCAACGCGATGTCAACCGCGCAGGCCTGGGTGTTGGGCGGCGCGCCAAAAGCGGTGGAAGCACCCGAAAAGATTTTCGAGCGGGTCGAAAGCTGAGCGTGGGTTTCAAGGCCAATGACGATTTCCCAGTCCATGATCAACTCGCTGCGACAGGCGACTTGCGCGCATGCCAGTCGGTTTGCTTCTGATACAGGTGGGCGACGTTGAGCATCCGTGCTTCACTGAAGTAGTTGCCGATGATCTGCAGCCCGACCGGCAGGCCGGCACCGTCCGTTCCGCACGGGATCGACATTCCGGGCAATCCGGCGAGGTTGGCGGCAATGGTGAATATGTCCGACAGGTACATCTGCACCGGGTCGGACACCCTGGCGCCTATCCCGAATGCCGTTGACGGCGAGGTCGGTCCCATTATCACGTCGCATTGTTCGAACGCCTGGGCGAAATCGCGTGCGATGAGCCGGCGGATTCGCTGCGCCTGCAGGTAATAGGCGTCGTAATAGCCATGCGAAAGCACATAGGTGCCGATCAGTATGCGCCGCTTGACCTCTGCGCCGAATCCCTGCGCGCGCGTCTTGCAATACATGTCCAGAAGATCGGAATACCCCTCGGCGCGAAAGCCGTAGCGAACGCCGTCGAAGCGTGACAGGTTGCTCGACGCTTCGGCTGGCGCAATGACGTAATAGGCGGGAACCGAGAGTTCGCTTGCCGGCAGCCCGACTTCAACCGTGGACGCCCCCAGCTTGCGGTACTCGTCGATCGCCGCTTCGATCGCGGCGCGAACATCGCTCGATATGCCCTCACCGAAGTACTCCTTGGGCAGGCCGATGCGCAAGCCGGACAGCGGCGCATCGAGCAGGCGCGAATAGTCTTCTTCGGGGCGCTTGAGGCTGGTTGAATCGCGCTCATCAAAGCTCACCATCACATCGAGAAGCAGTGCAAGATCTTCCGCGCTTCTTGCCAGCGGCCCTCCCTGATCGAGGCTCGACGCGAAGGCGATCATGCCGTAGCGGGAAACCAGGCCATAGGTCGGTTTCAAGCCGGATATGCCGCACAGGGCTGCGGGCTGGCGGATCGACCCGCCGGTATCCGTGCCTGTGGCTGCCGGTGCCAGTGCCGCGGCGACGGCAGCGGCCGAACCGCCCGAGCTGCCCCCGGTTACCCGTGTCGGGTCCCATGGATTCTTCGCCGCGCCGAACCAGGAAGTCTCGTTCGACGACCCCATGGCAAACTCGTCCATGTTGGTCTTGCCGAGAATGACCGCTCCGGCGTCATTGAAGCGCTCGATGACATGAGCGTCGTAAGGCGCGCGAAAATTCTCGAGCATGCGGGACCCGCAGGTCGTGCGCCAGCCTTTGGCGCACCAGATGTCCTTGTGCGCAACCGGGATGCCGGTCAACGGGCCGGTGTCGCCCTTCGAGATGCGAACGTCGGCGGCTTTTGCCTGGGCCAGGCTCGCTTCGGCATCGACGGTGATGTACGCATTGACCTCGGCGTTGTGCGCATCGATGCGGTCGAGATAGGCGCGCGTGAGCTCAACGCTGGAAATCTTCTTCTCGGCAAGGCTGCGCGAGAGCGTCTTGAGGCTGGATTCGATCATGCAGTGCGTGCCGGTCGCGGCGGAACGATGACTCGGCGAACCATTATTCAATCACCCTGGGAACCAGGTAAAGCCCGTCCTCGACGGCCGGCGCTACCGACTGAAACAAGTCGTGCTGATCGGACTCGGTCACCGCATCCGGGCGCAGCCTTGCCACAAGGTCCTGCGCATGGGCCATGGGTTCGATACCGGTGGTGTCGACGGCCTGCATTTTCTCGATCAGGCCGAACACACCACCCAGTTGGTCGAGAATCTGGGCACTTTCGGCGTCAGTGACTTCAATACGCGCCAGCATGGCTACGCGCTTTACGTCGTCCAGGGATAGTGACATGGATAGTTAGGGTGCTGTGAGAATGTGATTTGGATGCCGGGACCGGCCGGAGTTGTTGCCGGCAGTCGCTCCGGCGGCCGGCTGCCGTCCTGAAAAGCCCTTAAAAATAGTCCGGAAGGCACTGTTTTTGTTATCTGCCCAAGTGCGATAGGTTATCATAGTCGACGTTTTTTCCCGCACCGCGAGCCACGCTTCCAGCTAAAAAACTATGTTCGGATTTCTGATTGGATACTTTTCAAACGATATCGCCATCGATCTTGGTACGGCGAACACGCTGATTTACGTGCGGGGCAAGGGTATCGTGCTCAACGAACCTTCTGTCGTCGCCATCAGGCAGGAAGGCGGGCCGAATGGCAAGAAGACCATTCAGGAAGTCGGCCTTGCCGCGAAGCAGATGCTTGGCCGCACGCCGGGAAATATTACGGCGGTACGGCCAATGAAGGACGGCGTGATCGCCGACTTCACCATCACCGAGCAGATGCTCAAGCAGTTCATCAAGAAAGTCCACGATAGCCGATTCTTTGCGCCCAGCCCGCGAATCGTGATCTGCGTGCCGTGCGGATCGACGCAGGTCGAGCGGCGCGCGATCCGTGAGTCGGCATTTGGTGCCGGCGCGCGCAAGGTCGAGCTGATCGAGGAGCCGATGGCGGCCGCCATTGGAGCCGGACTGCCGGTCGAGGAAGCCACCGGTTCGATGGTCGTCGACATCGGCGGCGGGACTACCGAGGTCGGGGTTATTTCGCTGGGCGGCATCGTCTACTCGGGTTCCGTGCGCGTCGGCGGCGACAAGTTCGACGAAGCCATCATCAACTACATTCGCCGCAATTACGGCATGTTGATCGGTGAAACGACGGCAGAAGAGATCAAGAAGGAAATCGGGTCCGCATTCCCCGGCTCAGAAGTGCGCGAGAAGGAAGTCAAGGGACGCAACCTGGCCGAGGGCATCCCCCGCAGCTTTACCATTTCCAGCAACGAGATTCTGGAAGCGCTGACCGACCCGCTCAACAGCATCGTCTCGGCCGTCAAGTCCGCGCTGGAGCAAACACCCCCGGAGCTCGGTGCCGACATCGCCGAAAAAGGCATGGTGCTCACCGGCGGTGGTGCGTTGCTGCGCGATATCGACCGCCTGCTCATGGAAGAGACCGGATTGCCGGTGATTGTTGGCGACGACCCGCTGACTTGCGTGGTGCGCGGTTCCGGTCTGGCATTGGACAAGATGGACAAACTCACGGGTATTTTCACCAGCGACTGAGGTACTGCCGGAATGAGCGGATGCCAACCAGGTTTTCCCGCTTCTCCCGCCAGACACCGCTTAAGCTGATCCCGCGCCGATGGAATATTCGCCGCCGCCATTTTTCAAACGCGGACCCAATCTAGTCACACGGCTGACGCTGTTCTCACTGCTGTCGTTGGTGCTGCTGTTCGCCGATGCGCGCTTTCGTTACATGGAGGATATTCGCGCGGTCGTCGGAGTGATCCTTTATCCGTTTCAGGAACTGGTCGACACGCCGGCACGCATGGCCCGCGGAATGGCAAATTACTTCTCCCTGCAGTCGACGCTGCGCGGGGAAAACACCCGATTGCGGGAAGAGGCGTTCGTGAACGCCGGCTTGCTGCAAAAACAGCAGGATCTCATCGCCGAGAACGAGAATCTGCGCGAGCTGCTTCATCTGAGGCCCCGTTTCGAGCCTTCGTCCCAGGTCGCGTCGATACTGTACACGGCGCGCGACCCGTTCGTGCGACAGGTGGTCGTCGACAAGGGTGCGAGCGACGGTGTCGTGCCCGGCGCGCCCGTGATCGATACGCTTGGCCTGGTAGGGCAGGTTCACCGGGTCTATCCGTGGGCGTCGGAAGTCGTCCTGATTACCGACAAGGAGCAGGTCATTCCGGTGCAGGTAGTTCGTAACGGATTGCGCGCCGTCATTTTCGGGCTTGGCTACGATGGCGCGCTGGAGGTGCGCTTCATGCCCGTCAATGCCGATGTCGAAAAAGGCGACCTTCTGGTGACGTCCGGCATCGACGGTGTTTATCCGTCCGGCCTGCCGGTTGCGTTCGTCGACAGCGTCGAACGCAATGCGGCCTACCCGTTCGCGCGCATTACCTGCCGGCCCGCGTCCGGCGTTCGCTCCTACCGCCATGTGATGGTACTGGGAACCACGGAGGATTACCCCGAGAGGCCGGTCGCGCCGGAGCAGGGCGGGCCTGGCCCTGGAGGAAAAGACTGATGGCCGTTCAGGGGTTCGGGAAAGCCTACGCGGACGAGATATTGCTGCCGGCCAAGCCGGCGTACGTCGGCCTGTCGTTCTTTGTCGCCTTCATGCTCAATATGCTGCCGCTCACCGGCTACGTGCTGATGATCCGGCCGGATTTCGTTGCCGTCATCCTGTTGTACTGGGCGATCCGGCATCCGCGAAAAGTCGGTTTCACACCCGTATTCATACTCGGTCTGGTTATGGATGTGACCGACGGCAGCCTGTTCGGGCAGCACGCCCTCGCTTACTGTGTGCTGATGGCCGCGGGCGTTGCCTGGCATCGGCGCGTGTCGCTGTTCGGCATTCAGGGGCAAATGCTGCACGTTCTGTTAATGCTGCTGGTCGCACAACTCATCGTGCTGGCAGTGCAGCTCGCCGCCGGTAACGCTTTTCCCGGCTGGTGGTACTTCCTTCCCAGCTTGAGCGGCTGCCTGATCTGGCCAGTCGTCTGCCAGATCGTCACCTCGCCCTTGCGGCCGAAAGTAAAGTCCGAGGAATTGTGAAAGCCGGTTTTGCCATACTGCCGTCGTCCATGACCTGCCGTTTGGTGCGCATGGGACGCATTGGAAACCTCCGGGCGCGCATAAGACGCGCCTTGTACGTGGAGTGCGGATGAGACGCGCCTTGTATCTGGGGTGCGCATGAGACGCACGGTGGAATTGCGCGATCACCAGCGCGAACTGTATGTGTTCCAGTTCCGTTTGACGGTTGCCGCCATCGTCGTCGGAGTGGTGTTCCTGGTGCTGTTCGTGCGGTTGTTCTATCTGCAGGTAATACAGCACGATTACTATCAGTTGTTGGCCGAGCAGAATCGCGTCAACATCGTTCCGGTCGTGCCGCATCGCGGCGTCATTCTGGACCGCAACGGTGTGACGCTTGCCACCAACTATGCCGCGTATACGCTGGAGATCACGCCTAGCGAAGTCAGCGACGTGGATGCGCTGATTGAACAGATTTCGGAGCTGGTGGAAGTCACGCCGAAGGATTTGCGGCGCTTCCGGAAAATGCTGGACGAAGAGCCCGATTTTTCCAGCATTCCGATCCGCACCCGGCTAAACGATGCAGAGGTCGCGCACTTCGCCGTCAATCGCTACCGGATTCCCGGTGCCCAGATCAACGCACGCCTGTTTCGCCATTATCCGAATGCCGAAATGGCATCGCATGTTGTCGGCTACATCGGTCGCCTGAGCGAAACGGATTATAAAGGCCTGGAACGGCAGGGACGGGCCTTCAACTACACGAAGTCCGACTATATCGGCAAGGTTGGCCTGGAACAGTTCTACGAGCAGGAACTGCGGGGTGTGACCGGCTACGAGCATGTCGAAACCGACGCCAATGGTCATTCCATCCGCACGTTGCGCTCGATTCTTCCGGTTTCCGGAAACAACCTGCTGCTGGCGATGGATGTGCGCTTGCAGCAGATTGCGGAAGAAGCGTTTGGCGATTACCGCGGTTCGCTGGTCGCGATCGAACCTGAAACCGGCGGCGTGCTCGCGTTCGTGTCGCGCCCTGGTTTCGATTCCAACCTTTTTGTCGAGGGCATCGATCCGGCGCAGTGGGCGGCGATGAACAACTCGCCGGACCACCCGCTCAACAACCGTGCGTTGCAGGGTGTCTATCCACCGGGTTCGACTTTCAAGCCATTCATGGCATTGGCAGGGCTCGAGCTGGGCAAGCGTACTGCCAACTACAGTATCAGCGACCCCGGTTACTTCATGCTCGGCGGGCGAGGCCACGTATTCCGTGACTGGAAGGCCGGAGGCCACGGGATCGTCGACATGCACAAGGCCATCGTCGAGTCGTGCGACACGTATTTTTACGAGCTCGCGCAAGACCTGGGCATCGATATGATTCATGATTTCATTGCCCAGTTCGGCCTCGGTGAACGCACCGGTATCGACATCGCTGGAGAGGTCAGCGGGCTTCTACCCTCGCGCGAGTGGAAAGAACAACGGTTCAACCAGCGCTGGTTTGTCGGCGACACCATCTCGGTTGGCATCGGGCAGGGATACAACCTGGTGACCCCGTTGCAGCTTGCATCCGCGACCGCGATTCTCGCCAACGGCGGGCAGGTATTCCGGCCCCACCTGGTGCGGCACATCCAGAATGCCCAGACCAACGAACTCAAGACAGTTGAGCCGTTCCCCGTTGCGCAGGTGCCGCTGCAGCCGCGGCACCTCGACCTCGTTCGCGAGGCCATGGTGGACGTCACGCGGCCCGGCGGTACCGCGGCGTGGGCCGGATCGGGCGCCAAATATGCGTTCGCGGGCAAGACGGGGACGGCACAGGTGATCGGCCTCAAGGGCCAGAAGTACGATGAAGAAGCGATCGACGAACGACACCGCGACCACGCGCTGTTCATCGGTTTCGCGCCCGCCGAGGCACCCAAGATCGCACTTGCCGTGCTGGTGGAAAACGGCGGGCACGGCAGCAGTACCGCTGCGCCTATCGCACGCAAGGTGATCGACTACTACCTGCTGGGTGTTGAGCCCAAACCCCTCGCGCCCCGCGCCGCGGTTGTGGAGAGCGAAGGTGATTAACCGCATACTGGCTTATCTTGGCCGGCACCTGGACCGCCAGCTGATGATCCTGGTCAGCATTCTCCTGGTGATGGGACTGTTGATTCTGTTCAGTGCGTCGGGCGGAAGCGTCGAACGCGTCGCCGCGCAAGCAGGCAACATCGGGGTGGCGCTGGCGATCATGTGGCTAGCAGCGAACATCCCCCTGCACCATCTCGCCAGTGTTGCATTGCCTCTGTACATCGTCGGCCTGGTCTTGTTGGTCGCGGTCGAACTGGTCGGGTTGGAAGTGAACGGCGCCCAGCGCTGGCTCGACCTCGGTTTTGCGCGGGTTCAGCCATCCGAGCTGATGAAGATTGCGGTGCCGATGATGCTTGCCTGGTACTTCGACCGGTACGAGGCGGTGTTGCGTTTCAGCAATTTCATCGTTGCGACGATTCTGGTGGTCATCCCGGTATTGCTGATTGCCAGCCAACCGGATCTGGGCACGTCGCTGCTGGTGGCTGTCGCGGGCTTCTATGTATTGTTCCTCGCCGGCCTGTCGATGCGCCTGTTGATCGGAACGGGCGTGGTCGGAATTGCCGCCTTGCCTTTCCTCTGGTCGGCCATGCACGACTACCAGCGCCAGCGCGTGATGACCTTGCTCGATCCGATGCAGGACCCCCTCGGTGCCGGTTATCACACCATACAGTCGACGATCGCAATGGGCTCCGGTGGCGTGCTCGGCAAGGGGTGGCTCAATGGCACCCAGTCGCATCTGGAATTCCTGCCGGAACGATCGACCGATTTCATTTTTGCAGTCTTCGGTGAGGAGTTCGGGCTGCTCGGCAACCTGGTGTTGATTCTTCTTTTCATGTTGGTGATCGGCCGCGGTCTGATCATCGCTGCAAACGCGCCGACGCTATTCGCGCGTTTGCTCGCCGGCGGGGTTTCCCTGACCTTCTTCACCTATGTGTTTGTGAACATGGGCATGGTGGGCGGCTTGCTGCCGGTGGTAGGTGTGCCGCTGCCGCTCATCTCCTATGGAGGCACTTCGCTGGTAACACTGCTGTTTGGCATCGGTTTGCTGATGAGCATTCGCACCCATCGCCGGCTGGTGCCGACCTGATCATGGCGTCGACGGCGGCACTGAGGTATTCCGCGGCGGTTCTCGCTGCGTCGCTGGTCGTCGCGGGATGCGGCTCTGCGCCAAAGAAATCGGGTGGCTATTACCTCGACGACGGCCCGGGCGGAACTCCCCCAGTCGATCTCGCCCGTGTGCCCGACGCAACACCGCGGGCCGAGCCGATCAGACAGGCAACGACCCGGCCCTACACCGTCAATGGACGCACCTACCGGCCCTTCGCCGTGCACCGGTCGTATAAGGCGCGCGGCATGGCGAGCTGGTACGGCAAGCGCTATCACGGGCAGCAGACGGCGAGCGGCGAAACCTATGACATGTACTCAATGACGGCGGCCCACACGGTATTGCCGCTGCCGAGCTATGCAAGGGTGACCAACCTGGCCAACGGCCGCTCGGTCATCGTGAGGGTCAACGACCGCGGACCATTTCTCTCCGAGCGCATTATCGACGTGTCGTATGCGGCCGCGTACAAGCTGGGTTTCATCGATGACGGCAGCACCATGGTCGAGGTCGAGGCGATATTGCCGGAGGAGATCATGGTGACATCGGCGCCGATCACCGCCGCGACCGAACCGCCTTCGCGCGCCGGCTCGCTGGAAACCGGGGAGAGCGGCATCTTCTTGCAGTTCGGAGCGTTTTCCGAAAGGGACAATGCGCAGGCATACATGCGGCAATTGCGTTCCGACGCCGCCTGGATGGGCGACTCGATCCACCTTTACAGGAGCACGAATCTCTACAGGGTTCACGCCGGACCTTATGAAAGCCGCGCGGCAGCCGATCTCGAGGCCAGCCGCGTATATCGTATGCTCGGTATTTCGCCCCTGATCATCAACAGATAAACAATCCACAACGGGAAGACGACGACGACATGAGAACGCTGATTTGCGGGTCGATCGCCTACGACACCATCATGGTGTTCGGCGACCGGTTCAAGAACCATATCCTGCCGGACCAGATCCACATTCTGAATGTGGCGTTCCTGGTTCCCGACATGCGGCGCGAGTTCGGCGGTTGTGCCGGCAACATCGCCTACAGCCTCAAGTTGCTAGGCGGCGATCCGCTGATCATGGCGACGGTTGGGGAAGACTATCAGCCATACGCCTATCGACTCGAGAAGATGCGTCTGCCGCAGGACCACATCCAACAGGTCAAGAACAGTTTTACGGCCCAGGCATTCATTACGACAGATCTCGATGACAACCAGATCACGGCGTTCCACCCGGGTGCGATGAGTTTCTCGCATCACAACCACATTGCCGATGCCAGGGACGTCGGTCTGGGCATCGTCGCGCCCGACGGCCGCGACGGCATGATCCAGCACGCGCGTGAGTTCGCCGAGGCAGGCATACCATTCGTGTTCGATCCCGGCCAGGGCCTGCCAATGTTCAACGGCGAGGAACTGCTCGAATTCATCAGGCTGGCCGACTATGTCGCGGCAAACGACTATGAAGCGAAGTTGATGCAGGAGCGTACCGGCAAGAGCGTTGCGGAACTGTCGCGCAGGGTCAAGGCGTTCATCCAGACGCAGGGTGCGAACGGCTCGCTCATCTATGTCGACGGCAAGGAGATCAAGATCCCGTCGGTGCCTCCGGCACAGATTGTTGATCCGACCGGTTGTGGCGACGCATACCGCGCCGGCTTGCTCTATGGCATTGCCAATGGTTTCGACTGGGAGATTACGGGCCGGCTGGCATCGCTGCTCGGGTCCATCAAGATTTCCCACCGCGGCCCGCAAAACCATACATTTACGCGAGACGCCATAGCCGAAAGGTTTGCCGACGCCTTTGGTATGACCTTGCCGTGATGCTTTCCGTCCTGCCTCGATCCAGCCGGCATTCATGCCGGCTGTATGCGGTCGGGTGACGCCGGGCGCAGGCTGGCGCATCGGTTTCCGCATGGCTGATCTGCCGCGTTTGCGCCGTCACGCGCTGGCGTGCGCCCTGCCCGATGCGTTCTGAGCTGTGAGCGCCGGATCTTCCACGTCGATTCTGCAGCGGTGCGTGCGCTACCTGGCGCTCGTTTTCCAGCTCTTGTCGGGGCTGCTGACCGTTGCCTTCCTGTTTCCGTTCTACGGCCGTGCGCGGCGCTGGCAGGCCGTGCAGAAATGGTCGCGCGGCGTGGTGCGAAGTGCCGGCGTCCGGGTCCAGGTGAACGGAACCGTGCCGGAAAGGGGTCTGCGGGTCATGGCGGTGTCGAACCATGTTTCATGGCTCGACATACAGGTTCTGCATTCGATCTGGCACCTGCGCTTCGTCGCCAAGTCCGAAATCAGACGCTGGCCGTTCATCGGCTGGTTGTCCGCGCGCACCGGCACCTTGTTCGTTGAGCGTGCCAACCGGCGTCACGCCGCACGTATCAACAGCGACATTCATCAGGCATTCGAAGATGGCGATGCCGTCGCGATATTCCCGGAAGGCACGACGACCCGCGGCGATCAGTTACTGCGTTTTCATGCTTCCCTGCTGCAGCCTGCGGTGGATGAACACGCCCTGATCGTGCCGGTTGCGATTCGCTACACCGACGCTGAAGGTAACCTTCAGCCGGCAGCGGCATACGTCGACGACATGAGCCTTATGAAGTCGCTAGCCGCCATCGTGCGCGCGCCGCATATCTGCGCCGAGGTGCGGATATTGCCGGCGATCCAGACGCAGGGGCGAACCAGGCGCGAGCTGGCCCAGGCAAGCCACGCCAGCATTGCAGCTGCGCTCAATCTGCCTGGCGCAGACAGTTAATCTGGAACACGCGGCGGTCCTCGAGTCGCACCGCGCATAACTGGCGGCCCCAAAGACATCCGCCATCGATGGCCAGCAGGTTTGGCGTGATCCGCAGGCCCAGCGCCGACCAGTGCCCGAAAATCAGTGACACGTCGGTGCTGCGGCGTCCGGGCACATCGAACCACGGCATGAAACCCTCGGGGAGGTTTTCCGGCTTGCCCTTGTGGTGAAATTCCATCCGGCCATCGGTCGTGCAAACGCGCATCCGCGTCATTGCGTTGATAATCACCCGCAACCGGTCCCAGCCGGTTAGCGTCTCCTCCCATCGATCGGGTTTGCCGCCGTAAGTATGGCGGGCGAGTTCGGTGTGCTGCGGACCCTGCAGAACCTCCTCGACTTCCGCTGCCAGTTCCTGCGCACGCTCAACGTCCCATTGCGGCAGCAGGCCCGCGTGCACCATTGCATACTCGTCTTCGCAATGAAACAAAGCCTGCGCCCGCAGCCAGTCGAGCAATTCCTCGCGATCCGGTGCTTCGAGGATGTCCTGCAGCGTGTCACTCTTGTGGATACGTCCGAAGCCCGCCGCGGCAACCAGCAAGTGCAGATCGTGATTTCCGAGCACCGTGATGGCGGTATCGCCGAGGTCGCGGACGAAACGTAACGTCGCGAGTGAATCCGGCCCGCGATTGACCAGGTCACCGACCAGCCACAGGCGGTCGCGCTGCGCATTGAAACCGATCAGGTCCAGAAGCTCCCGAAACGGCTGCAGGCAGCCCTGTATATCTCCGATTGCGTAGGTTGCCATGGGTTGCAGAGGTGGCCCGGAAATGACTCATTCTGCCATTTTCGCCGGCGTTGGCCGATTGCGTGGACCGTGCTTGAAACGTGGTCGTTCGAAGTGTGTAATGGGACACATTCATTGCAATTGCATTCGGGCGTTCGTTTCTTCTTGCGCCACGCCTGGCTGGCCACAACCTCATCCGTCAACAGACTTGCCGCTGTCGCACGCGCAGGGTATCGACGAGGGGCACCACAAGGCCGCCTCAGGAGCGTGTACGTGGAACGCCAGCCACTGCGGCAAAGCATCATGCCGCTTCATCGGGAGATCGCAATGAAACATGCCGACAGATCATTCTTGCATGCAGCGGACCCGGCATCCGGCGGCGCCCGGTAAATTGTTGCCGGTGTCGGCACGACGGTTTCGGTGGGCGGCAATCCGATGGCTCATCACTGATCGCCGGCTGGCCGCGATGAGTCAGGGCGTGATGCTGTATTTCAAACGCAGGCCAGGTGGCGGCTTCACGTCGGGTCGCGGAAAGATGGCCGGATCGCCGGGAAACGGCACCGGCGCAGGACCGTCGATCATTTGCCGGGCCTCGAGTTCACAGTCCACACCGCGGTTGTCGCGGCACCACGCGACATAGCGGTCGATCTCCGGTCGGGTTGAGGGCGCGGCCGTCGGTGCCGAATCCATGGACGCATCCGGCAAGCCGGGTGCGTCCATCGAGCCGACCGGCACGGCGGG
>Ga0209536_100000509_pt1 | contig 62795 bp, 52 predicted proteins | sample DeeMarSeWOR28_12_FD_187461 | JGI IMG/M metagenome (GOLD analysis project Ga0209536, IMG submission 187461) | Marine sediment microbial communities from White Oak River estuary, North Carolina - WOR-2-8_12 (SPAdes) (version 2) | ecosystem: Environmental > Aquatic > Marine > Intertidal zone >...
CCTCTATCACAGCTTCAGCCCATTCCTTTTCTTCCATCATCTGCTTCAGAGTGATTTTTCTTTGAATCACATGAGCCAGGATATTTGCTGTTATCCTGATCCTGTTAATTACCTTTTTATTCCATGTAATATGTTTCGTGACCGTTGAAAATGAAAAGCCAAATTGCACGACATCAGCTATTTTTATGGGAAGAACGAGCAGTGATTTTATGCCTAATTCTTCTATAGCATAACGATCTTGTTTTGAATGCTCAGGCATTTCGGAAGTATTGGTAAAGGCAATTGTTTTGCCATCTATAATACTTTTGTAAACAAAAGACAGAAAGTGTTCTCCGATTTCGATTATTTGCGGAACCTTAATACCGGGTCTTGAATAAAAATAAGATACTACAATTTTAGATTGACTACCTGAAAACTCACCCAGATGACAGCGATCTGCATCGAAGAATTCCACCAGTGATTTCATACTGTTTTCTATCCCCTCGTCGATGGATTCGAGTGGAAGATTTACCAGTTCTGCAGATAATTCGCCGAGCAAGGATTCAAAGTTATAATTTTCTTTCAAAGTTTTAGTAAAATGATATACATTGAAAATATTGAGTTATCCAAGATACAACATTTATTTTTATTTTCATTTTATCACTAACCGGATTAAGAATGGTGGATTATTTTATGATCAGCACATATTTGCCATTTTTACCCGCCAAAGCTTTGGTGCAAGCAGACCCAATCTTCTCCTATACATCCAGGCTGCTCGTTAAATCCATTCACTGAATAGATGCTCAACCCTCACCTTCTCCTCTTTCTGAAAATGTCAAAAGAGTGTGTCCGCCTGCCCTATTTAAAAACTCTTTCCTCTACCCTCTTTCGGGGAAAATTATTTGCCACAACTTCCTATCCAGAAGCTATATTAACATAATGCAGGATGTTATACCTGCCATGAACTAGCTTGGGGATTAAGTAGCCGCTGCGCCAGCGCGATCACAATCGCACGGCCGTGCCCTGTTCAACCGGCTATTAATAGTTTCCCAACGCGCTTTCCCGCTTGTGGCGGGATGACCAGCCCAAATACAAAAAATTTCAACTTAAAGTATTTGGTAATCAGTTATTTATATGCAAGCTTGTAAATATTAGATTTAATTAGATTGATATCAAGAATTTAACATCGAAAACACTTGCAGGCCAACCTGTCCGCCGTACAGAGTACTCAGGCAGGCGCGGTGTTTTTTTTGGCCTGCAGCACAAGCCACTACCAGGAGCGTCATTCCGGAAGTAGCGCAGCGGATATTCGGAATCTCTTTAACCCCTGATTTATCTAATTGAATATAAATGATTTATATACTACAAGATTTCCAGTCTTTTGATAATGCATGAATAATCGGGGTTAAGTTATTACTAGAATCAGATAACTCACAGGCCTGCTGAATGACAATTATTAGGTTGTTTTTTTCTGTATTTATACCGAATTTCAATTCTTGTAAGCACAATATTTTTATCTATCTGTCATTTCAAAATACAGTTTTTTAACAGAAATTTTTCTTATTACTTACCTGGTATCGAAACAGAATAGTATCTTTTATGCAATGGCGAATCATATTTATTTGGAATGAAGGTCAGGTAAAAGATGTTAAAATAACAGATTATCATTAAACAATGTTGATATGGAAAATTTGGCAAACATACATCCCGGAGAAATTCTAGAAAAGGAATTCCTGGAACCATTAGGTATCATAGCTTATAAACTTGCCAAAGCTATTGGAGTTCAGCAAACCCGCATCAGTTTGATCTAAGAAAAACCAGAATGGAAAGGAAAGAAATTTTCGATAAAATTGTGCCTATCAAATAGTAAAATTCCATAACTAATCATAAGATTATTTATTAAATTTAAATGTACCTATTTTTAAAGATTATGAACTCTTCTGATAATCATTTTTTGAACGTAATATCACATTCCTGTTGTCCTTCCTGCAATCAAAACAGCCTTTTCAATAGTGGGTTAAGCCGCAGGAAATTTTTAAAGGTTGCTGGTGGTTCTACCCTATCCGCTGTAGCTCTTTCCGGTCTTTCCTGGCCGGCGCTGGCAGGTTCAGAACTTGAAGAAAATACCGGAATTATCCGCAAGGATCTTATTGTTAAACCTCTTCTGGTTTACAGCACCCCGGAATATCAACATCAGACAAGCTGGAGGTCATGGGGCGGTATTCAGTCCGAACAGGATGCCGGTGAGGAAATTATACGGATAAAGAGCGAATTGGATCAGCTGAAATCAAAAGCAGATTTCCCGGTAACCTTTTTATCTGTAACCGGCATACAGCGTCCTGTGGATATTGATGGAATCCGTGACCTGGAATCGGCAGATGTTTTCCTGGTTTATGCAGCAGGTGGCTGGATGGATACTTTCGAAACGTTGCATAAAAAGAATAAGGATATGATCTTTTTCTGCCGGCATAAATCCGGACCTGTTTATTTATGGTATGAAATCCTAAGTCCCCGCTTCCTGAGGCAGCATACCGATAAACTTGCCCTAACGGGAGTAGACGAAGATGATGTAGTGATCGACAATCCGGATGAGATAAACTGGCGGTTAAGGGCTTTGTGTGGATTGAAAAATTCAAAAAACACTGGGATCATAGCTATTGGCGGTCCGGGTGCCTGGGCCCAGCCCGAAGGCGTAGTACCTGGGCTTGTGAAAGATAAATTCAAATTCAATATCCAGACCGTATCCTATGATGAACTTGGAAAACTAATAAAACAAGCCCGCAGTGATAAGTCAGCTATGAGCCGAGCTGAAAAACGGGCTGTTGAGTACATGCAGGACAGCGGAATCAAACTGGAAACCGATCGAACATTTGTAGATAACTGTTTTCTCCTCGATGACATATTCCGGAAGATTATGGAGAAAGCAGGCTGCAGGGCTATAACCATAAACGGTTGTATGGGAACAATCATGCCCCTCTCGGAAACATCAGCCTGCCTTACCCTGAGCCTGTTGAATGATGCCGGCTATCTTGCCTTTTGTGAATCGGATTTCGTAGTGATTCCGGCAGGTATTCTGCTGGCCAACATCTCGGGCAAACCGGTATTTCTGAACGATCCCACCTATCCTCACGATGGCATTATTACCCTGGCCCATTGTACAGCTCCCAGGCGGATGGATGGTAAAAACAGAGAACCTGCAAGGATCATGACACACTTTGAATCGGATTATGGAGCAGCCCCTAAAGTTGAAATGCATACCGGTCAGATAGTCACCAATATCATTCCGGATTTTCAGGTTAGTCATTACGTCGGATTAAAAGGAACCATCATCGATCATCCATTTATGGATATCTGCCGTTCACAAATTGACATCCGCTTCGATGTAGACAGTAACACATTGGCCAAACGTATGCCTGGATTTCATTGGATGACAGGGTACGGGGATTATTTAAAGGAAACTGGGTATGCACTTAAGCGATTAGGGATTGAATGGGAACAATTGTAATGGTAATCATAATCTTTGCCTTTAGTCATTGGAGGGTATTAAGGCGATTTTCTTATTCCGTGTTGTGAATCAAGAAATTCTTATTCTCATAATTTGCGTATGGAAGTTTGAATAAATTAATTGTATTTTTAGTAATTCATAAGTCCCTTTTTTAATCCAATATTTCATAATTATGGAATCAACAATTCAACACTGGGCCAACATATCATCAGCTGCTATCTTCATACTTACAACCATTGCCAGTTTGGTTGGAATTTACGGATACGTTAATTACAGGTATTAGTTAAATCGTAAACAACGAAATCTTGAGAAATATGTAAAACGTCCAAAACAGGGATAAGTTAATGATTCTGGAAAAAGGACTCTTTTTGCATCTTATTAGATATATCGGTTTAACTCGGGGTGAAATAATTCAAATCAGTTTTAAGAGTAAATGTATCGCATGAAAAATTATTAAATACGGGAATGTCAGCAATCATAAAACAGTGTTAAAAAACTTTAGAGAATCATAAAAAGATCCCGGAATACTGAATTATATTCAGCACAGGCAAATCCGGGAAGGAATCCTCTTCGGTGATCGTATTTATTAATGTAGTTCAGAAACTCGATCATTTTAAATGTGTAAGGGTCCTCTTTCAGAAGCAATAGCTACAACAACTGCCCAACCAATTGAATATTCCCGCCAATTGATATGCGAATTACACATGAAATATGCTTAAATATACTTTAGGTATATATATTTATATATGTGATAATCAGCAATATATCTAAGAATGACTATTGATTAGTATATAAAATGTGGCCTTATTGTTAACTATTTTTATATGTGAAAAATAATGATATTGAAGATCTATTTTTAGCCAAGGTAGATTATAATTAAATTGAAATATTAGCCCATTTTTGCTTAATTATCGTTAACTTAATACTTATTAAAATTGTTTGAGGCTGGAAAGAACTAAAAAGTGATGCCTAATTGGCTGAAAATATTCCACTTTTTACCATGTAGTAGGCTGTTAATATGCTATCGCTTTTATTACTTTTCGTACCAATGATATTACTCAGTTTCCCTTTTCAAATTATTTATTGGTATTCCTAAAAACAGAAGGTCCCTTGAAAAATTACTTTCTTAATATAAATATTAATATATGCTAAACTATTCAACGATTACCAGCAATTATACTTACTTGTGGAGCAAGTATCGCCCTGCTATTTTGAAACTCATGGTAGACTGTGTCAATGGCCCACAGGAATATAAATTTTCAAACCATGAGTTCGGGAATGTAAATGTTAAAAAAAAGGTAAATTATTCCTTTATGTTACGTGTTTTTCAGGGTAAGGCGCTGAATAATATCAGGGCCTCGGAAATTGCGCAGGATCTGCTCGGAATCTTAAGACTATCTCCAAAAGCCTCTGAACTTATGGAGGATTTAGCCTATGAATTCAGGCTTGATAATGATTTTGTGCTTCATATTTCTCAAGAAGAAGCACCGGAAATGAGCTGAAGTAGATTTCTGCAAACATATCTTCTTCTTGCGTCTTTTAAATTCAAGATCAATAATTTAATTTATTTAATCTAAAAGAAATACTTTTCCTCCATCTTGGCAAGCTTTTCCTGTTTGCTATCGTAGAAAGTTTTCAAATTCTTTCGCGAGACCTAATTTATACTTTTTTAACGCTGAAATTGAAATTGGGATTCCTGGGACCCAAAAAAAATCAAAATAACACTCAATCCACTCCCCGAGGCTTTTAATTACACAGAAAATCCCATTTAACATAATGTTGGAAAATGCCATAGATATTAAGGATCTGCAGTAATTCTAAAAAGTTACAATAAGGACCCTACCCTATTGTATTGGTAGACATGTATATGAATCAGTGAATTATTCGTGAAAATATACGAATATATACGTATTGTATAAATAGATAAATAGCTGATTATCAATGATATATATAATTTTCAGTGTATAGTATGTGGGACTTTGTTCTTTCAGTACCTCATCTCTATATTCCCTGTTCGCCTGTTCACATCCTAACCAACAAAAGCGACGTTATCGTAGCTTCATAAATGGAACTCATTCATTATTCGGTACCTGTACATCGTAACCCGTAGGTATTATTTTAAAATCTAAACCCTTTCAAATGTAAATTCTTTTTAAAAAAATACTGGACTATTCATCAGCGATAGCATCCACTGGATTACTCAAGGCTGATTTTAATGTCTGGCCGCTCACTGCAATAATCGAGGTAATTAGGAGCAGAATCAATGGAATAGAGTACATCCATATTGAAGGTTCAAAACGGTAAGCAAACGTATTCAACCAACGACTAATCATCCAATGCGCAAATGGTAATGAGATTGTTGCCGCAAGTAGGATCAGTTTTATTATATCAACTGTAAGGAGTTTAATAATGGATAATACATCTGCTCCCATCACTTTTCGGATGCCAATCTCCTTTGATCTCTGATAGGCTGTATAAGAAATCAGACCGAAAAGCCCCATTCCTGCAATGAAAATGGTTAAGAGTGAAAACGATCCAAAAAGCTGACCGAACGCCTGGTCGTTTTTATATTGTCTATCAAAAAAATTATCCAGGAAAAAATATTCGAAAGGATCCCTGGGATATGTGGTTTTCCACTGGGTTTCTATTCTGCTGATAATTTCACTGAAGTTGTCTGAATTGATCTTAATTGCGAAAAATCCAAACTCATAATCATGGCCATACTTGAGGAGCAGGGGTTTTATGGATGATTGCAGCCCTTCGAAATGTATATCCGCCACCACTCCTACTATTTGCATCAGTTCGGTTTGGTTGACCCGGATGAATTTACCAATTGCTTCAAAAGGATTTTCAAATCCAAGCGCCTGGATCGCAGTCTGATTCAGGATCACTTTGTTTTCTTCCTCAGTTCTATCTTCAAAATTTCGCCCTGCCACTAATTCCATACCAAGCGTGGGCAGATATTCTTCATCTACAGATGCAACATCGAATGACCAATTGATTTCAATATCTTTTCCCTCCGCATGAACATCTTCTGCATGATAGAGGAAATTTTCACCTGGCAAACAACCTCCCGATGCAACGGAATGGATATCCCCATCAGATTCCAGGAAGTCACTGAACTGTTTGAAATATAACACTCTTTCAGTATTGCCTATCATAGATCTCGGAGAATGAACGACAAGTACCTGATCAAGATCTACACCCAGGGATTGGCGGCGCATAGAGTTTACCTGGTGGTATATTCCTCCTGTACCTGCCATAAGCAGCATGGCCACACAGAATTGAAACAAAATCAATCCCTGGCGAAAAAATCCGTGTCTATTCGAAGTAACATTTTTTCCCTTGAGTGCCCTGATCGGATTGATAGATGACAATACCATTGCGGGGTAAAAACTTGCCAGCATTGCACCGATCAAGAATATGCACAGAAATATCAACCACATTTGCCAGTTCTGGATATTGAATATTGGTATTGAAATGCCGGTTAAACGGTTGAAAAAATTTTTGATACCAAATGTGATGGCTATCGTAATCAGGGCAGCAAGAAATCCGGAGAATAGTGTCTCAACCAAAAATTGAGCAGCCAGTTGTCTTTTTCTGGCTCCAATGGCTTTCCTTACTCCCACTTCTTTGGATCGATTCATCGCCCGGGCAATCGTGAGATTAATAAAATTGATCCAGGCGACCACTACAATGAGAATAGCGGCGATGGACAGCGCCGCAACGAAAAGCCGATTCCCATTTGGACTTAGTTCGTCACTCAGATGCGAGTTGAGGTGAATGGAAGTAAGTGGCTGCATGGAGAAGTTATAACTCACATGATCATCCAGATCGCTGGTGTGATCAACTATAACTTCATTGATTATGGATTCCAATTTTTTTATATCGGTAGCTTTTTCTAGCGCCATGTAGATGTAAACAAAGTTGGATCGTGGTGGCATCACGGTATTCATAAATTCTCCTAACAAGGCCATCAGGGTAGAATAACTTACAACAAAATCGACATGCATGTGAGAGTAAGCTGGAATGTTCTCATATACTCCCTGTATCATGAATGGGACTCCCCCATTGAGGAGAAGTGTTTTCCCTATGGGATTATTCGCTTGAATCCAGTCAGCACCAAAGAATCGCTCAGCAGCTGTACGGGAAATAATGACTTGATTGGGCTTATAGAGTAATTCCAACTGCCCTTCTGCCAACATTTCTAAACCAAAAAATTCAATAAAATTGCCATCCGCCCAAAATGTTAGTTGACGGTTGAGAATGATATCCTCCGATTCATAGTGGAACATACATTCTTCGTATAGAATGCGTACAATTTTTTCCACTTCAGGGATCTCATTGACAAGAATATTTCCAATACCAGCATGGGTTTTGGCACTGTGCATAGTGATCTCACCGCTTTCCAGACGTTCTACTGCAAGCCGATATATATTTTTGTGATTTGGATAAAATCGATCATACTGCAGCTCATAGTTGACAAAGTGTCCAATCAATAGAAACGCCGTTAAACCAATTGTCAATCCGCTAAGGTTGATCCAGGAATAAATTAAAGACCGGTCTCTTCCTGATTTGAAAAGTTTCCTTGCAGCTATTTTTAAGTAATTGAGAAGCATTCTGGAGTTTGTAATTCTCAACTAAGATAAATTGAAATGGGATAAATAAAAACCTGACGAATGGGGTCTTTTTATTAATAAACTATTTTTATTGCAGGCAAATTACCATCCCCACGTACCTGAGCCTCCTTTAAAAGGACCAACAATATTCGATGTGATCCAGCCACCATAAAAGTCACCTTCCTGGGCTTTTACTTTTTCCCCATTTACATAGCAGGCATCCATAAGATGTGCATAAATAGAAACTGTATTTTTAATAGCTCCATATGAGGCATTCGGCCATGTGTAATACCAGGCAGAATTTAGAGCTTTTTTGCCATTTAGTTCGATATCATAATAACTCGCCATACCCTTGAATTCACAAAATGAAGTCCCGGAATTTGGTACGAATATCCCTTTTTTAAACTGATCTATTGGCAGGTAATAGGTAGGCGGGTGACTGGTCTCAAGCACTCGATAAGCCTGATGCGTGTCAATAATGATTATTTTGTTAAATACTATTCGAATATGTCCATTGAACAGTTCTAACTTAGGAGGTCTTGGGTAATCCCAGACAGATTCCTGCCCGGCCTTAGGTTTAATTTTTTTTATTTGCATGATTAATAAAATCAAGTAGCTTTAACATGTTTAAATTTTATAAAAAACAATTACGAAAAAAGACTATTTTGCCTTGTATAACTTACTCCGCTAAGTAAAATCTTCACTTCAATACAATCTATCTTTTGATTAATAAAAAATCCTTCAGTTGCATAATTCGATTTAAAATATATCTATAAATTACTTTTAATTAGTGTATAAAATGTAGTATTAGTAATAGGTAGGATAATATAAATAATGTTCTATTGCCCAAGCTATTGATAATTTTATATAAATTGGTAAGAAAATCAATTTTCAAAGAGCAATCTATTTATAAACTTTTACCATGACAAAAAAAGCAAAATCTCAGCCAGTGATAAAGGTGGAAGATGACCGTACTGGTGTGGAAATACCAACCCTTAAAAGAGCATTCCTGGATAACCTGTATTATCTACAGGGTAGAATTCCTGAAGTAGCCACCAGGAATGATTATTATATGGCGCTGGCTTTTACGATAAGGGACAGGCTATTACATCGTTGGCTGAACACAACCAAAATGTATATTGAGAAAAATGTAAAAGTCGTTTCCTATTTATCAGCTGAATTCCTGATGGGGCCGCATCTAGGTAATAACCTGATCAATCTAGGATTATATGACCGGGTTCAACAGGCTATAGCTGAATTAGGATTGGATTTAAATGACCTGCTGGACCAGGAAGAAGAACCTGGTCTCGGTAATGGAGGTCTGGGCAGATTGGCTGCCTGTTTCCTGGACTCATTAGCTACGCTTGATATCCCGGCTACCGGATATGGCATTCGATATGAATTTGGGATTTTTGATCAAAAGATAAAGGATGGATGGCAGGTGGAAGTCACTGATAAATGGCTAAAAAACGGAAATCCATGGGAAATACCAAGATTGGAGTTATCCCAATACGTGAAATTTGGCGGGCAAACAGAAACATATCATGATAAAAATGGGAGTTACAGAGTTTTCTGGCTACCTGATAAAATAGTAAAAGCTGTTCCATATGATACCCCGGTTCTTGGTTATGAAACAAATTCAGCAGCCATCTTAAGGTTATGGAAAGCTGAGGCTTACGAGGCTTTCGATTTTCAAAGTTTTAATGAAGGGGATTACTATGGTGCGGTTGATGATAAAGTGGTCTCAGAAAATATTTCCAAAGTGCTATACCCGAACGATGAACAGATCAGCGGGAAACAATTGCGACTTGAACAACAGTATTTTTTCACCTCTGCCTCTCTAAAAGATATTCTACGCATACATAAACTCATGGGTAATCCTCTGGAGAACCTTTATGAAAAAAATGCGGTCCAACTCAATGATACACATCCAGCCATAGCAGTCGCTGAATTAATGCACTTGCTGGTGGATATTCATCGAATGGAATGGGATAAGGCTTGGGATATCACACGAAAAACCATCAGTTATACCAACCACACACTGTTGCCTGAAGCACTTGAAAAATGGTCCATGGGATTGTTTGCTTACCTGCTCCCGAGACACCTTGAAATAATCCTGGAAATTAATTATCACTTTCTTGAAGAGCTTCGGGCCAAGTACCCGGGTGATGAAGATAAGGTGAAGCGAATGTCCATTATTGATGAAACAGGAGAAAAATATATCAGGATGGCTCATCTGGCAGTTGTAGGCAGTTATGCCGTTAATGGCGTTGCCAAACTACATACTAAATTGCTGACGAGCGGCATTATGAAAGATTTTTACGACCTCTGGCCTGAAAAATTCAGTAATAAAACCAACGGGGTGACCCCGAGACGGTGGATCGTTTTGAAAAATCAGGGATTGACATCATTAATCACTAAAAAAATCGGAAACAAATGGATAAAAGATCTCAGCGAGTTAAAAAAGCTGGAACCTTTTGCTGAAGACAAAAACTTCCAGAAAGCATGGAAAAAATGCAAACTTGATATGAAGTCCGAACTGGCTGATTATATCAAATCAAACCTTAAAATCCAGGTTGATCCCGAATCAATCTTTGATATCATTGTTAAAAGAATCCATGAGTACAAACGTCAGCACCTGAAAGTTTTACACATTATTACCTTATACAACAGGATTAAGGCAAATCCGGATATAGATATTGTTCCCAGAACGTTTCTTTTTGGCGGTAAGGCCGCTCCTGCTTATTACATGGCTAAATTGATCATTAAGCTCATCAATTCGGTTGGTGATGTGGTGAACCATGATCCGGATGTTAGAGATCGATTAAAAGTGGTTTTTTTACCCGACTTTAATGTGAAAAACAGCCAGCGGGTTTATCCGGCTGCCGATCTTTCCGAACAAATATCTATGGCTGGTAAAGAAGCCTCCGGTACAGGAAACATGAAATTCACAATGAATGGGGCTTTAACTATAGGTACGTTTGATGGGGCTAATATTGAGATCAGGGAAGAGGTTGGTGCAGAGAACTTCTTTTTGTTTGGATTGAAAGCTGAAGAGATTCAGAGATTAAAAACGGAGGGTTATAATCCTTACCAGTATTACAATTCAAATCCATCACTGAAGCAAGTCATTGATATGATATCCTCTGGATACTTTTCTAAAGGCAATCCGGAGTTATTTCAACCACTTGTTGATTCCTTGATTTATCATGATGATTATATGTTATTCGCAGATTATCAATCCTATGTTGATTGTCAGGATGAAGTAGACAGGGCATATCTTGACCAGGAGAAGTGGACAAAGATGTCGATTTTAAACGTCGCAAGAAGCGGAAAGTTCTCAAGTGACCGGACTATTAGGGAATATTGTGAAGAGATCTGGGATGTTAAAGCTGTAAAGGTAAAATTACCGGAATATCATCCGTCTGATGCTGAAAAGATCAAACTTAAGTTTAAGGACTGGAAGATCATTTAGTTGAACAAAGTAGTTTTTGAGAACTTATTGATTTTCACATATTGCTTTGAAAATCCGGATTAATTCGAGGCGTAAATAATCGGTTTAATTTAAAGCAGGTATTTAATTGATATACAAGGAATTAAAAACTCCTTCCGCAACATAATTGTTGATTTTTTACTTACAGATTTTTTAAATTGCAGTATTTATATACTTAATATCCCGATCTGCCTATCCTCCGGCATGTTTATCTGCCAGAGGCATTGAATTCTTAAGAGTAGATGTTATACTATTTATTGGAACCATGTCAAACTATACCAAGCACCGTCCCCAGAACAGTAGCCAGTCCCAGGAAGCTGAAGAATCCTACAATATCGGTCACGGTTGTCAGAACGATCGAGGATGATTGTGCTGGATCCTGCCCCATGGATTTCAATAAAATCGGGATAACCGCTCCTGAAAACCCGGCTATCGCCATTGATAACACCATCGAAATTCCAATTACTATCGCCAAACCAAATGAGGATGCCCAGATATAAACGATGAATGAGGTAGTCAAAGCTACGGCTACACCATTTATAAAGCCAACTGCCAACTCTTTTCTGGCTACTCTCAACCATTGCCCAATCCTGAATTCCCGTAAGGCAAGTCCGCGAATAGTAACCGCCAGGGCCTGTGATCCGGTATTACCGGATTGTCCGGCCACGACTGGTAGAAAGACGGCCAAAACCGTAATCCTGGCAATGGTATCTTCGAAGATGCCAACAACTGAGGCAGCTAGAAACGCAGTAGCCAGGTTGATTTCCAGCCATGGCAAACGTTTACGAATGGCGAAGGTGACTTTGGATAATGCCCGTTCTTCCCTGCCGGCACCAAAAATTGCCTGTACATCCTCAGTGGCATCCATTTGAGCTGCTTTTACCAAGGCGTCATAACGAATGACGCCAAGAAGTTTGTTATCCAGGTCAACTACCGGAAGGCTAATAATTTTACCATCTTTGAGGATCTCTACAACCTCTTCGTGAGGAGACATCGCATGAACACTCAACGAATTTTCAAGTAAATTTTTCAATTTCTCATTGGGAGTTGAAATGGCTAAAACCTGAACGGGCACCTTTCCTAGTAATTTTCCTTCCTGATCTACTACATAAATGTTATGAATTCTTCTATCTCCAAGCATTCTCAATTGGCCGAGTACTTCCGCTACAGATTTATCCGGATTAAAAGGCGTGATTCTGGTATCCATTATAAAACCAGCTGATTCCGGAGGATAGTTCATGATTTCCTTTATCTCACTGGCCAGTTTATCTGGCAATAATGCCAGTTTTTTATTCACCAGATCTTCGTTTAATCTGGAAATAAAAAGCGTCCCGGTATATGGATCAATTGTTGGAAACAATTCTGAAAAAAACGTGTCGTCCATCGTTTTTAAAACATCAGAAATAGTGATACTATCTAACCGCAACAAGATTTCTCTTGATATATTGAGAGGTTGGTTTTTTAAATATGTAAGGATTTCATAAGTTGGAGTTCCATTGAGTACATCTGCCGCCTCGTCTGGAAAGCGCAGAAAAAAATGGTTTATAAGATTTTTTTTGATTTCAATTGATTCCAAGTTCGTATTATTTAGATTTATATTCCCAGATTATCTCAGAGGCACTGCGAATAAGACTGGAAAAACCGATCTGGTAAAGATCTCCCAATGCCATGCTGGCCTGCTGAGCATGACGATCCATGGTTTTTTCCATTTTGTTAATGTTAGTGAGGGTTTCCCACGTGATTACTCCTAAAAATATACCATGTAAATCTACTACCGGTAAAAAGGGAAATGATTTATCCCAGCCCCCCCATCCTTCCAACAGTGTGTTTATATTCATATCTGCCAGAATTTTAGGTGGATTGGGGTTCATTACCTCACGGATTGGTTTCGATTCGTCAGTTTTTATCAGTTCTTTCAGTTCAATGAACCCAACCAATAGATGGTCTCGTGAAAGAACAAATATATGCGACAAAATATGCAGCTGATTCTCTTTAATCCTTTCCAATCCCTGGCTTATACTCAAATCTTGGAGCAGGGTGAAGACCAAAGGATCCAGATAAGCCCCAACCGTATTATCAGGATATCTGAGAATTTGATGTATGGATTTGGAATTCTCAGAAGAAAGTCTATCCAGTATTGAATTACGCAGGTTTTTATCCATTTGCCTCAGTATTAAAGCGGCAATTGAGGTAGTTAAAGTTTCAATCAGCTTGATGGCAATTTCCGGATCGATTTTTTCAAGGCAACGGGCAGCTTTAAACCGGTCCATTTGGCATAGCAGTATAGATGATAATTCCGGTGAAAGAGATTTGAGAAGAACGGCGATTTCCTCTTCGTCAAGATTTTCTATCATAAGCAGAGCTTCACTAGTATGATTATTGATAAATCTCTCCAGTATCCTTTTATCTGTATCCATCGGCTAATTTTTCTTAATTAATAATATTTTTTCTTTATTGAAATCCCTGGAAGGAATTTTTACCTGACCCGATTCTGTTTCCAGAAAAACGGCGGTTGGGGTAATTTTCACGATTACACCCTCTATTTCACCTATCCGAATTGTATTCCCCTCCTGATAAAATTTCTGTATATAATACGATCCCAGGATATTACTTACCGAGGTTCGGGCACCAAGTCCAAATGCCAGGGCTGCCCCGAATAATAAGGAGGCAATAATAATTGTTATCAAATTTGTAAGAAATAGAATATCAATGCCAATTTGATCGATGGCTATCAGTATGGACAAAATCAGAATGATGTATCGTACAAATCTGCCCAATTGTTCCCCTTTGGAAATTCCGGTTCTGGAAGCTGCCGAAGCAATCAGGTCACCAACCAGCCTTCCGGCTATGATCCCGGAAAAAACAATTACCACTGCGGCTAAAATGTTGGGTAGATAAGTGATTAAACCACCAAACCAGGCAGTTAGAATGGGTAATCCTAAAATTTGCGTTACAATCGCAATTGAGAGTATAAGGATGATCCAATAAAAAGTCTTGGCAATAAAAATGGCTGAGCTTTTCAAATCCACAGCCAGAAGTCGTTTCCTTAACTTTTCATTAATATTTCGATCGAGGTAAAGAATGAAGTTTCTTATTAATTTTTGGGTAATCCAAGCCAGAAACAGTCCGAAGAGAAAAACAGCAATCGCGAGAATTATACTCGGAATCAGGTGAATAAAACCTGAAATCAAATCATTGATTAACTGGTTTGTGGTTTCAAATATCGAATCTTTGTTCATTTAATTAGTTTATATAAATTATGTTTTTACCTGTAATGTATCTGCTTAATTGATTTTCCCCTAATCTCTTCAGTGACTTCCTATTCTTTATCAAGAAAAAGTTTAGCAAGGACCTGATGAGCAAGCGTACTTTCTTTATTGAAAGGAAGGGCTGTACTGATTACAGTATTTATTATTTAAAGATAAAATAAATATTACTAAGTTGGAGGACAAAAAAAAGGTTTTTGTAGATGAGTGCGACACCATTGTTTTTATAAACTTTAGGTACCACTAAAACGACTTCGAATTATCGCAGTAATAGAGTAAGAATTGATTCTAAGTTAATCTATCCCTGTGAGATTCGTGTTGATTTGGCGGCATGCCAAATAATGCCTGTAGGACTTGTCATAAGGGTTTCATCCTACAAACCAGGGCTCACACTCGGATGTTCTGATCATTAATATCTGGGTTTATTTACCAGGCTCACCGATCCACTTTAAAGGTAAAAGTTTCAATTGAAAATTAATAATTATAGTGTCTTTTGTTAAATCAATTATTTTGCTAGTGGAGGACGATGATGTCTTTCAATTTTAAAAACATAAGCATGTTCACCCCTGCGTTCAGGCGTCCTAATGATCAGACCATGAGGTGCCATTACCCATTCAAGATCTTTACTATCACCAAGCATGCTAATCCGCTTTATTTCTTCTTTATAAAATCCCGGATAAGATGGTATGTCCTCTACAAATAAAACTTCAAGGCCTCGTGGTCATATTTTCCCATGAAGTCAAAACCGGTCACAGTCAAAAATACATCGGTTCCCGACTGTCTGTAAACACCATCCATTCCTTCACCAGCGTCTCCACCTGAAATACGAAATTTGTGGTCATCAATAAATTCAAAATGATATTCTACAACTTCTTCCTCTTCCTCATCCAAAATATCCCAGGATGTTCCAGCCAACGAATGTGTTATTTTTTCCGATGCCCATGAGGGAAGATCTTCTTGCCCAAAACCAGGTTCACTTGATCTAATGGTTTTTATCACTGATTTTTCACCTGGCCAATCAAGGAATGTGGCATAAAGGTTATCCCCATTAACAGTAAAGCGAACATCATTTGAAGTATAGACAATATCAGATTCATTAAATCCAAGTTCGTCAGCTTCTCCTATATTTGTAGGTCCTTCCCCGGCTACCATCCATGGAGTAGTATTGTAGATAGCCTCTCCATTGGTTTCAAGCCAGGCCCTCATAGCGAGTAATACCTCCTTTGCTTCTTCTTGTATGGTGCCATCAGGTTTTGGTCCCACATTGAGTAAAAGATATCCATTTTTACTGACGCGATCGACCAGATTGTCAATCAGTCTGTTAGGGGTTTTAAATGTCAGATCTTCAGCCAATCCCCAGGCTCCCCTATCATCAACTGAATTATCGGTTATCCATTCATTATAGGTGAGGTTAGGTTCCTGGCCCAACTCTGAATCCCTGATCCCGGCGCCAGGTACCAAATCATGACCTTTGTAAGTAACTACTACTTCCTTGTTGGCCTTTGCCGCATGATTGTAATAATAAGCCAACATGTCTTTGACATATCCTTCAGCTATCGCATCCAAAGCAAAGTCGAACCAGATAAAATCAGGGCTATATTTTTCAATCACCTCAATAATTTTGCCATACCATTCATCCTGAAACTCCTGGTTACGCATGGCGTCCTGTTTATGAGGTATGCCGTATAAACCGGAATATTCTGGGTTTCCTGTATCAAATTGTTTATCCCATACAGGAAAGAAAAACCAGTTTGCAGCATGATGAAATGCAGTTACGAATTTCATGTCCCGTTTCTTTATCGCCTTTTCCAGCTCACCAACTATATCCCTTTTGGGCCCATTTTAGCCGCGTTCCAATCGGAATACTTGGTATCCCACATGGCGAAACCATCGTGATGCTCTGCAACAGGACCGGAAAATTTTGCTCCTGCCTTTTGAAACAAATCCGCCCATTCGTCCGCATCAAACTTGTCGGCTGTAAACATTGGGATTAAGTCCTTATATCCAAAATCACCTGTTAACTTACCGAATGTTTTCTCAAAATGCTCCCGGGCTTCTCCATTCGGATCAGCGTACATAGAAAAAGAATACCAGGTCGTGTTTGAACCAAAAGCATGAACAGCGTATGGGCCCCAGTGTGTATAAATGCCGAATTTACTCTTCTGCAACCACTGAGGGATTGGATTTTGTTTAAGAGACTGCCAGTTAGGCTCATATTTCTGGATAGGTTCGGATTCATGGAAAGCCTCGTTTTTCTGGCTGCAGGAAGTAATTGCAATCAGCGCTATAATTAAAAAAATCCGGAGATAAATGAGTGTTTTCATTTTTGTTACTATTAATTATTGCAATTTTTTCTGAAAATCAATATGAATCCTTTATCATTTGTATCATTTCATCATAAGACGCTATTTTAATCGAAAGGTCATTATACAATAAGAGAAATTTATCTATTTTTATTCGTCATTAAAAAGAAACACAATAATAAAGGTGAGAAGTAAGTTGAATGCATTCACAAATAAAAATTGATCAATTACTAAGTGATTATATCAACTATAATCCAGGGAAAGCCAGAAAGGCAATTGAATTAGAAGTATGGCAAAATTTCGGACGCAAAGGAGCCATCTTTATCCTGGACATGGCTGATTTCTCGTCCCGCACGAAAACACATGGAATAGTATATTATTTATCACTTATAAAAAAAATGCAACAAACCGTTGAACCTATCATTCAAAACCGGTCGGGGTACCTGGTAAAATTCGTGGCCGATAATGTTTTTGCTTTTTTTGATACATCAGAAAACGCCCTTCAGGCAAGTATTGATGTAAAAGTGGCCATTGATGCAGTTAATAAGAAAAATCCCGATGATCTGGATATATTAATTAGTATTGGAATTGATTATGGTGAATTTTTATATCTCGAAGATGATCATGATTTTTTTGGAGACCCTGTTAACATTGCCAGCAAACTTGGAGAAGATATTGCTGAGAAAGGTGAAATATTAATGACGGAAAATGCTTATCATAAATTGCCCGAAATTCCTTACAGATCAGAACCAACGGAATATAAAATATCAGATTTAAAGATTAAAACATATAAAATACTATATCCATAATTAAAATCATCAAAATATAATACTGTCCATCTTCATTATTTCAATAAATTCATGTAACAACTATTTATACTTTATCCCATGATAAAAAAAACATTAATCATCCTCATTTTTATGGTTTTTGGTTACGCGTTTGTATTCTCACAAACATATCCTTTTCAAAACACAGAACTTTCAGACGACGAACGATTGGATAATCTGATCTTTTTGATGACTCTTGAAGAAAAGATCGATCATCTGGCTCCCTTTCTGAGAGGAATACCTCGGTTAAGCGTAAAAGGTACCCGGATTGTGGAAGGACTGCATGGCCTGGCATGGAGTGGTCCGGCCAACTGGGCTGTGAAAGGGGAAGGAGAAGCACCCACGACAACATTTCCCCAGGCGATCGGCCTGGCCCAGATGTGGGATCCGGAGCTTCATGAGCAGATTGCAGCCTGGGAAGCCTATGAAACCCGTTATTTGACCCAGAATCAGAACTATGGAAAAGCCGGTTTGATTGTACTTGCACCAAATGCCGACCTGGGCAGAGATATACGATGGGGCCGTACGGAAGAGTGCTATGGTGAAGATCCTTTTCTGGCCTCTGTTCTAACAGTTGCCTATGTGAAAGGACTGCAAGGAAACCATCCCAGATATTGGAAAACCGCATCCCTGATGAAGCATTTTCTGGCAAATAGTAACGAAAACAACCGGTTCATTAACTCCTCTGACTTTGACGAGCGCCTGTTCCATGAGTACTACGCTTATCCTTTCTATAAAGGGATTGTCGAGGGCGGGTCCCGGGCATACATGGCTGCCTACAATAAATATAATGGAATTCCCTGTACAGTACATCCTGTTCTTAAGGAAGTTACCGTAGACCAATGGGGACAAAATGGGATCATCTGTACTGATGGAGGTGGATTTAGCCGACTGGTCAACTCACATCAATATTATGAAAACTTAACGGAAGCAGCAGCAGCCTGTATCAAAGCTGGAATCTCCATGTTTCTGGACAGGTATAAGCCAGCCGTACCGGATGCGTTGGAAATAGGACTGGTTACAGAAGAAGAAATCAATGAAGTAGTACGAGGGAACCTGAGGGTAATGCTCAAACTTGGTCTTTTGGATAGCGATCCTGAAAATCCCTATGTTAAAATCGGAATTGAAGATACGATCCGACCATGGATAAAACCGGAAGCCAGGGAACTGGCGAGAAAAGCAACGGTGAAATCGATTGTACTGATGAAAAATGAAGGATTGCTACCTCTTAAAATGGACACAATTAACTCAATTGCGGTTATTGGACCCAGTGCTGATCTTGTTGTTTCAGATTGGTATGCCGGTACTCCTCCCTATATGGTATCAGTTTTGGATGGAATCCGGAATGCAGTAGGTAATAATGTGGAGGTACGATTTGCGGCAAGCAACAAGGCTGATTCGGCCGTTATAGCCGCACATAACTCAGATGTAGCTATTGTATGTGTGGGCAACCACCCATTGAGTTATGGCCTAGGTTGGGGTCAAAACCATGTGGCTAGCGATGGTCGGGAAGAAGTAGACCGTCAGGCTATTTCTCTGGAACAGGAAGACCTGGTCAAATTGGTCAAGGCAGCTAATCCCAATACAGTACTCGTATTAGTGTCCAGTTTTCCATATGCCATTCCCTGGTCTAAAGAAAGCATTCCGGCCATTCTTCACGTAACACAATCCAGCCAGGAACTCGGTAACGGAGTTGCGGACATACTTTTTGGAAAAGATAGCCCGGCAGGTCGTTTGGTACAGACATGGTCAACATCAATCGATCAGTTGTTACCCATACTCGACTACAACATTCGTAATGGCCGGACCTATATGTATGATAAAAGCGAGCCACTTTTCGCATTTGGTCATGGGTTGAGTTATACTAACTTTGAGTATACTGATCTCAAATTGAATCAATCAACGATAAAGGACGGAGATATTGTAGATATTTCACTGAATATAAAGAATACGGGTTCAGCTAACAGCGATGAAGTTATACAACTCTATGTAAGCTTCACCAATTCAAAAATCGAGCGGCCAGTTAAGGCATTAAAGGGATTTAAGAGGGTATATATTCAGGCCGGTGAAAGTATGACTGTAACTATCCCGTTAAAAGCCGATGTGCTGAAGTACTGGAATGAAGAACAGCGGACTTTCGTTTTGGAAAGTGGTAAATTGCAATTATTGGTTGGCGGATCTTCTGAAGATATCAGACTGACAGGATCATTAGAGGTGAAGTGAGTTTTTGTTAACACGAACATCAGCATAAAAAAAGCCATTTCTTTCAATGGCTTTAATTAAAGGGATAAATATGAAATTAGTCAATCAATTCTACATTGATTGCATTCAATCCTTTTTTTCCTTTTTCAACATCAAATTTTACTTTGTCATTATCGCGAATGTCATCGATAAGGCCACTTTCGTGTACGAAAATGTCTTCACTTGAATCTGATGGCTTAATAAAACCAAACCCTTTGGCATTATTAAAAAACTTAACTGTTCCTTCTTTCATATGTTTTAAAATTATTAATTGTTAGTATCATGGAATTCACCATGATTTTTTTTATTTTGATTTTTTCGGTTCTTAATATCCTTGTAGACATCTGCTGTTCAATTTACTTTTTGATTTACTTGTACCAGCTCTGTTTTTCCCAACTGACGCAGCATTTTAATATGATCCATGATGGCGTCAACAAAAGTCTTTTTAGTATTATATGGAATGCCGAATTCATTGGCTGTACCTGCTATAATATGGGATATCTTCTTATAATGTACATGACAAATGTTAGGTAATAAATGATGTTCTATCTGGTAATTTAATCCTCCGATCAACCAGGAGAAAAATCTGCTTCGGGGCGAATAATTACTTGTCGTGGCCAATTGATGTATTGACCAGTCGTTGGCTATCAGTCCATTTTTATCTGGCAAGGGAAATTCAGTGCTGGGCATTATATGGGCTGTTTGAAAAACGATACTGATGAAAAGGCCAGTAATAAAGTGCATACAGATAAAAGCCAGTATAACTATCCACGGGGCCATCGATACCATAAACATTGGCAATACCAGTGTATAAGAATAATATAATAACTTCCACCCGGCAGCTTTCACTATTTCCCTTCTGAATTCACTTTTATCATTAAAAAAACCCATCTTCCTGTAACGGTTAATTCTAATGAAATCTTTAACAGTTACCCATGATATTGTAGACAATCCATAGAATATCCAGACATAAAGATGTTGAAACTTATGCAGCCAATATCTTTTTGCATGTGGTGAAAACCGAAGAAAAAATGGAACGTTGATATCATCATCAGCCTCATTGATATTAGTATAAGTATGATGAAGTACATTGTGTTGGATTTTCCAGACGGTAGCATTGGCTCCAATAAGATTCATGGTGTAACTCATATACTTGTTTACCTTTCGATTCTTCGAATAAGAGCCATGGTTAGCGTCGTGCATAATACCCATACCTATTCCGGCCTGTCCCAGCCCACTAATCATGAATAAAGCGATAAGGACCAAAGGACTCATTACTATTCCCATGTTCACTATGATCAACGGTAAAAAAAATAACGCGAGCATAGTAATGGTTTTAAAAACCATACTTCTGTTAGCATATTTGCTTAGATTATTGGTTTTGAAATAATCATTGACCCTGCTTCTTAACGTTTTTGAGAAATCTGAGCCTGTTGATTTGGAAAATTTTGGATTCTTGATATTTATGATATTTTTGTTTAAATTTTTTTTCTAGTGCTTTTAATTATATGGATGGGAATGTATTATTCTTTTCAACCAATCTTTTGCTTTTTTAAAATCGTAATGTTTGATAATTTATAGAACTGCGTAGGAATTAATGAGAAATCTTTAGAGAGGTCTTATGATCCTTACATTTAGAACAATGCTTCTGAAACATCATTCCTGTTCATGTATTTTAACTGATTAAATGGTTACTGATATACTTCTTGTTTATATATAACGGAGGCATAAAATTGATTATAAAATCAGGTGAGATTAAATAATTAAAACTACCCCTCCTTCTTTTTCTATCAGCAAAGGTACATTTAATTTATTAGTATTCCTAAAATGTAAATTCCGTGTGAAAAATTTGCTCAAGAATTAAATGATTTATAGAAAATATAAAGTGTTCATCCAAACAGAATACGCATTCTGTTTAGCCAAGATATGATTTTAAAGTCTTGCTCCGTGAAGTGCTTCTAAGTCTTCGTGTAGCTTTCTCTTTTATTTGTCGAACCCGTTCCCTTGTAAGTTGAAATTTCTTTCCTATTTCTTCAAGTGTAATAGGATTATTTCCATTTAATCCGTAATAATAGGATATAACTTCAGATTCTCTGTTGGTTAGTGTAGCGAGTGCTCTGGTAATTTCTCTTTTAAGTGAATCTGCAATTAAACTTGAATCTGGAGTTGCTTCATTTTCGTCAGCAAAAACATCGATTAGGCTCCCTTCCTCATCTTGTGCAAATGGTGCATCCATAGATATATGTCGACCCGATACTACCAAGGTACTAATCACCTCTTCAGTAGATACATTCATCGCGACAGCTATTTCTTCAGGTGATGGCTCTCGTTGAAATTTTTGTTCGAGATCGGAAAACACTCTTGAAATTTTGGTCACAGATCCTACTCGGTTCAAGGGAAGGCGTACAATTCTGGATTGCTCCGCTATGGCCTGAATGATGGATTGGCGAATCCACCACACAGCGTAGGAAATAAATTTAAAACCTCGCGTTTCATCAAATCGCTGCGCTGCTTTGATTAATCCCAGATTTCCCTCATTAATAAGATCACCTAATGTGAGTCCACGATTCTGATACTGTTTTGCAACTGAAACAACAAATCGAAGATTAGCTTTAGTGAGTTTTTCAAGTGCAATCGAATCCCCCTGTCTAATTCTTTTAGCTAATTCCACCTCATGATCAGCACTAATCAAATCAACTTTTCCTATCTCTTGCAAATACTTATCAAGTGATTCGCTTTCACGATTTGTAATCTGTTTGCTAATCTTAAGTTGTCTCATTAGTTGTATATATTAAATATTTACTTGGAATAGTATAATTCAAATTGCGTACATAGGATAGTTCTGGATGAATCATTCAACTTCTTAAATGGTTGTAATATTTTATTCCGGACGTTCGGAAGTTATATTTCCATCCTCATCGATGTAAGCCATCATATCTTTCAATTCACTACTTGTTTCCTGATTTTTCCGTTCTTCCATCTTTTGCCTCTTCTGTTCTTTCTTTTTTCGTCTTTTCTCTGCTTTCTGTTTCTTGATGTACGCGTTGTTATTTTTTCTGCCCATTAAAATTTATCATTTTATAATTATGGTATTCATACATTTACCTGAATCATTTATACTCTTTTTTTCTAGATCGATGAAAATCATGTTTTGCTCTCCTATGCTTCCCATTTACTCTTTTCTTTAAGAAAGATGCCTTTTGGCGCTTATCTTCAGAATCATCCCGGTTTACTCGAATGTTCCGACCTTCAATTTCAATTCCTATAAAACTTCCGCTCAGTCCCTTGTCGAACTTATTGTCCACATCAAAATAGGCACAATTTTTTTGCATTGATAAATTTTCGAAATACTTACGTTTTATGCCCGAAACGTCGGATAGTAAATGGATAAGATCACCATTTGTCAATCCGTCAATTGATCCTATGTTGACAAAGTAGCGATGAAATCCATTTCTATTGTGTTTCTTGTTCCATTCTCCATCTGTTTCGTTAAGATTTACATCTTCACCATCCCGATAATCTCCGGATTGGATCACTAAATGGTCCAATTGAGAAGTAATTAATCGTTTCAGTAAATCTTCCTTACTTAAATGGGCAAATTGACCGTTTAGGTCTTTCAATATTTCTTCTGCCTGGTCGTCCACCCTGGTATTTATGATCAGGTTAGCCCAGTTGTGAATACGACTGGATTTTAAATCCTCCCACTTCGGAACATCGATACGTTCAAACTTGATATCGATTTTCCTTTCCAGTTCAGTGATTCGTTTTCCTTCTCGCGGATTGATAAATACAAGTGATATACCTTTCTTGCCTGCGCGTCCGGTTCTTCCGCTTCGGTGTGTATAACCTTCCAACTGGTCAGGAAGCGTATGATGCAGCACGTGTGTCAGATCAATAACATCTATTCCACGCGCAGCAACATCCGTTGCTATGAGCAATTGCATTGAGCGAGCTTTGAAACGTTTCATCACTGTGTCTCTCTGTGCTTGAGAAAGATCTCCATGGAGGGCTTCAACACCATATCCCAGATTGACAAGTTCATCTGAAATCTGCTGAGTTTCACGTTTGGTTCTGCAAAACAAGATACCCCGCATGTCAGGTTGCATGTCCAGGAATCGCCTAAGTGCAGGTATTTTATTGGCCGTTTTGGTAGTTACGAACTTATGAGAAATATCCTTATTGATTTTTTCCTCTGTATTTATCGATACCTCCAGTGGTTCCTTCATATATTTTTTGACAATCTTCCGGATTTCCGGAGGCATAGTTGCAGAAAAGAGCCATATTTTCCGGTTTTTAAGCGTATAAGATAGGATTTTATCAATATCATCTTTAAAACCCATATTGAGCATTTCATCCGCCTCATCCAAAATGACATATCTGACAAGGTTAAGATGGATAGCCTTTCGTCTAATCAGATCCAACAACCGGCCGGGTGTCGCGACAACGATCTGTACAGGTTTTTTAAGTGCTCTTATTTGATTGATAATGGCTGCACCACCATAAACAACTTCTACGTTGATTTCCTTATGGTTTCTGGAGAAATTAATTAATTGTTGAGCTATTTGCTGTCCCAACTCACGGGTAGGTGCCAAAATAAGTGCCTGTGTAGCTCCATTATTCATATCGATCAGGTCAATTAAAGGTAGCCCAAAGGCAGCTGTTTTACCTGTTCCTGTTTGAGCAATTCCAATAAAATCAGCAGGTTTCTTACGCAATAACATCGGAATGGCCTTTTCCTGGACAGGAGTGGGTTTTTCGTACCCGAGTTGATCAAGGACTTCAATAATTGATGCTGAGAGTCCCAGTTTGTTGAAGTTATTCAATAAATATTCGTTAAATGAGTGGCAAAGGTAGGTATATTATCCCGGATTAGGTTAGAATTTTAATTATTTATACAAAAAACCTGTTTTTGCAAACTATAACAGACTTTTAAGTGATGGGACATAATATTCCTGGATCATATAACTAAGTAATGAAATATATAATCAGCCAAATCCAGTCAAGCAACACATTGAATTGCAGTAACTTCTTAACTCGTAGTAACTTAAAAATCATGCGATATTTCAATCATCACTTTCATTGTTTTATCTCCTTGCTTTTCAATAAATCGATAGGCATCAAGGTATTTTTCAAAAGGAAAATTTTTTGTGAGTAAAGGTTTTGTTATAAGTTTACCTGAAGCAATCATCTCAACTGCTGCTTCATAATCCTCATGTAGGTACATCATGGAACCAAAGATATTCAGTTCATGCTCGCCGAGATAATACATATTAACCACAGGATTATTGGAATAAACCCCGAGAATGATCACTTCTCCAGCTTTTTCAACATGTTTCATCAGCACATCCAGTGAAGCCTGAACACCAGCCGCTTCAAAACCAATCTGAAATCCCTCCTCCCCAAAATAGGATTGGCTCCCAGCTTCGAATGAAATTTTTGCGACATTAAGCATCCCATCAATACCACACTGTTTTGCGATGTTTAGCCTGTAATCACTAATATCCGTAATCAGAACTTTATTGGCACCCCTGTTTTTGGCAAACTGTGCTACCAGATTTCCAATCGTTCCAGCCCCCGAAACAACGACATTTTTTCCTTTCAGACCGCCTGTACGATTCGTCGCATGGGCCCCGACAGCGGATGGTTCAATCATGGCACCCTGTTCGAATGACATATGTTCGGGAAACACTACAACTCTATCTTCTGATACTACAAACAAGTCCTGTGCAACTCCAGGCGCCTGGAATCCCTCCACCTTTAGGTGTTGACAAGCGTTGTATTGTCCTTTCCTGCAAGGACCGCACTGGCCACAAACCAGCTGGGGCCGGGCAGTTGCTCTCATACCCGGTTTTATCTTATCAACACATTCTCCTATCGCTTCCACTAATGCAGAATATTCATGGCCCTGAACGACCGGATATGAGGTCGCAGGGTGTTCTCCATGAAATACATGTACATCAGAACCACAAATGCCTATTTTTTTGATTCGCAGTAAGATTTCATTATCCTTAAGTTTCCCGGGTTCTGGTACCTCACGCTATTCAATGATTCCTGGATTTAACATGATTGCTTGTCGCATGTGTGTTTATTATTTAAATAAATTAAGCCACCAAGTCACCAAGAAAAACCTAAGTAATCTTGGTGATTTCTTAGTGTCTTTGTGGCTTTATAATTAAATAATTAATTCCCTGATAAATTCATTAACTCTTTGATTCCGGAGATTATTTATCATTTCAATATATGTATGTACAAATCTCTTAGAATGAACCAAATGACCGAAAACCGCTTTTATCTTCAGAAATGAAAGTGGATCCTCATCGACTGAAGCTTTCACCGCCTGCAATAATTCAGCCTTCATCACATCCTGTATTTCAAAATTATATCCAGGCGTATCCGCTAATTCCAAATAACGGCACCATGATGCTACGATGAACGCCCCGATTTTGACTTGACCACTCCTTTCAAGTTGTTCCTGAATCGTCGGCAATAAAAATTTTGGAATTTTCGCTGAACTTTCAGCGCATATCCTCGTTAAGTGGTCTTTTATGTTCGAATTAGCGAATCTCTGGATCAGGCTTTCTTTATATTTTTCCAGATCGATCCCTTCGATTGTCCCCAGAACCGGCGTTACTTCCTCATCCATAAATTTGCGAAGCAATTTTACTAACACTGAGTCTCTCACCGTTTCATCAATCGTATTGTATCCGAGTAATGATCCCGATAATCCCAGCAAAGAATGTCCAGTATTTAACAACCTGATTTTCATCCTTTCATAAGGCTCTACTTCATCTACAAATTGAACTCCTGTCCGATCCCATTCCGGTCTTCCATTTGAAAAATTATCTTCAATCACCCATTGAATAAAAGGTTCACATACTACAGGCCAGGTATCAGCAATACCGAAACGTGATTTTAACTTATTAATATCAGAAGTTGTGGTTATGGGTGTAATTCTATCCACCATGCAATTTGGAAAGGTAACGTGAATTTTTACCCAATCCTCAAGTCCTGGTTCTGCTTCATTTATAAATGTAATTAGCATTTTTTTACATATATCTCCATTATGCTGAATATTATCGCAGGAAAGTATTGTTAATCCTGGTATTCCTCTATCCATACGGCGTTTTAACGCCTGGGTAAGGTATCCGAAAACGGTTTTGGGATAATGTGCATTTTGGAGATCCCATTGTATCAAAGGTTCTGATATATTAAACTGATCGGTAACCGAATCATAATTATACCCTCCTTCAGTTATGGTAAGCGTAACAATTTTCACCTCCGGATCGGCCATTTTTTCAAGTGCTGCCTCGGGATCTTCGGGTGCAAAAAGATATTCAATGATGGAGCCAATGATCCGTGGCTTTGGGGTACCCTCCGGTTCCATCAATATGAGTGAATAATAACAATCCTGCATTTTTAGAGCCTGATTCATCTTAGAATCTTTTTCCAGTAATCCAATACCACAGATCCCCCAATCGGTTACTCCCTGATTCAATAACTGATCTGTATAAAAAGCCACATGTGCCCGAAAAAAGTTACCAACCCCAATATGAACAATTCCGGTTTTTATTTTAGATCGGTTATATTTCGGAACCATCACTTCTTTCGGTAGGAATGAGAGGTTATTAGCATTTAATTTTATTATGTTTTTCATAATCAGTTATTGTGAATCCGGAAATATGTCGCATAATTTTAACCTTTGCCACCAAGGCACCAAGACACCAACGATCACAGATTATCTCTTCATGAAAACTTGGCATCCCGGTGACTTTGTGGCATTATATTATGCCCTGGTAGCATTTTTAATTAATCCTGAAACCTCTGTAACAGCACAGCAAAAATGATGATCAATCCCTTGATCACCTGTTGCGAATAAGCCGGAATGGTCATCAGGTTCATGATATTTCCGATCATCCCGAGAATAAATACACCCAGCAATGTATTGATGGCTGATCCCTTCCCCCCCATCAAACTGGCACCTCCAATTACCACAGCCGCAATTACGTCAAGTTCCATAGCAATACCGGTTACCGGGGCCCCGACGGATGTCCTTGCCGTAAGGATGATACCGGCGATGGCAGATAACCCTCCGGCAATGGCATATACACTGTACTTGAAAACAACTACCTTGATACCAGATAAGCGAACCGCTTCTTCATTACTTCCGATGGCAATAATAATCCGGCCGAAAGCATTGTATTTTAATAATATGGCGGTTAATGCAAAAACCAAAAACAGGATCCATGCCGGATTCGGGATGCCCATAAAACTGCCACCTCCAAATTCTGTTAATGCCATAGCCCTTTCATCCACAATAATGGGAGCTCCTTTTGAAAAAATAAAACCTAGCCCCCGAACAATTGACATGAGGGCAAGTGTAGCAATAAAAGGAGCCATTTTATGGTAGGCGACCAGATATCCGGAAAAACTGCCAACCAGAATTCCAATGGCCAATGATGTAATCAATGCGAAAGGTAATGGCACCATATGTGTAAACAGGGCACACAGCACGCCTACCATGGCAACTATAGACCCTACCGAAAGATCTATGCCTCCGGTGAGTATTACTAATAACATTCCCATACTGATAATACCAACTGGCGTAACCTGTCTGACCAGATTGAATAAATTGGATGAGGTAAAAAAGGCGTCTGATACAATTGCGGATATCAGAAGCATTACCAGGAAAATAAATATCGTATTGTATTCAATTAAATGATTGAAATACTTTTTAATACTGGTTTTCATTATCATTTGTTTGAAATAATTATTAATTACTGAATATTAATAATTTAGACATTCTGATATATATTTTTAAATGAATATAATAAACTCACGGACTGTATAATTTAATAATTCATGCACCAATAGATAATCGCAATATATTCTCTTCTGTAAAATCTTTTTTTTCGATTTCACCTTGTATCTGTCCTTTTCGCATTACCAGTATCCGGTCACATATGCCTATTAATTCTGCTGTTTCGGAAGAAATCACAATAATCGCTACACCATATTGTGAAAGTTCATTGATTAAATGATAAATCTCTACTTTAGCACCTACATCAATTCCCCTCGTAGGTTCATCTATGATCATCACCTTACAATCGCGATTAAACCATTTTGCCAATGATACCTTTTGCTGATTCCCTCCACTTAATGTGGCTACTTTCCTGTTTTCATTTTGAATTTTTATCGCCAGTTTTCTGATAAGTTCTTTCGTATTACTACTCTCTTTCTCAGCTTTAATAAAACCCAGTTTATTGGTAACTTTCTTTAGATTAGTCAGACTGATATTTTGTTTGAGGGATAGTGAGAGAATTACACCCTGCTGTTTTCTATCCTCTGGTACCATTCCAATCCCTTTTTTCACAGCCTGATAAGGTGATCTGATACGAATATGCTTTCCAAACAGGAATACCTCACCTTTTTTAATTTTATCAGCGGCAAATATGGCCCTGACCATTTCCGTCCTGCCGCTACCTACTAATCCTGCAATGCCTAGTACCTCACCTGCATTTACCGAAAGTGATACACCTGCTACCTTATCTGTTAGATGGATGTCTTCCGCTTTTAATATTTCTTCCTTTATAAGCGATTCACGTTTGGGATACATTGTTTCTATCGACCTTCCAAGCATTAACTTTATAATCGTCTCACGATCTGTTTGAGACACCAGCAAACTATCGCTTGAAATTCCATCCTTTAAAACGCTGACCCCATCAGCAATCTCAAATATCTCATTTAAGTGATGAGAAATATAAATGATGGTAACTCCTTCATTTTTTAGTCGCTTCAAAGTATCAAACAATTTTTTAATTTCAAAGGATCCTAAGACGGTAGAAGGTTCATCCAGGATCAATACCCTAACTTTTTCGGATAATGCTTTAGCAATTTCGATGATTTGCTGATGAGCAATACTGAGTCTGCCAACCTTTGCAGAAGGATTGATATCGAATCCAATACTGTTTATAAGTGCTTCCGTTTTTCTTTTCATGCTACCCCATCTAATCCATGCTCCTTGTGAGCCTAATTGACTTAAAAAAATATTTTCAGTAACTGACAGGTCGGGCACAAGTGAAAATTCCTGATAAATAATGCCAATTCCCAGCTTTTTACTGTCGTGTGTATTCTTAATATGAACTTCCTCATTATCAATAAAGATATTTCCGGAATCCATAGAATAGGCGCCGGAAAGAATTTTCATCAATGTGGATTTGCCTGCACCATTCTCTCCAACCAGTGCATGGATTTCAGCTGGTCTGACTTTTAACTTAACGTTTTTTAAAGCTGCAATACCGCCAAAAGATTTGGAAATATTAATTAACTCTACCCGATATTGTATGTTCTTGTTGTTCAAATTATTAAAGCTTCAATTTTCCTAAAATAAGGCTTTGGGATCATAGTGTTGGTCAACATTATCTTTTGTAATTAACACCGGAGGAGTATAAATTACCTGATTCAGTTGCTCGCCTGTTAGATATTTAACCACCGATTCAACAACCAATCTTGCCAACTCACCAGGACTGTTAAGTGCAGTAGCGCCAAACTTTCCTTCTTTTATCAACTCATAAGCTTCCTTCTGGCCATCATACGCTACAACCAGAATTCCTCCTGATTTTCCTGATTCTTCAATTGCTTTCAGGGCCCCCATTCCCATCGCATCGTTTTCAGCTACAAGGAGATTAATATCGGGAAAAGCCACCAATATATCTTCCATGGCTTCCAATCCACCTAGAAGAGTCCAGTTACCCCAGCCTTGTGATAAAATATTCAAATCTGCATTTCCTCGAATCATTAATTGTGTTTCCACAAATCCCCGAACAAAACCAAGTCTCTTTTCCCGTCCTACTGGATTCCCCTGGCTACCGCTGATTAGCGCGACCCTAATATCAACATTGCCCAATTTATTCACAACCCATTCTCCAATTAATTCACCATTCCCTTCGTTCGAAGCCTGAACACTTGTTGTATACCTTGCTTCAGGATCAATCTGACTGTCTACGATGAAAACCGGAACACCTGCTTTTTGGGCTGAATTTACGGCTGGAACAAGTGCCTTGTGATCAAGCGGGTTCAGTATTAATATATCTAATCCAGTAGTAATCAGGTCTTCCATTGATGTGATTTGTTTAATAATGTCATCCTGACCGTCTGCCATGACAAATTGCATTCCGTAGCTCTCTGTATATTTTTGTATGTATTCAGAAAGTACTACGTAAAAGGGAGCATTAAGAGAAGGTGTGCTATACCCTATTTTAATATTGCATAGATCAATATTGTTTTTTAGTGTATCGACCTCCCTGCTGCTGTCTGCATTATCTGTAACTACTCGGCTACTACACCCTATCAAGCCAAAGAATAACACAATCATCAGGAATAAAACAAAACACTCTTTTTTAGGATAAGATAAATTGCTGAAATGAGTTATATATTTCATGGAAGTATTAATTGGAATTAAAAAATCTATTATCACTCTTTATGTGCATTATAAAAATGTTTATGGGTGCTTACCTGGTGTTTTGGAATCTTTTACCATTAGGGATCACAAGGTTCATGGTAAAAAAGAATATTTATTAAGCTATGAAGTCACCAAGATATTCTTTTACAGGATTCTCACTCAAAAATAATATTATTCTGTTCTGATTGAATTGTTTTGTTCCAAATTTTCGAAATTTTATTTGGAATAAAAGGGAATATAAGCAGATTAAATGCTCATTATGTTATGACAGTCCTTAAATACTTATTGAAAATTTATTTTCCTTGAGTTGCAAGTTCAAAATCATTAATTTTATACTATTTTTTATTTTTAAATTTTAATTGCCTTTGAGATATGATCAATCTTCAGGACATGATAATAGAAAGTAAGCTTTATAAAACTATTAAAGTCGACGATCTTTTGTTTGTGCAATACGAATGTCTAGTAAAAGAGGATAATGCGCAAATTTGGGCTCACAATAATTACCTGGCCTATGTTTTAGGAGGGAAAAAAACATGGAAAACTCAGCAAAATGGCTACACAGTTACCTCAGGAGAAGCTTTGTTTATAAAAAAAGGAGCTCATACCGTTTATCAATATTTCGAAGATCAGTTTTATGTACTATTCATATTTCTACCGGATAGTTTTATATATAGTACGCTGAAAAAATATCCACAGATTATTCAATTACAAGATGCTCGAGACATAAATAGTGAGGCTGTATTGCCCTTGATTACGAATCCGGTATTTGAGTCATTTTTTCAATCTCTTTTAAGTTATTTCCTTCAGCCGAAGCCTATACAGAAAGAACTCCTGAAATTGAAGATGGAGGAATTGGTGCTAAATGTAATTACTCAACCAGGTAATGAGAAACTCAAACATTATTTTCTTAGCCTTGGTCAAAGTCAAAGAGCTGATATAAAAGAGATTATGGAAACTTATTATCCCAACCCGCTATCTATCGATGATTATGCAAAACTTTGTGCCAGAAGCCTTTCGGCATTCAGGCGTGATTTCAAAGCAATTTTTAATACAACACCGGGTAAATGGCTCATAGAAAAAAGGCTTGCGTTTAGCCGTTTTTTACTGGAAACTTCCGATAACACCATTAATGATATTGTGGATGAATGTGGATTTAAAAATCGGTCTCATTTTATAAAAGTTTTTAAAAAGGCCTATGGGTACCCTCCTAAACAGTTTATGCATATGAAGCAAGCTGTCGGATCATAACATTTGAACTTATTAACATCAATTTTGGCTTTCTCAGCAACAGTCCATACCAGTTTAAGAATCCATATTTGTAAAGGTTTTTGTACGTAAAACAAATATAAAATGCCTCTGGGATTTGTATACAATTTTAATTTTCTGATGGCATTAATTGGCTGTTCAAAACTCTTTTAATAAAGAAATACCTAAACAAATTTACATCATGAAATCAGTAAAAGATTTTTATAGAATTTATAGCATTGATCATGTTATTGGTTTACTCTTATTAACAATATTTATTACTAGTGCCTGTACATCGAAAGAAATAGAAACCGAAAAAAATTCTAATGAGAGGATCAATAATCTCGATAATGAAATAGTGCTTGAACTCAATAAATTGACCTATACCGTTGCCGACCAACACGATCATTTTTACTCATTCATTGGAATCAGAACCTTAACGATGGTTCACCTAGCCATTCATGATGTATTGAATTCAATTGAAGCCTATTATAAAACTTATGCTTATCATAAGCAACATCCTGAAGCTGATCCTGTTGCAGCAGTTAGCCACGCTGTAAGGAGGATATTACTGAACGTGTATCCTGAACTAGCAGATACAATTAATCTTATTTGTGAAAAGTGGCTAAAGACTGTTGATGATTCAATTGCCAGAAATAAGGGAATCGAATTGGGAAATGCTGTGTCGAATACATATATCACATTGCGAAATGGGGACGGTCATGAAAAACAAGGCGATTATACTCCTATGACTAAACCAGGAGATTATCAATATACGCCTGGATGGAATAATTGGGTTCTGAAGCCGGATTTTAATTATGCGCGTCCATTTGCCATGGATACGGTTATCCAGTTTAGATCACCTCCACCCCCCGATCTAAAAAGTGATACCTATACCGATTCCTTTAATGAGGTGAAAGCATACGGGGTGAAGGGCAGCACCATTCGGTCGAAAGATCAAACGAATTATGCTCATTGGTGGGCTGAGTTTGCTGAGCATGGTTGGAACAGGATAGGGAGAATCACAGCTAGTAAAAACGGATTATCCATTCACGAAACTGCTCGTATGTTTGCCCTGATCAATATGGATATTTATGACATTTATTTAGCTTCACTGGAAAGTAAATATTTTTATGACACATGGCGGCCTTACACCGCAATCAGGAATGCGGATACGGATGGGAATCCTGAAACAGATTCCGATCCGCATTGGGAACCTGAAATGCTTACACCTCCCTGGCCTGAATATCCTTCTGCTCATGCAGCAGTTGGAGCTGGAGGAGCAGAAATCGTATCTCATGTATATGGAACATCAGAGGTATCTTTTACGATGGAATCTGTCACTGCTCTGCCAAATGCAAAAACCCGCTCTTATACTAATCTTGTTAAAGCAGCCCAGGATTGCGCCGATTCCAGGATCTTGAATGGATATCATTTCCGTTTTGCCACTAAAGCTGGCAAAAAACAAGGCAGACAAATTGCAAAATATATTATTGCGAATTACCTGAAACCTATTGAAAAAAAGAGTAAACGATAAGTATTTATAATAAAAAAAGTTTATTAAGGACAGTTTGCATCATCAAATCCCTCGAATTCCTCGGGATGACACCAGGCGATACTGTCATCTCGACCGAAGTGGAGATATCTGATAATAAGACACTACCTGACCCTCCTGTTGGATGGGAGAAATTGGATAATACCAAATCAGATTCTTCGCGTTCTCATTACACTCCAAACAGATCTGGATACAGAAGTAAATTTCGGTATGAAATAAAAAAAATCATCAATATGGAACTTGTATTCTATAACTATCGTGTTAAATCTGTAAGTAATTACCCTCTTTAGTATGACAGAAAAACAAAAGAAGATATTGAAAGCCGCGTTGGAATTATTTGCGCAAGACGGATTTAAATCCACCTCTACGAGTAAAGTGGCAAAGCGTTCCGGTGTTTCAGAAGGATTGATCTTCAAGCATTACGAAAATAAAGATGGATTATTAGAGGCCATTATTAAGGAAGGAGAAGAACAGGCCAAAAAATTATTTGGTGATATTGTATTGGAAACAGATCCTAAAGAAATAATCAGAAAAATACTGGAGATAGGCATAATAATGAATATGAATAAAGAAGATGCTGATTTCCGGAAGCTTCAATAAAAGATAAAGTGGGAGTTGGAACGATATGGGGAGCATAAGATGGAACCCCTTCAAAGAGCCCTTACTGATGCATTTTCGAAACTCGGATACGAACATGCTGACCTTGAAGCCCGGTTGCTTTTGGTCAACCTTGACGGTCTCGCTACACGGTTTTATTTACAAAAGGATTTTAATATGGAGGCCCTAGTTTCATTCATAAAGTCAAAATATAAAGTGTAATAATTTTTGTTTATATAATAAGTAAGAACTCACATATATAATGGTAACATTATGGAAACAAACAACAAAAAAGTTATTCTCATCACTGGTGCTTAATCAGGAATGGGTAAAGAGACCGCTCTTCTACTGATCAAAGAATGTAATATCGTATACGGCGCTGCCCGCAGAATTGAGAAAATGGCGGACCTGGTAAAAGCCGGTGGGCATGCGATAAAATTAGATGTTACAGATGAAGAACAAATTATTGCTGGAGTGAAACAGATATTAAGCGAACAAAACAGAATTGATGTTTTAATTAACAATGCCGGGTACGCTGTTTATGGTGCTGTGGAAGATATTTCTTTGGAAGATGCAAAAAGACAGTTTGAGGTAAACATCTTCGGTCTTACTCGAATTACGAAAAAAGTCTTACCACACATGCAAAACAAAAAATTGGTAAAATCATCAATATCACCTCTATGAGGGGGAAAATATATACACCCCTTGGCGCCTGGTATCATGCCACGAAACACGCCCTGGAAGGATGGAGTGATTGTCTGAGATTAGAAACAAAGCAATTTAGTATTTATGTTGTAATCATAGAGCCAGGTGCCATTGCAACGGAATTTGGCGATGTATTGTTGAAACCAATGTTGGATCGTTCAGTTGGTGGACCATATGATAAAATGGCACAATCTGTTGCTAATGCCACACGTACCGCTTATGAAAGGGCGATAGTTCTCCATCTTCCTTCATCTCAAATCTCATTTCTAAAGCCATAAAAAGCAAGAATCCTAAAACAAGGTATGCTGCGGCAAATGGGCAAAATCCATGCTCTTTATGCGCAAATGGTTCAGCGATAAGACATTTGATAAAATTGTCATGAGTCAAGTAAAATAATAATTAAACCAAAAATCAATTAAAAATGAAAGAAAAAGAAGCAATTGAATGATTGTAGAAAACGAAATGGAAAAACACCTCCAAAGAGGTGAAGATAGTCCTACTCAAGCAAATTCGAGAAAATTTCAGAAAACATATTGAAGACTTGGCAAAGTCCGACAATTAAATGAAGGGGGTGAAACATGGTGATCAAATTATTTTTACCAAATGGATTTGGACTAACAAGGTATGGTAGTATCGGTTGATGGTACTATTAATACCTGTATTGATTTATTTTATTCCATCATTGAGAACAACATGATGAAAACTCATAAAGTAGAGAAAGTACCAGATGGCATGTATAATTTGCTAGTCTTTCCGCAAACTATTAAAGACAAATTAATGTGCAATGACTGCAAAGATTATTTGCGAGTAAAAGGAAAACTTAAGCAAATAAATCCAATGGACAAGCCAGATGTTATAAATGATATTTTGGCAGTAATAAAATAGTTTTTCGCTTAATGGCTCTTTTTTGATCAAATTGTAGTAACAAGAAAGTCAAAATATAATCCATGCGGACCCGCATTTACGATTACTGTCTCTCCTAGTTTTTCCATTTTGCCTCCTGATTCGTGGATGTGTCCACATACTACTAATTTTGGAAATTTCTCTAATATTACTTTACGGACCGTCTCACTGCCGAGGTGTTGCCCTCTTGAAGATAAATCTAATATCCCTCTTGGAGGAGAATGAGACACCATCACAGCGTTTTCAGGACAATCTTTTAAAAGATCTTCTGCCTGCTCCTCTGTAAAATCATAACTCCAGGATCCAAATGGTGTAACGGGGATCCCCCCTCCTATACCAAAAAATGATATACCTTTCAACTTAATCCCCGTACCATGAAGTACTGAGGCATTGGGCCATCCAGTACAAGCCTCTTTTAATTCATCATAACTCTCCGCATTTCCGGGTACCAATACAGTGGGCTTATCAATAAATGAAAGCCAATTGACGGTCTTTAAGATATCCCTCCGGAGGGAACCATAATCACCGGCGCCGATCACAATATCGGCCTCTTTGGACATTTCAACCAGGTTTATGCAGTGGCTTTTTTTTGTGTGAACATCACTGAAAAGGAGAAATTTCATAGGCGTGAAAAATTTAGATTATCTGTTTATAGGTTTATCTTGATTATTTGAAATTGTAAGCCGTATTATATTTATATATATGTTAATATCGAATGGAATAATAGAGAGCATGGGTGATGTTATTTTATCCTAAAATTCAACATACTGATCAATTTGAAAATATCAAATTTCAATTAATTATTTTTTATATAATTTTTTGTAAAATATAAATATTTCATTATTTTTCATGATTAATCATTTTGCTAATCAAATAATATTTCAGGATTTGGAATATTTTAATCTAATAAAAATGTAATCAGATTTAAATACGTCAGTTGAAACAATATAGAAAATAATTAAAACCAAGTACAACCCATGAAACAAAAAATTCTTTTAATTGGAAACAAGCATTTCCTGTCTTCAATTCTTGAATCCCTGCGGGGAACCCGGTATATTTTAGAAAATGAAATTGACATTATTATTGCACAAAAAAAAGGTGGTAGTAATAACTCAAAGAGACGGCTAATCAAGAGTTTGAAGGAATGGAAATTAAGATATGTAGTGAATACATTAAAAGATAAATTATTCATTTCCTTAAACCATCGATTATTTAAAAAGCAAATTGCAACAATAAGAGACAGTATCTTTGCGGATCGAGATATTAGTTATCTAAATTATCTCCAAAACGTTAGTTTTCTCGAATATGATGGATTGAATATTAAGAACCTGGAAACTTATGATTTTATGATTGTGGCTTCTTTTAGTTTAAAAATTCCACAGGAAATTTTGGATAAACCAAGAAAAGGCACCTTAAACATACATCCATCCTGTTTACCGGAATTAAGGGGAGGTTACCCCTCTTACGTACAGGCGTATTTACAAATGGATCACTGTTCAACGACCATTCATTTTATGGATGAAAAGTGGGATCATGGTGACATCGTTCTTCAGAAAAGTGTAAAAATAGATCCATATGGAACATATCAGCAGCGTATGAACAATAGTGCAATGCTGGCCGCAGAATTATTAAACGACCTCCATAATAATAATTTTGAATTTTCTACTGAACCGCAGACTCACTCAAAATCAACTTATTGTCATAAAATCTTGAAAGTCAAAAAACGAATATCGAGATTTTCAAAAGATGAAAACTTTGAAGGATTTGTTGCGGCAAATTATTATGAAACCTTGTATCCATATACCTATACTTATTACAAAGGCTTCATATTTTCAATATTAAAAGTTAAAAAAATGGAACATATGAAAGGATATAAACAAAAAGGTCTATTTTACTTGGATGGCAGATATTATTTTGCTTTTTATGGAGATATTTATCTGATTACGATGTATATCTTTAAAGGAAAATTAATCGATTTCTCCCAGAATCATCAAGAAAAAAGCGAAGATTTGGTCGTTAGTGAAAATGCAGCTTAATACGGATGAATATATCCAATAAAATTAGCCGGTGTATCTGAAAAAGTTTATATCCAATTAAACTGCCTGCAGTGAAGTTCTAGTTAATCACGAGAAAGTTGTTAGACAGATCTTTTCGTTATCTGGTAGTGGAGGGGATTGGGGTGAGCATTGGTTTAAAGCATTAATTATTGACTAGTATAACCATTTCACTTATTATCTGATTTGCTAATCGGAGGATCAAACATCTCATTTATAAATTTGAATTATGATAATGCATAGAATATTATTTTATGCTGATTCCAGATGTATTTATTTCGCTAATGGTTGGTTCTTTTTCGTCCGTTCTAAGATCCCTGATTTTTATCTGATGTGCATCTTCAAGGTATACTGTCACCCGCGAATCCGGTTCCAAGCGGTTAAACAGGATATTGTCCAGCGTGATATTACGTGCATGCCGGAAATATAATCCATATGCCGGCAAGCTGTGTCCAAACATACGGTTCTCAGGATAAGCTCTTTCCATTTCGGGAACAACGCGCTCAGCATCTGTTTCAGTGCCTCCTCCTTTGCATTGTATGATCATATCCCTAATGACTACGTTTTCTACATAAAATCCGGGAAAGGCAGTGATGGAACTTGGTATCAGGCTGTGTGTAGTAGCAATTATGTTACTGATCAATATATTTTTTAACGAACCGGTTGGATTCCGGCGACTGCCAAGGCGAATAAATACCGGATTTGAATTCCTTTCATTGAAATATTTGTGATGGTTATCTGGTCCATAAATCCGACATCTACTACTTCAAGTTCTATACTCGAAATACCTGTAATTGAATCAGTTATACCTGTTATGGTTTTATCCCGAAACCGGATGTTTGATTCCGAAGCAGGCCTTAATACACAATTACTGATTGAAATATTTCTAAAACCTCCATTACTGGCAGTGCCCATTTTGATAAAATTACAATTGGAGGCCAGGATACAATTGGTGACAACAACATTTTCACAAATAGATTCCCGTTCACTCTTAAAGCACAATGCATCGTCGTCTGTATCAATAAAACAATCCGATATTATCACATCCTTGCTGTCAATGTCGATCCCATCATTATTAAAATTAACATGGGAATAAATACTGATTCCATTTACAATAACATGTTTATTTCCTGACAATTTCAGGGTCCAGAAAGCCGAATTTTTAAGTGTCACATTTTCGATTCGAATATTTTTACTATTCCGGACGAGCATTAGAAAGGGGCGGTCTGGAGCTGACTCTGCCACAGTAAATGTATAACCTCTCCCATCAATTGTTCCTTCCCCCGTTACAGAAACCTTTTCTACATGATCAATATAGATGAGGCTTTTACTGGATTGATTACCAGGAAAATCAGAAATATCAGTACTGGCCAGTAGGATAGCGTTGTTGTCAAGATGGAGCCTCACCTGACTCTTCAATGTAATAGATCCGGTAACGAATGTTCCACCTGGTATCAAAACAATACCTCCCCCCTGCTTTGTACAGGTATCAATTGCCTTCTGAATGGCCTTTGTGTTAATGGAGGCTCCATCAGGCTTTGTACCGTAATCAAGAATGTTGTAGGTCTGGGAACATACCTCATGGCTTGAAAGAAATAAAACAATTAAAACTAATTATTGAATGGTTTTCATGATGGTTTATAAATTGATACCCATGTCTCTTCTAGTAATTTTTTCAAAAAAACTAACATAAATTCAGGTATGCAAAATTAAATTATAGTACGAAACCTTATTTCTTTTTATTAACCGGTGCCTTTTTACCTGCTCGAAGAGCCGGCAGCCAGACTTTATCTCTCCTCAATCGATAAGGTTCCTGGGATCCCCGATGGTCCTGATGCCCTGAATTGGGAAGAATCATCACCTCATTAGGGTTGGAAAGCTGGTTCAATCCAGCCAGTATACCCTCAGGAGGGCAGGTTTCATCCAAGAGGCCTACACCCACCAGAACAGGACATTTGATTCGGGGGATAAAATAGGCTACATCAAAGTACCGACTCGTTTCACGAACTCTGGCGGTATCTTTACCCACTGTGTTGTCGTACCATTGTGGCCAGCCACCTTTCCGCCCTACTTCCGGACCCAACATATCAAATCCAGCAGGAACAAGAGCCAGGCAAGCTGTAATATCTGAATGGAGGCCGGCTGTTATCAGCGCCTGTTGTCCTCCCTGGCTGTCACCCATCACAACGAGTGTTTTCCCATTCCAGTCAGGCCTTTCAGTCAAATACTTCGCAGCCCTGTAGCAGGAAAGATACATCCTTAAAAAATAACTCGTTTCTCGGTCGTCATTACCGATTGCCCAATAATTCCTTAATTCCCCTCGCGACTGTTGACGGTAAAAATCAGATTCCATATCGATAGGCAAATCATGGGGGTTGATATTGAGGACAAGCCAACCTTCACAGGCTTGATCAATCACCCAGCTTTTTTGTAATGGATAAACCCCTGCCCATTGCAGGATCAACAATGCAGGTAGTTTTTTGCCCTTTACCGGACGAGCTATTTGACCATGGATTAGTGAACCCCGAATATTGTTCATGGTTATTTTCCAGTAATCCACCTTTTTTTCTCCACCTTCTCCTTTTTCCAGTATTGGATTCATTGGAACTTCGGCCAGTTCATAAAGTTTAGATTCCCAGAATTCATCAAAATCAGCTGGACTGGGACTGTTTAATTCCAGTTGGTCTGGATCAGCTACAGCACCACCAACAACCTTATTTTTCCAGCTATCTACCGAACCCCATCTGACATCCAGTAAAATAGTCCCTGGTGCCTGGAAAGTATAGTTTACCGTTGTTTGATGATTAATAAATTTGATCTGACCCTGGTCTACCACTGAAAGTCCACCCTTTTTCAAAGTATACCGAACTGATTCTAAATTAATTGTGCTATCTTTTTGAAGTGTCCATTTAACTGTTTCGCCAGAATTATAAATGCCTGCGGGTTTGTCGGGTGTAATTACCGGTTGCGCTTTTAAAACCGTAGTGAGATGGATTATAATGAGCAGCAGAAAGAGAAGAAAACGAAAAAAAGATCGCAAATTCATTAATTATTTAGGTAAGACAATCAAAAATATTAGTTCTGTACGAATAAAGGTAACACACCATTTCTTATCAATATTAAAAACACAGGAAAAAATACAGAAATTACATCATTCGGATTCTGATTATTGATCATAATCCTTTGTTTATTCATAGATTATGTAACTAAGCATGTCTTTAATATTAAAAATTAATAATCAAAGGGGTTTTAGATAAATAACCAAAGCATTCATAATTCGCGGAGCTTACATTCAAAAATTAACAAGACTCTTGGTATTAAAAAAAAAGAAGGATAAATTAAATATACATAATTTTTGCTGACCTGTCATCTATCGGGCAGGAAATCTGAATTTATATACACATGTGCGTATATACAATTTTTTAAATATGTCCAATCCTATATAATATAGATATATAAATCATGAAAATTCTTGTCTTAAACGGCAGTCCCAAAGGTGAGTACAGTATAACACTCCAATACGTAAATTTGCTGCAGAAGATTTTCAAAGAACATAAATTTCAGGTAATTCATATCTCTAATAAAATCAGGAAAATTGATAAAGATGAAAATCTTTTTCATGAAATAATTGATTCTGTTAAAGCTTCCGATGTGGTTTTATGGTCCTTTGGTCTCTGGGTACTGGTAGTACCTGCCCAATATATGCGTTTTATTGAATTGATCAGGGAAAGAAAGGCAGAATATGCCTTTAAAAATAAATATACTGCTGTGATCTCCACCTCTATACATTTTTATGATCATACAGCACATAACTATATGAGGGCGGTATGTGAGGACCTGGATATGCAATTTATTGAAGGTATATCTTTTGATATGCTGGATTTATTGCAGGAGAAAAAACGCACAGATTTAATAACTTTTTATGAAAACATTATTCGAAAGGTTGAAAAAAAGACCGAAATGTCTAAGATGTTTTATCCTCTAAAATTCAACGACTTCATATATAAACCATCATATGCATCATTTAAAATTAAAACTAATAAAAAAGTCCTGGTTTTAACTGATAGGTATGTTAAAGACTCAAATTTAGGGAGAATGATTGACCGTTTTTCAACTTCTTTTGAAATTACTGCTGAAGTTATTGATTTAAATGATATAAAAATTAAAGGAGCCTGTTTGGGTTGTATGAGATGTGGATATGATTACAATTGTCATTACAATGATGAGTTTTCTGATTTTTATAATAATAGCGTGCGCAAAGCTGATGCGATTGTAATAGCAGGAACTATGAATGGTCGTTATCTTTCATCCAAATGGAAAACCTTTTTTGACAGGGCGTATTTCTGGAACCATACACCATCATTGGTTGGAAAGCAAATAGCTTATCTAATTTCCGGTCCTGTAAGTCAAAATTCAAATCTCATTCAGATTCTTGAAGCATCTGTTACAGCTCGACAAATGGCTAATATGGTTGATATTGTATCTGACGAAAGCTTTGATTCAAACAAAATCGATGCTATAATTCAAGGCCTTGCTGAACAAGTTGTTTACTATTCAGAGAGGGAATATGTAAGACCACATAATTTTCTGGGTGTCGGAGGTCATAAAATTTTCAGAGACAATGTTTGGGGACGAATAAGAGGCATATGGCAGGCTGATCACAGATATTATAAAAAGCATGGATTGTATGATTTCCCGCAGAATAGAATAGGCCTGAGAATTATGAATTTTTTTCTATTATCAGCATGCAAGATACCTTACATAAGAAAAAAATATTATGATAACGTTAAAAAGTTCCCTGCTTTGCGTTACAGTAAACTGATTGATAAGTTAATTCAACAAGCAGATTATTAATTTCATGGTATGTAATTTCAGGTTAAACTTTGAAGATAAATTCATAAGTCTGGGCATAAAGAACTCTAAAATCGTTTATTGATCATCGAGAAATGATAATAATTTATTTTCATTACTCTACCTAAGCCAGGCGATTGTATAGAAATGGTCGCTCAGTTTCAACCGAGTGATTTTCCATAAGTGGCATTAAATTGTAGGCCGTTCATATCCGTTTCTATAAATCCTGGCAAGCATTCTTGGTGTTGCCGGATTTCCTGTAATGGTTTTCTTCTCCAAACTCCAGTCTACTTTGGAATTGGAATAATATGCGATCATGGCCAATTGTACAGTGGCAGTTGATTTAAAGGCGTCTTCAATTGGGCAGCTGATCAGGTTTTTATCTTTTTTCCTTACTGCATTAAGAAAATCTGCTACATGTTTTTCCTGCATGGATTCTGTTGGAATATCCAAAACCTGTTGTTCCTGATTTCTACCTGCTGGTAAAATCACGATTTTACTGTCTGCAGCAAATAAAGTAGCCTTGTCGCCATAAAAGAATATACCATTATTAAATTGAGTGTTTAGATCGCCTGAACCCCAGAGCCTGTGTTCCCAGATCAAGGGTACCTGTTCAAAGTTCATGGTTGCAGTTAATGTATCTGGTGTCGTAATTTTGTCCTTTAATACTACTAATCCTCCAGTAGACTGAAACGTATATGGCATATCCAATCCCAAAATTTTCCTTATGATATCAATGTGATGAATACCCCAGTCTACCAGGTGACCATTTCCGAATTCTTTTTCCAATCGCCATGCTTTATGTCCAATATTTGGCCGATAGTCAAGTTTAGGAGCAGGACCACACCATTCATCCCAGTCAAGTGATGGAGGTGCGGGTTGTATTGTCGTATCCTCTAAAATCGGATTATAATGAATCTGGGCCTCTATGCGATGGATGGTTCCAGCTGTTCCACTATGAATCAATTCCCTAACTTTTTTAAAAGCATCGCTTTGCCGCCGTTGAAAACCGATCTGAACTATATTCCCTGCAATTTCGGCTGCTTTTACCATGGCCAGTCCTTCCATTACATCATAAGAAAGGGGTTTTTCACAATAAACATCGAGCCCTTTTTCACAGGCAGCAATAAACTGAAGGGCATGCCAATGTGGAGGCGTTCCAATAAACACTGCCTCAAGACCATTCAGTTCTATTAGATCTTGATAGTGTTTGAAAGTTTTCGGCTTTTTACCTTGCAGTTTTTCAAGTTCATCTGCACTTTTTGTTAAATGGTCTGAATCAACATCACAAATACCAATTACATCCACACCCCCAACTTGAAGGGCGGCTTTGGTAATAACCATTCCATACCAGCCACTCCCTATTAAACCAATTTTGATCTTTCGTTCCTGAGAAAAAACGGGTAAGTGAAAAGATGAAACAAGGGCTGCTGTTCCGATTGATCCCTGTTTTAAAAAATTTCTTCGGTTCATATCTACAAATTATAAGTGTTGTATAAACATAATAAAAAAAAGAAAACTATGCAGGAACATGGAATTCAAATAACAATATACAATTATCCAATAACAAATAAAGGTAAATGAACCTTATAGCGCCTAGTTAGTGCTACTTGAACATCTGAGTTCAATGATCAACATATCGAATCAGGATATATCGAGACTCACCCTTATTAACACTATTTTACCAGTTCTATTGAATATTTCCTTCGAAACTTCCTCAGTTAAGGTATTTCCATCAAACTTTTGACTCGTACCATTTTTCAAATCGATTTGAATGGATGTCTTCACTCCTTTTTGGTAAATAACCGGTACCTGGCAATACGTGAAAATCAATTCACCTGGAATGATAATAATTTTATTTTCAATTCCGTTTACATCGAAGTATTCAAATATCCGCTCTTCTGTCAGGAATTCTTTTTTATCAAGAAATATCGGCTTGAACGATATTTGTCCTTTATTAATGATCACACCAAGTTCGGCCCAACGATTAATTATATCTTCCTTAACCTGTCCTGTCATACCCGGTTGTTGTGCACCTTTGTTTCCTGGAGTATGGGAATAAGGATCCGTAGGGAAAGCCCCGTAAAGCTCAGGAGATTTATTGATGCCAATACCCGCTCTGATCTCATAATAAAAATTGATCATTTTATCAGAAATCCGACTATCATTTGCCTTGTTTGCATGGGCAAAAATACATTCCTGGGTTGCCAGTAAAAGTTTTGAGACCATGTGCCAATATATTGAACCCAATCCTTCATACCCGAAAAAGGTCCCGGATCGGCCTGTAAATGAACGGTGATTGAACATTTGTTCAAATATTTCAAAATAATCATCATATTCGGACTCTACCAACTCTCTGTATCCGGAATCTTTTAATGTATCCAAAGCTTGTCTCAGACTTTCACTATTGGTGAATGTGCCATTAAAATGATACCCTCCCTGAACATCTTTTTCAATCAGAATTTTGTTTCCATCTTTCATTAACTCCCTGGCTAAAGCGGATTTTTCAATAAATTTTAAAGGAATATTATTCTTTTGTAGAAAACGTGGCAATTCCCTGTCAGGATATAACAAATAACTGTACTGGTCGTGTCTGTACATGGCACTCTGCTTCAAAGCATTTAATACTTCCACAACCTCATATTTATCGAGGATACCTGACGATAAAACAGCGACCTGGCCTTCAAGCATCTCATATAAATGGATGATTGATGTCCGATCTTTTTCAATTTTGATCAAGTTGTAAGCATGATAAAGGCCATCTACTCTCCGGTTTGCTTTTATCGTTTGATCAATATATTTTAAAACCAACTCAAAAAAACCTAAAAGATATGATTTATTAATTACAGAAAGGTCCTCTTCAAAATCTGTTTTTTTCACCTGCATTCGGTAAGTTTCTCCTGACCTACCCAGGATATCCATGATGGTTTTCCTGTTTTCATCTGAGAATCCGGTATCCAGGTATTGTTTGTTTTTATCAAAACACTGAAATACATTAGCCAATAATTGGACTACGGATTTGTGTATATGGAAACTTTCTTCTTCCGTTTTGTTGAATAGGTAAAGACAGAAAGTGATAAACCTGCGCATATAATATAAGGTGACCATGGAGGAGCCATTACCTACCAGTGCGTTATTGGCATCATTCCACTCTGGTCGTTGTGTATTTAACCAGATTCCTGCCTCGGGGATGAAATTTGATAATTTTGCGAGTAGTGAAACCAGGAGTTTTTCTGCAAGTGTTGCCCGAATAATCTGCCCATCTTTTCCCCATATCAGCTTACCATCCGATCCTGTTACTTTTACTTTTTCTTCAATAACTGATGCCTGTTCAAAATCGTAATCAATGGTATCCTTGGGATTTTTAACAATTTGATCGTATGATTTAATGCGATACGGGACATTTGCATAAACGAAATACGGCATTGATAGTAATCTAACCAATATTTTAGGGTGGTGCAGGTCAGATATTTCAAGCAATTTCAATAGATAAATGATTTGGTGATCTCCCCAGTACCCGATATATGACCAGGGATCATCAGGTTCTATTATCTCCCAGTCAATGCCCTCTCTAGATATTCTATATGGATTATAACCATCTATTGTAGAAGCATTTACAAATTTCCAAATCATTGATTCTATATACTCTGGAAATGAATAAACAAGTGCTTCCCAGTTTTGAAAGATATCCCGCCAGTTACCCTCATAATGCCTGATCTTTATTCCGTCTTCATTTTTGATTTTTATGGAAAATTTATTCCAGGGCCGACTGGGATCTCCATGCCTTCTACTGAAGGTTAATGGCAGATATTCATAACAAATCCGAATCAGATCAGCATTACCTGTCTGTTGCGCTTTTTCAATTAAATCACGATAAATGATAAGGTCAGGCAGGCCTGAGAAAAAATCAGCAAATCTTTGACTCAAGCCCGTATTGATCAACTTCACATATTCATAAAAATCCCTGCTTTCAATCTGATACTGATCTTCAAAAATACCCCCTCTCATGATATTGAAAAGCACATTGGTATAATGTCTGCCTGTACTTAATTGATCTTCAGTAACTTGAAAGCCATCTGCCATACCAACCAGTTTTTTCAATTCCGTAGTCCCAGCCTCAATATCCAAAACAAGACGTTTATGAATACTTTTCCTATCTTTTATTAATTCATTGATCAGGCCTATTACATCGGTATGCCCCTGGTTTATTTCTGCAATCATATACCAACCTTTTTCCTGTTCTGGTTCAAGTGTTATTTTTGAATGTAGAAAGTAACATCCTTTTTCGGCTCTTACATCTTCTTCCGTTTCAAGATCAAATCCATTTCTGAATTTGTCCAGTTGCCTGTTTGATAGTAAAAGATGAAGGGGATCAATTCCCACCGACCACACAGTAGTTGTTTTTAAGGATTCACTTGGTTCTGCTTTATCTACGATGATTGAGCTTAATGAAAATAATCCAAGACCTGACTGAAGATCGAGTTCATTCTTTTTATAGGCATTGATGAGATTACTTTTCTCATTCTGCATCCCACTCGTGACTCCGTAAGGTAAAAGATTCTGTAATCCATCTAATACTTCCAGGTGGATAGTGGAGTGACTTAGATTGATGATGGATGACTGTTTAGAAAATCCATATTTTTCAGAAAATTGCCATGAATACCTGAATCTAACCTTCAAATCCTCATTGATCTCTTCAAATATTATCTTATTGCCAATGATATTTTTGTAAATGTTACGTCTGATCTGATAAAGACCTTCATATTTTGAAGAAAATGGTTCCCAGCGTAATTTCCGATCATTTTTATCTAATAGAAAAATCGTTTTACTCCCTGTTAATTCAGATGATTCTGTTATTTTATCATCTGTATAATAGGGAAATAATGCCCCATTTTCATCCTTTCGTCCAGCTGACAACCCACCGGTGCTTGCTATGAATAACCAGTGATCAGAATGGCTTACCAGACTCATGAAAAAAGGTCTCATCTGATCAAAATCAGATATTTTATAAAAAGAATCACCTTTTATCTGTACATATCCGCCGGAAACATGGTGATTGGTCTTTTTGACTGGGTTTTCTCCAACAAAAAGGTCATTTTTTGACATAAGAAATTATTTTAATTCGTATACCCTGACGTAGTCAACGATAAATTTCTGGGATGTAACGGTTGTATCCATGCCCTGTGCGCCTCCCCATCCACCTCCCATTGCCAGGTTCAGAATTATATTCTGAGGTTTATCAAATGGCCACTCTTTTTCATTGGCACTTTTATCATAGATATAGTATTGCTCACCATCTACAAATCCAAGAATTTTATCCCGATACCATTCTACTGCATAGGTGTGAAATTCTCCGGCAATATTGGGCACTTCTTTTGTGCTGCTGATCTGATTTTCGATTTTGAAATAATAGGCAGGAGTATGAACAGTAGCATGAGCAATGCCATCTCCTGTTTCATCATCAACTTCATAACCCACGCTTTCAAGAATATCAATTTCACCACAATAAGGCCAGCTTAGCTCATCAACATATTCATCCCCCAATGTCCACCCAGCTGCCCAGTTTCCTTTTTCTCTGGGTACTTTAGCACGTAATTCAATCTTACCATACAGAAAAGATACCTTTCCACGTGTAGTTAGTCGCGCTGAGGTCCACGGATATCCCATATCATTTTTTCTGGCCTCAATAATTAAATGTCCATTTTCAATCCGGGCATTCTCCCGTCTGGTATCAGTATAGTACTGTAATTCATTGTTTCCCCATCCCCAATTTCCAATATCATAGGTCCATTTTGAAGTATCTAATTCATTTCCATCAAACTCATCGGACCAGTTAAGCTTCCATTCATTACCTTCCGTATTTTGTACAAAATTTCCTGGTGTTTTTTGATGCTCTTTCATCAACGTAAAAACAATCTTATCTATTTTTATAACTCCCTGACCCAGGTGTAATTTTATTTTGTGGGTAGTCCGGTTAAAAGGACTTCCCTCCACATAAAATTTTTCAAATTGATTTTGAGAAGTGATGATAATATCGCCGGTCACATTATACGTCCGCCCATCCGTATTATCATAATAATCTTCTATCCAGATAGTAGCTTCATCATTAGAGGAAGCAGATACTTCTGAACGGTACCTGCCAGCAGTCTCGAATGTAACATCAAATGCAAGCCAGCCGGCTCTGTCCATTTCCACATATGAAACATCCTCATTTATCACATTAAATGGAGCACTTGCTGAAGCATAATTTTCCGCTTCTACAACCACCTCCGTTCCTGACTCTATGGAATTTATATTTTTGGAGTCAGTATACTCTTCTTTTGAACCGGTTTGAGGTCCACATCCAAATGTCTGTAGGATTAATAATAATGATACTATATAGAGTTTTTTCATAATTAATTATTTTACAAGAATCCTTTCTAATTCTTCCAGTGTTTTCCCTTTAGTTTCAGGTACAACAAAAAGGACAAAGAAAAATCCGGCTGCGGCAAACAAACCATAGATTAAAAAAGTAGTACTGCTTCCAAAATTAGCTAGTTCCCATGGGAAGACTAACTGTACCAGAAAGCTTACTGCTGAATTGATAAATCCGGTCAGTGAAATAGCCAATCCCCTAACCTTTATTGGGAATAATTCGGAAAATAAGACCCACATGACAGGTCCAATGGAGAAGGCAAAACAGGCCACAAATCCCAGTATGCCGATAAGTATTAATGTAGGATTCATACTTATCGATGCGGTTAATATTGCGGACTCGAATTGTTTTGCATCATTTTCTCCCAGTGATTGTTGTATAGCTGATTTAAAACTTACATCATTCTGATAAGTCTTATTAATCATGGGTTGAAGAAGTTCTGTTTTCACATCATCAGGCAAAAATTTTATTGCATCTTCAGTAAGAGTATAGGTAGCTGTATTAAATCCATATGCAAGGAGAAACATAGACAAGGCAATACCTGCTACTCCAATGGTTAACAAAGGTTTTCTGCCAAGTTTATCTATGAAGAGGATTGCTACTACCGTAAAAACCAGATTCGTCAAACCAACCAAAATGGCCTGTACAAAGGAGGCGTCAGTTCCTATTCCGGATTGCTCAAATATCATTGGAGCGTAAAAAAAGACAGAATTGATCCCTGTGATTTGCTGAAGTATGGCAACAACAATACCTATTGTAAGTACCAGGCGCATAGCTGGTTTAAATAATTCTTTAAGTGGCAATTTTTGAACTTTTTTGCCTGATTTAAGACTTTCTTTCACATCCCGAACCTGTTGTTCCGTCTGTTCAGGGGAAGTTACTTTATGAAAAGTTTTAATGGCTTCAGCTTCTTTGCCTTTCATCACCTGCCATCTCGGACTTTCAGGCACGAAAAAAAGCCCAAAGAAATACAAGATCGCTGGTAGTGTTTCCAATCCCAGCATCCAACGCCAGTTATATGCGTCAAACATAAGCGCTTTTGCCCAGGAGGCACTGGATTGACCAAATTGCAGGATCAGATAATTTGTAAAGAAAGCAACGGATATTCCTATTACAATATTTAACTGGTTAAAAGAGACCATTCGTCCCCTCATATCCGGGGGTGATATTTCAGCGATATACATAGGTGCAAGTATCAGTGATGCACCCACTCCGAATCCACCAATCATTCGAGCTATTACCAGAAGGATAAAATTGGGTGCAAGTGCTGAACCAATAGCCGAAATAGCATATAAAACTGCCGCCAATCGAAGCATCCCTTTCCTGCCAAATTTGTCACTTAAGGGACCTGATACCATCATGGCCAGGGTTGCTGTCAGTGTCAGGGAGCTGACTGACCATCCCAGTTCCAGTTTTGTGAGATTGAATTGTGGTTCAATGAATTTTACCACACCTGAAATTACAGATGCGTCAAATCCCATTAGAAAACCACCGAGCGCTACAATCAATGCAACACGAATGGTATAAGCTTGTTTATTTGTCATTTAGGATTTTAAATAAAAGTGATCAAAAGTTATTAATTTCTAATTTTCTTAAATACCCTTACATAATCAATTTCCATTTTTTGAGGGAGTTGATCAATATCCATTCCTTTTGCTCCTCCCCAATTACCACCATATGCAATATTTAATATCAGATAAAATTGCTGATCAAATGGCCATTCCATAAATCCTGTACCTTCATTTTTAAAAGTGAAATACAAGGTAGTGTCAACATAAATGCGGTATTCAAGTTCTTCCCATTCGAGCACATAATCATGAAAAGTAATATCACAATCAGGTACGGCCATTCGATTGTGTTTTTGTGTCCCAACTGTAAAATAATAAGATCCGGTATGTGCAGAGGCTTCAACGGTATCCGGATCAAATCCTACATTTTCCATGATATCGATCTCTCCGCATTTTGGCCATCTGCCATATATGGATGTATCCGTAGGCATCATCCAAATGGCTGACCAGATTCCCCTGGATGTTGGAAGTTTTGCACGAATGACGAATTTTCCGTATTTCCAATCCTGTTTTCCCCTGGTTACCAGCTTTGCGGAAGAAAATTCCCTTGATCCAATATTTTCTTTATGAACTTCTATAATCAGCCTTCCATTTTCCACGCGTGCATTTTTCAGACTGTCTCTGGTATAATATTGGAGTTCATTGTTACCCCAACCACAAAGATCCGGGCATCCGTCTCCTGTATCATAATCCCATTTTGTAGCGTCGGGTAATCCAAAATAATTGAATTCATCAGACCAGACAAGTTTCCATTGGTCAACATTAACAGATATATTATTTTCAAATCTCAGAATGGCGATTAAAATGACAACATAAATAAAAAAATAAGGTATACGTAGGACACCCATCATTAAATTTTTTTCAATATAATAATTATATATTAATAAGCCGAAAATATACAGATTCGAAACAATTTGAATTGTATTCGAAAAAGTATATGGTGATTTCCATAATTAGGGACTTTATTGCATGATTACCCTGTTAAACTTTTCAGGGATACCGAACTTTCATTCTGGTCTCGATAAAATACTTATATTATTATTTATTTACCATCACACTTTTTTCCCACCACATTGAATACGATTTATTTAGCGTGTCTAACAATATAACTTCTCCGATTTTGGGAGTCGCAACAGGCATATCTAACTCTCGCGCCTTTGCTATCACCCGTTCAACAGGATCTGTCCAGCTGTGTAAGGCAAGTGTGAAAGCACCCCAATGAATGGGCATCATCAATTTTGCTTTCACATCCACAGCAGCCCTTGCGGATTCTTCCGGCATCATGTGAATTTGGTTCCATCGTTCATCGTATTGGCCACATTCTATCATGGCGAAATCGAAAGGGCCATATTTTTCACCAATCTCCTTAAAATGTGGCCCATAACCACCATCCCCACTAAAGTAAATATTATCATCTATTCCCTTGATTACCCAGGAACCCCACAAGGTCGTGTTACGATCAAATAAACCCCTTCCGGAAAAATGCCTGGAGGGTGTCAGGATAAATGTCAGGTTTTCATGTTTGATTTCATCCCACCAATCCAGTTCATGAATTTTTTCTTTTGAAATGCCCCATTTCTCCAGGTGAACACCTACACCAAGTGGTGTATAAAATGAGCCCACCTTATCAATCAATTTTTTGATAGACCCATAGTCCAGATGATCATAATGGTCATGTGAGATTACGACAATATCAATAGCCGGCATCTTATTAATTGTTATAGGAAGTTCACGGCTATATCTCTTTGATCCCAATACGGGAATCGGTGAAGGACTTTCACCTAGCATTGGATCTATAAGGATATTTTTCCCATCCATTTCCAGTAGGAAAGCAGAATGACCAAACCATGTTAATCTTGTATAATCAGTGGTTTTATTGGTTATTTCCAGTGAGTCAATTTTCTCAACAGGCAATTCAAAATCAGGTTGTCTGGTTGGATCACCTTTTAAAAAATCACCTAATACAGAAATAAATTTTTTAAAATTCATATCGAGAGATGTAGGGATCTGGTTAAAAAATTTACCATCCTTATAATTATCTGATTGAATGTATTTAATTGTTTGTTCTTTTGTTGGATTGCCCCCTAGTTCTGAGTTTAAATTGATAAAAAGTAACCCGGAAACAGGAATCAGAAGTATTATTAACAACAGTGATAATCCACTCATAATAATGGTGTATAATTTTGATTCTGGTAAGTTAACCTGCTAAAAGGTTAATATGTTTATTTTCGAGATGCTTTTTATCATAACCATTTAACGCAATATTTATCATAGCCTTTCCAACTTTCACTGTGGTGGTGGCAAAATTTTGTTTTTTAAGCCAAGGAAAAAAGGGCCTCATTACCATATAAATGCCATTATACAACCTCGTTCTGGATTTTACTCCTTTTTCTGGAATGATAAGGCCAGGTCTGAAGGCGTAAGCATCTCTGAAACCCATGTTAAGAATAGCATTTTCTGTTTTTCCTTTTACCCTGGCCCACATACTCCTCCCCTGTTCTGAACTGTCGGTACCTTCACCTGAAACATAGTTGAAAACCATATCCGGATTGAGTGATAAAAGGATTTTCGCAAAATTGAAGGTTAACGTATAGGTTATTTTAGTGTATTGTTCCTCATTCAAACCCAGAGCGGATACACCCAGACAAAAAAAACAGGCACTATATCCTTCCAACTCCTTTTGTATTGAAGTCAGATCATATAAGTTTTCCAGGATAATTTCTTTCATTTTATCATGTTTTATACCCGTTGTAGATCGGTTAATTACCAGAACAGATTCCACATCCGGACTTACAAGACACTCCAGTAAAACACCTTTTCCAACCATACCGGTTGCTCCTGTTATAATAGCTCTGATTTTCATGGTTGATATTAATTTGATTTGAAATAAATCTTAAAATTATACTATTAGCAACAAATATTTATCAATAGAGCGGATAGATTTTGTAATTCTAAATGATTGATACAGAAAATTATATGTAATTTAAAAAATGAAAATATAAATTTAAGCAAATAAGATCTTGATATAATTACATTTATAAGAAATATTTTTTGCAATATATTTATATTTAATTGTAATAAAACTTGATTTTTAATTATTTATTTTCTAATATTCTGATTATAGTTTACTTCGCAGCTTATGGCGCGGAGATTCTCACATGGTTACATTAGCCATGTGAAATTAAAATATGATCCAGAATAGTTGGAGAGGGCAGATTATCATGAGATGGATAATCTGTGAGAGATTACCTTATTAGACAAAAAAGATATTAATTATAACCAGGGAGAGAATTACTGAGGATGAGGTGAAGTGTATACTTTCCTCGGAAACAACAAAATAACTCCACTTTACAAGGGAAAAAGATTAATAAAAATAATGGATTATGGAAAAAGAAATCAGAACATTTCACTTGGACTTTAATGAAACACAGCTCAATCTACTTGTAGCTGGACTCCATAAACTTCCAGGAAGTCTATGTATGCCTCTTCTTGGAAGTATCCGGAATCAGATCGAACATCAGACCCAATTAAATAAGAAATCGGGTAAAAAGAATAACATCTTAAATGGCTAAAATTTGGGAAAAATCCCAAGTTGACGATTCATTTATATGTGATTCGCAGCTTGCATGAATAATTATATTCTAATCGTATAATACAAACTAAATTCTATTGATTTCCCAATTATTTAATTTGTAATGTTTAACACTTTTAATCGAATTTCTTGAGCCTCCAACCGGAAAATCCGGAGATAGGTAAAATTCGAATGAACATAATATATGTACGAAGCTAAAAATGAGTAAGTTATACTTTTAATTTTCATTGGATTATATTTAATATTGCAAAATATTTATAAATATGGGTTACAATTTTGTATAATAACAATATAAAATATAATAATGAGAAGATTTTCTGTAAGCGAGATGATAAAATTTCTTATTTTAAAAATTTTCAGTTACCTGAAATTTGTAACACTTTAGAGAAACTAAATAATGAACCATGGGAAAGGAAATCAGAACATTTCAGCTAGCCTTTGACGAAAAACAGATCAATGTGTTGGTAGCTGGACTCCATAAACTTCCTGGAAATCTATGTATGCCACTACTCGGCAGTATACAGGAGCAGATTGCTAAGCAAGCTCAATTAAATAATAACCATAGAAATAATAACCATCCAAAAAAGAATAATACCAGTAGAGGTTAGAGTTTGTGAAAGCACTAGGAGTAAAAAATTAAAATATGAATTGATATATGAGGTCTCTAAAGTCCCTTATCTCTTCTTCGCAATAAAAAACAACATTGGCGTAAAGATGTCTTTTTCACCTCCTTTCACTAGAGCTTCCCCTGCTAAATTTAATAATTTACTGACTTCCAAAGTTCCCTTGGGTAATACCCTGAATATTTCCAACATGGCAATAAGTCTTCGCATGATAAATCTACCAATCGAATTTTTACGAATTTTTTTTAATGAAAAGCCCTCTCCTTTTAAAGGTAAATACCAGGGTGTTTCCGGGTCACATTCATCTGACATATCTCTGCATTCCAGTATATCAAAATTAGCACCTGCCAATGCGTGTTTAACATCTGACGTGTAAGTTAAATTTGTAATTCCATTGCCAAATTCTATTGCATGCTTAATAGCTACATGCTCGACATTTTTATAGTCATAACTATCTTTCATCACCCATTCGTATCCCGCAAACATTGCACCCGGTTTCAGTAAACGGTAAATCTCTTTGAAAAGGTCCACCCGTTTGTCAGCAGCGTGAAGTGATGCTTCGATGGAATAAGCCCTGTCAAAGGAAGCATCCGGCAGAGGGATAAACATCCAATCTACTTCGATTAAAGAACAAAAATTTTCTAGTCCGGCATTATTTATGAACTCTTTGGCTTTTTTCACCTGGTATGGGGAATTATTAATTCCAACAATTTCTGCTTTATATTTTCTAGCGATATTCAACATTGGTCCGGCCACTCCACAACCAAGATCAAGGCATTTTTCACCTTCGTTCAGTCCTAATTTATCAATCAGGTAAAATTCGTGCCGAACTAAAGATTCTTCCAGAGTTTCACCTTTTTTTCGAACGCCAAAGTGAAATGAACGTCCCCATCCATGTAAATAAAAATCTGTAACTAATGCATAAAATTCCTGGTTTAAATGTTTAGCAGCATCAAGCTTTTCTTCTTGGGTTGTTTTATCAATGTCAAACTTTTCAATATATTCATTAAATGTTCCCTTTACCTTTTTTTCCCCAAGGGAAAATTTGAGCAAATTAGTAGTTTTAATGTCGGACATATTGATTGTGTTTATTGCCTATAATTTGAATTTTTATTCCTTTTCAAATACCAGGTTGCGAACCCTGACATTTGAGACCTTAAAACCATTGACATTATGTTGATCATCTCTGTTAAAATCTATCCTTCCCATAAACCAGGCATCGGTAACAAATTGATCCGTTTGAGTTGGTGTAAATTTAATATCGTTGTGTCGCTGGTGAAAAGCTGTTAATGTATCATTTACGATATCAAGTCTGTATGTCGTCAGTAATTCCGGGCTGAAATAATTTCCGGTATATTCATGTAAATTCAATAATGATGATTCAAAAGGAGGCAATCGTTTAGCAATATTATCCTGATTACCTTGTTTCAATGTAAATTGAGAAACCTCTCCGCTTTCATCAGGTTGAAAAATGATGGTGGCATCAATATTCTGAATCTTAAATACATTTTCTGAAAGTGCTTCTAATATTAAAGTAGGTTGATCAGCGGCATGGACTCGAAGTTGTTCACCGTCAATTGAAATGGTGACAATAAAACCTGGAAATAATTCATAGCGCCCGCAATATGATTTTAATATTTCAGAATTTACTATCGTTTGTTCTTCTTTCCCCCCCCCTATCTGATTGATTTTATGATCTTCCATAATCAATTCATCGGCCAGGTAAATATCTGCGATAGTATATGCTATTTCACCGGGATTAAAGGATGCCAGATTACTAAAGACCGCAACAGAAAGCTGCTGATCGGGGATCCGGAGTAAAAATGTACGATATCCGGCATCTCCACCACTATGGCTGATTGTTTTTAAACCCTTATAATTACCAACGCCTTGTCCAAATGCATAATATATGGTATCACCATTGTTGAGGACAAAACGCCGATTCATCATATCCATCACTTGTTGATTACCTACTTTCATATCCTGAAAGTTCATGGCCCACAAACAAAGGTCTTCAACTGTTGTAAACAAACTGGTCGCACCGACATTAGCATAGTTTAAAACACTTTTCTTAAGCCCTTCCGGATCATAGTGATAGGAATAAGCCCTGTTTTTCACAATTTTTTCATGATCATCATAAAAAAAAGTATATTCCATCCCCAGAGGATCGAAAATATGTGTTTTGGTCCAGTCAGGAAAAGTCTCGCCAGTCACCCTGCTGACGATCTCAGCCATCAGGGTATAACCGGTATTACAATAAACCATTTCTTCTCCTGGTAAAAAATTGAGATCTTTTTGAGCACTGATAAGCCTTAATATTTGTTCCCGAGTAATAACATCATCCAATCGCCAGCCTGCCAGGGCAAGCAGGTTCCATTGATCCCGTAATCCACTGGTGTGATGAATAAGGTGATCTATGGTGATTGTTAATCCAAAATCAGGTAATTCAGGAATGTATTTACGTACTTCATCATTGAGCGCCAGTTTGCCTTCATCAATCAGCAAGGCAATAGCAAAAGCAGTGAATTGCTTCGAAACCGACGCTACGTGAAAGATAGTGGATGGGCTGTTTTTAATATTATACTCCAGGTTCGCATATCCAAATCCATTACTATAGACAATAGTTCCATCTCTGGCTACAGCTACAGAAGCTCCGGGTGTAATCCCGGAACCTTCTAATAATGGATTTATACCAAGTTTGGCATTCATTATTCGTTGAATTCGTGCTGCCGGCTCTATTGAAACCCTATCGACACCTGAGAGTACCATAGCATAAGATCCTTCATTATCTTGTTTGGATGATACAACAATTTTGTAGATTCCTTTGATTTTCGTTTCAAACTGAAATGGTTCGGGTCCCCTGGAAGGATAATCGAAAGTGCCAATTCTTTTATTGTTCGGGTCATGAATGTTGATAACAACATCAATGCTGATCTGATCGGCGTATCCATATACAAATGCCCCATCACTGAGATTGAGTCTGAATGTATCTGCTTTATGTTTGGTCAACTCAGCCTGCACAGGCGTGCCTGGGATCAGATTCGAATTTTCTGATCGTAAAATAGAATAATCGGGAGAAGAATGACAGGAGTATAAAAATACAAAGCTGGTCAAAATGACTTTTTTAACATTCATTTTAAAAACTGTCTGTGGATTAAATAAAATTATATAGAAATCTTTTAATATCAAGGAATATCTATCATTAACTTGTGGTACTTATGTGGGTGGAGTTTGGGCAAACGAATTTTGGGGCAGATATTGGGGATGGGATGCTAAAGAAACCCGGGCTTTAGTATATTTTAGTTTATGCTTTTGTGCTTCATATGAGATTCATTCCAGGATTGAGGAGTTCATATGTATTTAATGTAGCATCCCTTATTGGATGGGCATCTGTTATGATGACTTATTTTTAGTGTCAATTATTATCTTTCGGGCATACATTCATATGCTGCTTGAGATCCAGTCCCAGTTCCTCCATTTGTATATTACACGGTCTTTACCTTAATTATACTTTATCTTTTAGCCTATTGGAGAAATCACTAGTATGATAAAACAAAATTGTCGAAAACCAAAGCGTAAATACCAGTCAGAGAGTAAAGATTAGTTTATAAGGAAAAGGCTCATTTAAGAATGGCCTTTTCCATAATAATATCATATCTATATCCTGCTCCAAAATCTTTATCCAATGCGATGATGCCTTCCAGAGAGACAATGGCTCCCAGCGGAATATTATCGGCCGTAGTAACTGTCAGATCCAGGTTATCACCAGAACCATCCTGGATATGGACCCAATTCCTGCCCATGATCATCGGATTCACTTTGACACATTTTCCTGTAACTTTAACTTGTTTGCCCTGGTATTTTGAAGGATCGGAAAATATCGACGATATTTTAACCGTACCTTCGGTAGGTTCCACATTTATTGCTTCGTGAGTATGTATTTCTTGGTTCGTCATTCCTTCCTCTTCGATGGGCATTCCTGAATTAGTTGAATTAGGAATAACATCTGCAACCAGATAAATCGTGTCAAATACCCGGTTAAATTCCTTGCTTGGAAAGTTTCTTTTTAAAAGTCCCCCTCTATAGTAGTAGGTACCACCAATTTCAATTTCTTTACGAGGTATGGCAATCCAGAACTTGTTTCCGTTTTCTGTTACATTGAGATACGTGTATCGATCTGTATTCAATACTTCTTCCACTTTAACCATATGCTCTTGTAATCTTTCATCCTGGTCAACGGTTAGATCATTCGGGCTTTCAATACGGCCAACCGGTCCACCATCTATTGGATCACTTTCGGTTACTTTGGGTTTTGATATGCAAGCGACCATTGACAGGCCAACTATAAAGACTATGATGGAAATATTCATATTTTTCATTTACATATTGATTTGTTTCGCCATTAAATTTTTACAACAAAAACACTATCTAATACCCAGATTATTTAACTGATATCTTTAAAAACGCTGAATGATTTTAACGTTCAGGCGGTTATATGTTTTATTTTGGTCTTCAAAGATACCCTCATAGTACATATATAAACTTAATTTTTTAATAATTTTCAGTGAGAAATCCCCTCCTACTATATTTTGATGTGTTGCTGTTTCATAATTAATGTATCGATAATAGACATTCCGGAGATAAATGTCACCACTTAACCTTCCTGGAATAATCTCTTTGGAGATCCTGATCCCGAATATTCTGCTATTCAGATAATTTGTTCGAAGAAAGTCTGCATTCAATGAAGCCAGGATGTTTAACGAAGTGATCCGGCTAAAAGTCACATAACTATTCAGGTTCTGGGAAGTATTTGTATTATTTTTCTGATATCTCCAACCTGTATTGATACCCCACGATACATTGTTGAAAGGTCGATAATTTATATGAAACCGAACTCCCTGACGGGTTTCATCCTCAATCAGCTTATCGATAAAATTCTTGTATGATTCATAGAATATAACATTTTTCCTGTTATCGTAAGATGCAGAAAAGTTCAGTTTTTTTGATAATCTATATCGTAATAATAGATATAAATTATTCAGCCTCAGAATGTTCTTTGCTTCATTATTGATGTTCTCATAAAGAGACAATTCAACAGAAGTAAACAGGTATAAATTTTTCAACAATGATTCTGAATGTTGAAAATAAATAAATCGCCTGTCAATTTTAGAATTGTTTCTCTGTTCAATAAATGCCAAAGTGCTTTGCAGGAACTTGTCTTTATTATGTGATTCATGACTGATATAAGCCCCGTATTGCGGAAGGTGAATATTGAATCCATAGTCCAGATAATCAGGTCTTGAACCCACGATGCCTCCCAAAATAAAATTTCCCAAACCTAACTTAAACTGGAGGCCATCAATAGCGCCCATACTTGATATTCTGGGGTTTATCCTTCTTCCAAGTGTGATGCTGGAAGTTTTGCTGAAATCATATTTTAATGCGAGTGAATACACCTTAAGTGCACTGCCCAAATTGTCTTTGACCTCATCCCATTCATTGATTGTATGACGAAAGGTGATATAATTTTCAACCGAAAACCTGGAACTGCCTAAATTGTTCCCCCTAAATGAAAAAGCGTATCTCATGGTTTGGGTTTTTCTCGCTCCGGATATACTGTTATAGGATGCTATTGAAACTCTGCCCTTGATATGCTCTTTAAATTCGTCATCATCTTCAGGATCTAAAAAGGCATTGGGATCCCTTATTTGTAGCTGATTTTTATCGGATTTGCGTCTCAAAGAGGATTTACCGGACCAGAAACGTGGAGTATGATCGTCAGGGGATACACTTTCCTCCTTTTGAGCCAAACTTTTTTCCTCTTGTAGCTTTTCTTGGATGATTTTGTCGAGTTTTTTAATTTCATTCTTTTGAGCTAACAACTCATCTGAAACATTGATTTTTCTCGAAGATAATGGAGTACATACACAGGAAATAGAAGATTTATTGTCAACTATTAATGCCGGTATCAATTGGTCTCCGTTACTTATAAACAAGGTATCACCTACATTTATATTATCAGTAGATTCAAATTTTACATAAACATTTTGTGAAGAGATATACGATACAATACCTTTCCCGGAAATTGGTCTGTTCTGCCCATATAAGGAGACTGCAATTACAGTAAAAAAGAATATTAGAAAAATGTACCTCATTAAGATTTAATCATTAATATTTAATGTCTTCCATCTGGATGACAGGATAAGCATGCCTGACTAGTGTAAGAATACCCTGAAACTCCTCTGTGATTATCGTTAAGCTCAGACTGATTATTATGCTCATGACATTCAAGGCAATTAAAAACTGGCCAATTTCCCGGATTGGTATGACAATCCACACATTGATCCCATTTCCCAGCATGTCTTCCGCTATAAATCGGGAAATACTGCCCATCATGGTTAAAGGTGGAAGGAGTCCACGCAGTTTCCGAGTGGCACGAAGCACACTCCGTGAGGAATTGTCCGAGGCTGTGATTAGGGTTGGTGGTATTGTTATAATCGTCCAAATGGCAGCCCACACAGGTATTGGGTGTATTGTTGTAATCCCCGTTGTGGCAGGTTGCACAATCGTTGGCAATAGAGGCGTGTGCCCCGTTCAGAACATAATAAGCATTATGGTTGGAAAAAGCGGCGGGATTCCAATCCGGTTCGGTCGTATGGCATGATGCACAATCGGTTGAAAGACTCAATGTATTGTGATTGGGGTTGGTGGTTTGATTAAAATCAGTCGTATGGCAGGAAGCACAATCCGTTGGTATTCCCGCATAGCCTGAGGAATGGCATTCGATACATTCGGTAGTTATATGCACCCCGGTTAAAGGGAAATTGGTTAGGTTATGATCAAAGGTGGCCGGCACCCAGCCTGTTTCCAGGTGGCAGTTGGCACAATCTGTTGAATACTGTACCACGGTATGGTTTGGATCAGTGGTATTGTTATAATCGTCCAAGTGGCAGCCCACACAGGTATTAGATGTATTGTTGTAGTCCCCGTTGTGAC
>Ga0209536_100000510_pt1 | contig 62733 bp, 63 predicted proteins | sample DeeMarSeWOR28_12_FD_187461 | JGI IMG/M metagenome (GOLD analysis project Ga0209536, IMG submission 187461) | Marine sediment microbial communities from White Oak River estuary, North Carolina - WOR-2-8_12 (SPAdes) (version 2) | ecosystem: Environmental > Aquatic > Marine > Intertidal zone >...
CGCTGGGGCGCCACTTGCGCCGCTGCTTTGCCCGCTTCGCGTTTGAGGATCTCGTTGTAAACGTTGGCCCTCGGCGTTCCCTGCTTGATCAGCTCCTCCGCCTTCTTGAGCTCGGAATCGACGTGCTCCTTGAATACGTTGAACGGCTGTGCACCGCGAAACCAAAGCGCCCAATAGGGAGGAGTTTTTGATGAAGTCGATCAACTTAATTGTATTTTTAATCATTGTTGCCTTTTCGATGCCGGTTTCAGCCCAATTTTACAAATACGTCGATGAAAATGGAACCACACGCTTTACAGATGATATCAATGACGTGCCGATTGAGCAGCGAGATAAAATTCAAAGTTATGTTGAATCCGAAAGTGATGCCGAAGTTGATGAGGACGTCGATGGAGAAAGCATGTCAAACAATCAACCGGAAGAAGACCAACAGCAGGCCAATTTGGACGAAAACATAGATGAAACAGCATCAGAAAACCTGGAAGATACCAGAAAAAATTTGGATGCTCTTAAAAAGGAACTCGATGCAGAATACGAAAATCTCATAAAGGAAAAAGAAACGCTTGCTAAAGAAAAGGAAAACGCCGTCAGCACCGAACAAATTCTCGAATACAATAAAAAAGTTGAGGACCTCAATAATCGCGTAAAAGCCTATGAAGAAAAGGGAAAGCAATATAAAGCCCAGGTAAATGAGTATAATGCCAAAATAATGGACGAAAATGCCAAAAACGATCAAAATGAAAACCAATAACCCCTGTAGATTTTAATTTGCACGCTCTCACATAACCCCACCTTGCCGACCACGGGGAAGCCGATTCGGTTCGTGTCGCTTTCCCGCCCTGTTCACGCATAGCTGAAGTCATCCGGATATCGCATGTTGGATTACGCCAGCAGGATTGAGAAATTTGCATAACATGCGGTTTATCCTTGACATCCATTCATGTTTTTCCCTATGCTAATAACCCGATATATATTGATATTGCCGCTTTGCATCTTTTCATTTCACGAGGATACCCGCATGGCTGTAAAGATCTTGATCAAACGAATGGTGCCGGCATCCAGGGCCAGGGATCTGATGCCGCTTTTTCGGCGTCTGAGAAACCTTGCAATGGACCAACCCGGTTATATATCAGGTGAAACCTTGGAAAGAATCGACCGCCCGGGGGAGTACCTGGTTATCAGCACATGGCAATCGATGGATTTTTGGAGAAATTGGGTGGTTTCAAAAGAAAGGGCCGAAATCCAAAATGCAATAGACGCCAAACTCGGGGATGAAACTACCTATGAGATTTATAACTACGGATAATTTTAGTTAACTCTTTAGCATAATTAAAATAAATGGTCATATCCTCACATCTAAGTCTTGTGCCTTACCCGCTTGACAGTCAGCAGACAAAACCTTCAATCCAGCCGGCTTTGGTGCTAAACCCGCAAGAAATGCCGCAAATGGCGGACAGGCATCATATTTTTCGAAATCTCAAATCCTACAGGCCCTCTATTAACCCAAATAACAGTGATGGCATTTACAACATCAGCCATTGCAAGGAATCTCCAAAGATCGATCAAATTGGCGCGATGATCGACATCTATGTCTAGCTTGTTGTTTTCAGCAAGGCCAAGCCACCAATTTGAATTGGTTTGAGGCACAATGTCCGCAATATGCGAACAATTAAACATGAAAAGGAGAAGCACCCATGCCAGAAGCCAAATCCATTGCTTCAGCCGATTTTGAAAAAGCTCTTGAGATCGGGCGTCCGCCCAATGTGAAAAAGTTATTCCCGAATTCGAAAGCCCTGCTCGTTAGCGGAAAATTTATAGACAGAGCCATGCTCAAAAAAGGCCGGGCGATATCCATCGCTGCCAACGGAAGAAACAGCTTTGTTATCAGAGGTGTTTTGCGGGCAGCTCAAAAAGCCAATTCGGCGCTTATTATTGAAATCGCCAAATCTGAGGGCGGCGCAAACGCTTATTGTGCGGTAAATTACTGGAATATCGCTCGGATAGTCGATGCAGCCTGCAATGAGCTTGGAATCACAATCCCGGTGGCCCTGCACGCTGACCATTATGGGATTAAAAGCCAGCAAGATGTCGAAGCCGCTAAAATGGAGATCCCCAGTATATTTGACGCGGGGATTACCTCAATTGCCATTGATGCATCCCACATGCCGGATGATAAAAACCTATTGGCCAATTTGGAGCTGGATCCTTTTTTCCCGACCTGGGCCGGGCATGAGACGGAAATCGGCGAGATCAAAGGAAAAGAAGGGCTTTCAACTGAAAGTGAAGCTTTATTCCTGATTCAGGGGCTAAATGCGCATGGTATTTTCCCGGATTGGATCGCTTTAAACAACGGCACCACCCACGGCATCGAGGCAAGTGATCAGGGAATACAGGTTGAATTAACAGCCCAAATTCATGATGCGCTCGCAAAATACAAAATTTCCGGTGCCCAACACGGCACTTCCGGCAACAGCTCTGAAAGGTTGAGGGAAATTGCCGCAAAAACGCGAACCACTAAGGCCAATGTGGCCACTGCGCTTCAAATGATATCCTGGGGGCTGGAAGTAAATGATTTTGGCAACGCCCGGCTTGATGAGACGGGCAATTTTATTAAGTTAAGGGATGAGGGCGTTACCGAGGAGATGTGGTCTGCCATGGTAGCATTTGCACAATCGCAGGGATTAAAGGGCGGCGACTATAAAAAACTCAATCTTCCCTTCGAAAACAAGTTGCTGGGGCAACCCGGCGATGTCAGGGAAAGGATGATTACAAGAGTTGAGGATTTTGTATACAACATGCTGGTAAATGTATTCAATGCAAAAGACACCGCCTCTCTGACGATTGCCGAAATTCTTGAAACCGGTTCTTATGATGCCGGCCCAAAAGCTGAACGAATTGAAGATCCATCAGATTGGACACCCGAAAAGATCACCGAACGGGCGGCTTCAATCGTCAGTGACAAAGGACCGCAGGGGGATTTCGACGACTAACCACCGGAAGCTGTTTCCAAAACACATCTTGCCCGCCCGGGTTTGAATTCCTGGGGCGGGCGCCTTATTCCCCCTTGCAGTTTTACTATCCTGCCTATCCGAATTTATTCATGTTATTTCAAATATTTATATATAATATAACTGGATTTATACCTCTGATCCTCATATTTATCTAAAGTTTCTCCTCAACCCGGCCGATAAAAGAGTCAGGGGGATTTTCAATGCACGTTCCAAGCTATCAAATGCACAATGTTCTGAATGTATACAGCAAACAACTCAGCCGGAATACCTCGTTAGGCCAGGAGAAAATTCAGCTTAAAAATAAGAAAAACGACAAAATAACGATATCGTCTGAAATGAAACGCAAGGTGACGATCGAAAAAATCGCTAAAGAGATTTTAAATAAAATTACCTGTGTTGATTTTCAGGAAAAAGAAATCGAGCAACCAGCCAGTGAGACAGACGGCGGCCTTGAAAACAATGACGATGCGGACATTCAAAAGCGGGGGCAATTCGTATTCAATGTCATCGACAAGGTCAATGTGAAAAAGATGAACGCAATTTCTGTGGAAACCACCCATTTTTTAGTAAATCGTCTTGAACAACTGGCAAAGAAAGACGCTGATAACAAGGGGGAATCTGAGTAAAAGGGGGGATACCATGATTGAAGCCATCGGTGATGCTGCCATGCAACAAACCATACGCGCAATTTATAACAGCGTAAATCAGGAACAGGCTGCAGTCATACAGAAAAGCGACCAGGTCAGAGAGAAAAGAACGGTAGAAAAATCTGATGACAGCGCAAAATCCAAGATGAATTCCCAGGACCAGGAGGATACGCAGGCCAAGACCACCTTGGAAGAAGGCCAGATCATAGTGGAAAAGTACGATGAGGATGGTCGCCTGGTTCGGAAGATACCGCCGGGTTATTTACCCTTCGGCGAATCGGCTTGAACAGATTTTATGATTTAGTCACCAGGACTTGCGGATTTTGACGCTGCGGGAGTCCAAATAGGATTTTATCGAAGTTATGGTATAAGTTCCATAATGCACCATTGAAGCGATAAGGGCGGCGTCGGCTTTTCCTTTGGTGAGAACCTCAAATAGGTGTTCGGGCTTGCCGGCACCGCCGGAGGCAATTACAGGGATACGAACACTGCCCGAAATCAATGCGGTTAAATTCAGCTCGTACCCGGATTTGGTTCCGTCCGCGTCAATTGAATTCAAACAAATCTCCCCTGCCCCGAGTTCCTGGGCTTTGATGGCCCAATCCAATGCATCAATGCCCATGTATGTTCGGCCTCCATCGACGACAATTTCATATCCCGATGGAATTTTTGCTGAAATTCCCACAAATTTGGCATCCATGCCCAGCACGACGCATTGACTTCCGAAAGCCTGTGCACCTTTCCTGATGATTTCAGGGTCTTTTACCGCAGCTGTATTTACGCTCACTTTTTCTGCTCCAGCTAAAAGAACCGTTCTCATATCCTCTACGGTCCGAATCCCGCCTCCCACAGAAAACGGTATAAATATCGTTTCAGCAACCCGTCGGACCACATCGATCATAATGTCGCGGTTTTCATGAGACGCAGTGATATCATAAAAAACAATTTCATCCGCGCCTTCCTCGTAATAAAAACGAGCCATTTCAATGGGATCGCCGATATCGACATTGTTCTTGAATTTGATCCCCTTGGTTGTTTTTCCGGCACGAACATCAAGACAGGGTATAATGCGCTTGCTAAGCATAACTATACATCTCGAAATTTATATAACATACTGAAATCACATTTTTTTATAATAATAATGCGGTTCATGGGCGCTGGCCATTCACCTTTACAGGGTCGGTGGGCCGCCACCTGCAAAAATTATCCAGTATCTTCAATCCGGGCTTTCCGCTCTTTTCTAAATGAAACTGCGTCGCAAACAAATTCTTGAAGCCTATAATCGAGGCAAAACAGATACCATAGTTTGTTGTAGCCACGATGCATGCCGGATCCAGGGGATCCGGATAAAATCCATGGACAAAGTAGAACTCACTTTCCGGATGCAGTCCTTTGAGCAGCGGATGAGCGTTTTTCACATGGATACGGTTCCAGCCCATGTGAGGAATTTTTAAGGCTTTGCCGCTTTCCGACGACATATCCGCCGGAAAGGCCCGGGTAGTGCCGCTGATAAATCCAAGACAGATTGTTTCATTTTCTTCACTTTTGCTCATGATAATCTGGGTTCCCAGGCAGATGCCCAGGATGGGTTTGCCCATTGCAAATGTTTCCTCCAAGGCTCCGTCCAACCCGGCCCGTTTTAAGCTTTCCATGGCGGAACCGGCAGCTCCCACGCCGGGGAATATGATTCGCTCAGCATGTCTTATTTTTTCAATGTTATTGGTCACCGTAGACGAAAATCCCAGGTGCGAAACTGCTCGCGCCACACTCGTAAGATTTCCGGCGTCATAGTCGATAATTGCGATCATTTTTTCTTTACAAGCTGATTTTCATTTTATTTATTCAGGCATCGGTTTCGTTTTCTGCCAAATTCCATTTTTTTCTTGATCAGAGAGGCTCTCCAGTTCCCGACCACTTTCCAACACAATTTTTTCCACGAGTTTGAAACGCTGGATAAATCGTCTTACAGAGCCGGCCAAGGCGGTTTCAGGATGAACTCTGGCTTTTCGGGCAAGGTTTACCAGGGCGAAAATGCTATTTCCGACCGCTTCATCAATCCGATCCGCATGCCTGTCGGATAAAGCCGTTTCCAGCTCTGTCAGGGACTGCGAAGTCCTTTGGATTTGTCTTGAAATATCCTTGTCGTCAAATCCTGTCCTTGCGACTCGGTCCAGCACGCTGTAAGCCCGGATTAAAGCCGGGAGTTTAACCGGAACCGAATCCAGCGTTGAACCCCCAACTTCATGGCGCTTTTCGGACAACTTAATTTTTTGCCAATTTTGAATGACGTCTTCGGTCCCATCAACCCTTTCATTTCCGAATACATGGGGATGACGTCGAATCATCTTGGCAGTAATTGTGTGCGCAACATCCTGTATCGAAAAATATCCCATTTCCTGAAACATTCTGGCCATAAAAAAAACATGAAATAATACATCTCCGAGTTCTTCACAGATTTCATCGCACGTATCGGTCTCAATGGCTTCAGCCAGTTCATACATTTCTTCGATCAAATATACCATCATCGAACGGGGCGTCTGCCTCCTATCCCATGGGCAGCCGTTTATGCCTCTCAAAGTCTCAATCAGCTCGATGAGGCCGATTATTGCGGACGTTTTGGAATCGTGCTCGGGATTTTCCACTCTTTTTTCAATTCCTCTAATTTTTCCGAGAAATCCTCTTTCATATCCTTGGATATCACTTTAGCCATATTTTCAGAGACCCAAATTACATAGGGGGCAAGCAGTGAGTTTTTGATGATTGGAGCGCCTTTGGGCAGGAAAGCGGTCAGGATGATAAACAGCACCGAAACAATCAATACGGCTTTGAGAACACCAAATGCTATGCCGAATATGCGGTCAACCCATCCCAAAAAGGCAATATTAAGTAAATATTTGATAATTATACCTAAAACGTTAATGATGATTAAGACCGTGCAGAAAATAATCAGAAAACTCAGAATTTTGAGATAGGCGGGGTCGGAAATCAGACGGTTTAACCACTTGGCCGCGAGAGGATAATATAAATAGGCAGCATAAAAGCCTCCCAGAACCCCGATAATGGACGATACCTCCTTGACGAGTCCTCTGAAAAGGCCCCTAACCAGGCAATAGCCGACTATGACAATGATAAAAATATCAAACGGATTCATCGTATGTTAGTATGGTGCACGCTAATTGCGTAAGCTTGGCTTCAAAATTGCCAAATATTTGGAAATGCGAGTCGGCCTGAGGCCTTTACAGCATAAGCCGAAAATTATAAACTGTAACAGCAGGGTGAAGTAGCAAAGCCGGTATTTCCAGTCAAGGTATTTTTGACGTTGAACGTTTTAAGCTTTAATTTCAATGCCGAAGTTGATATGAATCGGTTATTGATTATCTTATTGACCCGAAGCCATAGGTTTGCCGGCAGCCCGTCTGCATAAGGCGAAAAATGAACGACGGATGAATGACTCAGAATATGACACATCGCCCAGGTAATGATACCCTCGAACTGAATTTCACAAACATCGATCTTGCCCAGCGGCTTTTTGGTGAACACAATTGCAATTTACAACGAATTGGCGAAACAACCGATGTCACCATAAATGCGAGAGGAAGCAAGGTCTTCATCCAGGGAGAAAAATTTGCCACCGGTCTGGCTCAAAATGTGCTCAACCAGCTATATGGGCTCTTGAAAGAGGGATATCCCGTTCACATCAATGATATCGATTACGCGGTAAGGGTTTTAAGCGGAGATGACCGGGCCATCCTGAAAGATATTTTCCTGGATACGGTATTCATTACTTCAAAAAAGACTGCCATAACGCCTAAAAGCCCGAATCAAAAAGAATATATCGAGGCGATGCGAAAATTCGATATCGTTTTTGGAATAGGACCGGCCGGCACGGGCAAAACGTATCTGGCTATGGCCATGGCTGTATCGGCGCTCTCGAAAGGAATCGTCAACCGTATCATCCTGACGCGCCCGGCGGTAGAAGCGGGTGAAGAGCTGGGCTTTTTGCCCGGAGACCTCACCGAAAAGGTAGATCCCTACTTAAGACCCCTATATGATGCGCTGCATGATATGATGCGATTCGAAAAAGTTTCGAGCATGATGGAAAAAGGGGTAATAGAAGTTGCGCCCATCGCGTTTATGAGGGGCCGGACGCTCAATGATTCGTTTGTCATTTTAGACGAAGCTCAAAACACGACTTCAGAGCAAATGAAAATGTTTCTGACCCGTATCGGGTTTAACTCAAAGGCGGTCATTACAGGGGATATAACTCAGGTTGATCTGCCTCCCGAGCGAACCTCGGGTCTGATTGAGACCAAAAATATCCTTCAAGGGATCAAGGGCATTCAATTTGTGTTTTTTTCAAAACAGGATGTTGTCAGGCATAAACTTGTCCAGGAAATCATAAGAGCCTACGAAGAACTCGACGCAAAAAAAAACAAGAATTCAAAAAATTATGAAAATGCTTCATAGTGCATCTGTTGTTTTGATCACTTGATCCCAAATATCAGCATCTAAATTCAATATGAATATCGAATTCAAAAAACAAGCTCTGGGCAATATATTTGATGCCAACAAACGCTTCCGCTGGGGCATTTTGATTGCGGTAACGATTATTTTTACAGTTTTGCTTTACCCGAATCTGGTGATCACCAAACATCATTATGGTTTAGGCGATGTGGCCGAACGCAGTATCAAAGCCCCTAAAGACTTTTTTGTCGAAGATGAGACGGCCACTGAGACAAAGCGTCAGCAGGCATTGGCTGAAATTCTAACCGTTTATGACTATGATGCAGATCTTGCCAAATTATTGAGCCAGAATGTAACCCAGGCTTTTGCTGATTTAAGCACTGCCATCGAAGCGGACAGACAAAAGCAAGACCCTGATTCAGCGATATTTTTTGAGCTTGAAGAAAAAATATATGATGACAGCAACAAAGATTTGAATGAACAGATCTGGACCCAAAAAAAACAATTTGAAGAGAAAATTGGCTTTCAGGTAAGTGAGGTTGCCTTCAAGACCCTCGAGAAAGAGGCATTTTCCGAGCAGATCGCCAATCTTGTGAACAAAGTTTTAGCCGAGACCTTAAAAAGCGGCGTGGTTACCAGCAAGGAAATCCTTCTTAAAGAAATGGACAAAGGCATCATCCTCAGGAACGTGAGCACAAAAGAAGAGCGCGGGGTGATGAATCTAAAACAATTTTACGGTCTCGACCAGGCAAAGAGCCAGGTCGCCATCATCAGCCAGGCGCTGCTCAAAGATGCAGATCCTCAGGTGAAAAATCTGATTGTTGAATTTGTCCAAAAGCTTATCCAGCCGAACATAACATTGAATAAAAACGAAACCCAGGAACGCAAGAAAAGAGCCGCAGACCAAATCAAGCCGGTTTTGCACAAAATAAAAGCCGGGGAGATGCTTTTGCGTGAAGGCGAAAGAGTTACCGAAGTTCAACTGCTGAGGCTAAAAACGCTGGAAGCTCAGACGGAAAAGGAGCAAATATTTATTAGCAGCTTAGGTGCCGCCATGCTGATGATCTGCCTGCTGATAACAACTTACATTTTATTCTTAAGCCGTCGCATTCACCTGGCAGTGGATCACAATAAAAATTTGCTCCTCATCGCCAGCGTCACCATTGCTTTTTTATTGTTGTCGGTATTTGCAGCATCCATCGCCGATCTTTTAGCGCGAAATGCACCTTATGCAATCTCGAATTCGTCCATCACTTACGGAATTCCGATAGCCTCCGGCGCTATGATCATTTGCCTTTTTTTAGGCCTTTCGATCGCAATTCCGGTTGCACTGGTCATCGCAGTTTGCACGGCAATTATTTTTCAAGACAGCATTGAAATATTTATTTACTTTTTGATTAACAGCGCCATGGCAGCATACTGGGTTCGAGATTGCAGGGAACGCAAAGTTTTTATAACCGCCGGGGCAAAAATCGGTTTGCTCAATGTCGTTCTGGTAACCGCCATCGACTTTTATGCCGCTGATATTTCGAGCACAAAGCTGTTGGCTGATCTGGTCTTCGGATTTCTGGGCGGCTTCGGAGCTGGGATCCTGTCGGCCGGATTCATCCCGCTGATCGAAATTATTTTCGATTATACAACCGACATCACCCTGCTGGAGCTGGCTAATTTGGATCGCCCGATATTACGCCGGTTAATGATCGAAGCACCAGGCACTTACCATCACTCGGTTGTCGTCGGAACGCTGGTGGAAGTTGCTGCATCCGAAATCGGTGCCAATCCTTTGTTAGCAAAGGTTTGCGGCTACTATCATGACATCGGTAAAATCAAGAAACCACTGTATTTCATTGAAAATCAAAGAGGGAAAAACAAGCATGATAAGCTGGCGCCATCCATGTCGGCCCTGATATTGATTGCTCATGTCAAAGATGGTGTTGAAATTGCCCGCCAGCACAAACTGGGTCAGGTTATCATCGATACGATCAAGCAGCATCACGGCACCAGTCTTATCAAATATTTTTTCGAAAAAGCCAAGCTGCGCAAAGGAGAGGATTCAGTTAAAATCGACGATTTCAGATATCCGGGCCCCAAACCGCAAACCAGAGAGGCCGGCCTTGTCATGCTGGCCGATACAGTCGAGGCTGCATCAAGAACTCTTGAAAACCCCACCCCCTCAAGAATTCAAGGACTTGTGCAAAACCTTATTAACAAAATTTTTTCAGATGGCCAACTCAATGACTGTGAACTCACCTTAAAAGACCTGAACAACATCGCCAAAAGTTTTAATAAAATTTTAACCGGCATTCACCATCATCGTATCGAGTATCCCGAAAAACGCTCGGCGCCCAACCCCAATGGAAAAGGAAAAGCGAGGAATGGAGGTCCTGATAAACAACAGGCAAAGCAAGCACAAGATTTCGAAGAAAAAGATAAGGCAAACGGCTCAGGCCATCTTAGACGCCTTGGATTGTCCTGAAGCAGAGCTCTCCATTCTGGTAGTTGACGACCGAGAAATTGAGAAGATCAATTACACATATCTAAACCGGCGGGGACCAACCAATGTTATCGCTTTTCCAATGCGTGAGGGCCAATTTTCCGATATAACACCCCATTTGCTCGGAGACGTCGTCATTTCCGCTGAGACGGCCTATAGAGAAAGCCGGGAATCAGGGATGAGTTTGCAAAAACGCTTCAATCAGCTCATGGTGCACGGTATTCTTCATCTGCTGGGGTTTGATCATGAAAAGACAGAAGATGAAGCAAAGCTAATGGAAGAAAAAAATAACCAACTTCTTCAAATAATAAACGTTTGAGCCGGGAGGTTTACCGATGGCCGGACTTGCACTAAAAATTGATCAGGTTGCAACCTTGAGAGAAAGCAGAAAAGCCCAACTTCCTCATCCGGTAGCAGCAGCCATAGTTGCAGAACTCGCAGGGGTAGATGGCATAGCGGTTCATCTCCGGCAGGACAGGCGTCATATCCAGGATAGAGACGTTCGGATGTTACGCAATGTCGTCCAGAGCAAACTTATTTTGGAAATGGCAGCAACCTCCGAGATGGTGGGGATTACTATGGACATCAAGCCGGACCTGGTAACGCTGGTACCGGAAAAACGCGAGGATTTCACCGCTGAGGGCGGGCTTGATCTGATTGCCCACGGAGACGATATTGCCGAAACCGTCCAGACCCTCCAAAATAGCGGTATTCCGGTCGGGCTTTTGATAGATCCTGATCCGGAGCAGCTCAAACAGGCCCATAGGACCAATGCAACGATGGTTGAAATTCACACCGGCAGCTACTGCGAGTCAAAAACAGCGCCCAAGCGCCATCAGGCTTTTCTGGATATTGTCGATGCTGTTAAACTCGCCCACAAGCTTAAATTAAGCGTAAAAGCCGGTCGGGGTTTGTGTTACAAATCAATCAAAGCTTTTAAGGGAATCATCGAGATCGATGAGTTTACCATCGGACACAGTATTATCGCCAGGGCCTTGCTCTCGGGAATGCATGATGCCGTAAAAGAAATGCTATCGCTGATCAAATCGCTTTAGGCTGGAAGGAGAAATCCTCCTGTAAAAAGGAAACGAGCTATGTATCTAGTCACAGCCGACGAGATGCGTGAGATGGATCGCCGAACCATTGAAATATTCGGAATTCCGGGCAGAGTTCTCATGGAAAACGCGGGGCGCGAAGCCTGCCGGATTTTACTTGAATATTTTGCCGGGCACACCAAAAGAAGAATCGGTGTCATTGCCGGCCGGGGGAACAACGGGGGCGATGGTTTTGTGATAGCCCGTTATCTTGCTAACTCGGGTGCCAGGGTCAATGTATATCTGCTTGCTAAAAGCACTTCCCTCCGAGGAGATGCCGCCGCCAATTTCAACCTTTTAACCCCTTTAGGCATTCCGGTTGTGGAGTTGCCGGATAAGACAAAGTTTTCAAAACACAAAACCGCCATGCGCCGCATGGACCTGTGGGTTGATGCCATCCTCGGCACCGGGCTGAAATCCGATATTAAAGGATATTTCAGTGAGGTTATAGATTTTTTGAACCGCCTGGACAAACCCATACTGGCGGTAGATGTTCCTTCCGGCTTAAATGCGGATACCGGGCAGCCCTGCGGCAACTGTATAAAATCCCGGGCAACCGTTACCTTTGCATTTGCCAAAATCGGACACATGCAATATCCGGGGGCTGATTATTGCGGAAAACTCAGCATCGTCGACATCGGCATTCCCAACACCATTGCCGCAAAGGTAGCGCCCCGCCAATACCTTCTGACACCGGAAAGGATCCGAACCTATTTTCAGCCCCGTCCGCCGGACACCCATAAAGGCAGAACCGGCCACCTGCTGGTTTTGGCCGGTTCGACCGGCAAAACCGGCGCAGCCGCGATGACAGCCATGTCAGCGCTTCGTGCTGGTGCAGGTTTGGTGACGTTGGGGGCCCCCCGGAGCTTGAACCAGGCTCTTGAGGCCCGGGTACTGGAAGCCATGACCGAGCCCCTTCCTGAAAGCCGAACAGGTATCCTGGGAGATTCCGCATTTAGGACCATCATGGAGCTTTTAAGCGGCAAAAAATGTCTGGCCCTCGGTCCCGGTCTCGGTCAGGCGGCCGAAACCCAAAAACTTGTCTGCCGTATCATCAAAAACAGCACTGTGCCGGTGGTTGTCGATGCCGATGGGTTAAATGGTTTGGCTGGAAACCTGCAGATTTTATCGCCGCTCAAGATTCCCGTTATCTTAACACCCCACCCCGGAGAAATGGCCAGGCTCATCGACATGCCTGTCAGCCATATTCAGCAGAATCGAATCAATACATCCAGGGAGCTTGCCCTGCGTTTCAGAGTTCACGTCGTTTTAAAGGGTGCGGGGACAGTAATTGCCCATCCGGATGGCCGCGTTTTCATAAACCCTACCGGAAATTCGGGTATGGCCTCAGGGGGTATGGGCGATGCGCTGACCGGCATGATTGCCGGTTTTCTTGCCCAGGGCTTTATGCCCGAGGCAGCCGCGCACGCCGGCGTCTATTTGCACGGAAGCGCCGCCGATGCATTGGCACAAAAAGTCGGCCCCTTTGGTTTTCTGGCCCATGAGGTGATGAATGCCATTCCGGGGGAAATAAAGACCCTGATGGCCGGGCGCTCGAAACTGGACACTTGAAACCCGGATCCCAAGACCGCTGTGAATCTGGCCAAGCCTGCCAAAAGGGCATTTACGGGAAAATTTTGAGTTGCAATTGGAATCGGTTATCGGATAAAAATGGGTTCTGACTTTCAAGTTTCAAATTTCACGGTTCTTACGAAAACGCATTCACGCGAAGAAACGCATTCCCTCGGAAAAAAAATCGGGGACCTGATTACAGCTCCCATGATAATTGCTTTGTCAGGCGATCTTGGCAGCGGTAAAACGGCATTTGTTCAAGGTTTAGCAAAAGGCCTTGAAGTACCGGATCAATATTACATCACCAGCCCCACATTCACCTTAATCAACGAATACCCGGGCCGCCTGCACCTGTTTCATGTTGACCTCTACCGACTGGAGGGTCAGGTTGATGCAGAACAGATCGGGATATACGACATACTGCAGGGCAAGGGCGTGGTAGCGATTGAATGGGCCGAAAAATTGCCTGAAAGCGCTTTTGAAGACCACCTGGCGATAACCTTTGAGATTGTCGCTGATGAATCACGGCAACTCCGCTTTTTTGCCTATGGACAACAACCGGTGAATCTGATACATGCGCTCGGAAAAGTTTAATCACCGCATGACCCATTCATCGTAATCATCAATGAAAAAGAGAAAAATAAGATGGCTTTAATCGTACAAAAATACGGGGGAACTTCAGTCGCAAATATCGAACGTATAAAAAATGTTGCAGACCGTGTGGCAAGGACCTATCAAGAGGGCAACGACGTCGTGGTTATTTTGTCAGCCATGGCCGGCATTACCGACAAGTTGATTGAAATGGCCCAGGATGTAACCGAATCCCCCGACAGCCGCGAACTGGATGTGCTTTTGGCGACCGGCGAGCAAACGACATCCGCGCTTCTGGCTATTACCTTGAAAGCAATGAATTATCCTGCTCAATCTTTGCTCGGCCATCAGGCAGAAGTGTTGACCGATCAATGCTACGGAAATGCCCGCATCATCGATATCCGGGCTAAACGCATAAAAGAGCTGATCAAAAACCGCAATATCGTCGTAATAGCCGGATTTCAGGGATGCGACCCGGATGGCAACATTACCACCCTGGGCCGGGGAGGTTCGGATACCTCCGCTGTGGCTGTAGCTGCGGCGATCAAGGCAGATGTCTGTGAAATTTATACGGATGTGGACGGTATTTATACCGCCGATCCGAATATTTGCGAGAAGGCCAGGAAGCTTCCGATGATCTCCTATGATGAAATGTTGAACATGGCCAGCCTTGGAGCCAAAGTACTTCAAATCAGATCGGTTGGGTTTGCAAAAAAATACAACATTCCAGTGCACGTGAGATCATCATTCAGTGAAGAGGAGGGAACAATGGTCGTCAATGAAAATTCCGGGATGGAACGCCTGCTCGTATCCGGCATCACCCATGATAAAAATCAAGCCCGTATCACCCTGAAGAAAGTTCCGGATCAGCCCGGCATAGCAGCGAAAATTTTTGGCCCGATTGCAGATGCCGGCATCGTGGTGGATATGATTATTCAAAACACCCGTGCTCAGGGACAAACCGATCTAACCTTCACGGTTCCCAGGGTATCCTTTAAAAAGGCCCTCGAGATCGAACGGCAGATCGCTGAAACGATCGGGGCCGAAGTTGTGTTTGGTGACGTGGGTATCGCTAAAGTGTCCGTCATCGGCGTCGGAATGAAAGATCATTCCGGAGTAGCTTCAATAATGTTTGCGGCTTTGGCCAAAGAAAACATCAACATTATGATGATAAGCACCTCGGAAATCAGAATTTCGTGTGTGATCGAGGAAAAATATACCGAGCTCGCCGTGCGCGTGCTGCACACTGCGTTCGAGCTGGATAAAGCGTAGTCGGCAAAAAGTGGAAATATGAAATTCGGGATTGAAGGAGTTATAGCCTTCAGGGATGAAAAAGTTTAGCACCGATCAGCTGATTTTTACACTTTTGGTGACTGCCATAATCGTTGGTATTGCAGTTTATCGTTTTTTCTACATGGATTGAGCCGGGTTTCCATGCCAAATGATAATCGCTGAGATGGTTTCTTCTCGGCATTCGATCATATCGTATTGAAAACGTTCCCCTGCCGGTTCCGTAAAAAGAAAGAAATCTGTTTTCAATAAAGGACGATTCTTATAATTATTGCCCAGATAAAAATTATGAATAGGACCAACCCAGCCAGTTTCTGAGATTCACTTTTCAATATCCGAATTCCGGCAATTCCCAACAGAATTAAGAGCAGGGCGGCTATTAAAGTTGCCGGAGCCATAATCAAAGGCATTTCATCAGCCAATATAATTATCGAAGGCATCATTTATTTCATCTCCATCAAAAAAGTTTAGCAGTAAACATGCCAATTGATCATGCTGATTAAATTGCACGGAATCTTAAGTAGTTATCCAGAATGGCGGGTTGAATACGGCTTGAAATTGTGAAAAATGCTGCGCAAAAATATGGAACATAGTTCACAAAATGAGAAGTATCTGATAAATGCGAGATTTGGATTTTGCGATGAACGGTTTTTTCAGTGAAAGCGGTGTTTGAAGAGAATCTTGGCGTCAATTCCCTCTTCTATTTTTTCAGCAATCGCCAGTGCCGCTGCCCTGGGATCAGCGGCATCCCTTATGGGCCGTCCAATGACCAGATAATCCGAGCCAGCGGCGACAGCTTGCTCGGGTGTCGTGATACGCTGCTGGTCATCTTCTGCTGCAGCCGCCCCCTGAAGCCGGATTCCGGGTGTAACGACCTTGAATTCAGCTCCAAATTTTTCCTTCATGGCGGCAGCCTCCTGCCCCGAACAAACCACCCCGGCGCACCCGGCTTTTTGAGCCATTGCCGCACGTTTTATAACCAGTCGGGACGGATCAGAATGAAATTCAGGTAAAAACCCGGCGTCTCTGATATCGTCAGCGGAAACGCTGGTTAAAACGGTTACGCCCAGAATACCGACTTTCCCCCGGCTTCCTTCGACTGCAGCCTCCAGCATCCGTCTGTTTTCAGCGCAATGAACCGTTGTGTATTGGACACCGAGCAGAGCAATACGCTCTGTGGCACGGAAAACGGTTGCAGGAATATCGTGAAGCTTAAGATCAAGAAATATTTCTGCGGGGCCTGCCGAATGTATGGTTTTAATAATATCGGGTCCCGAGCGAATAAATAATTCCAAACCGATTTTAAACATCCCCACAGATTCCGATAGAAGTTCGACATACCTTTTGGCCTCATTTTTCGAGGCGACATCCAGTGGAAATATAATGTAATCTTTGGGCTTTTTCATAATCATTGGCTTCTGACGGTTGGATTATTCACAGATTGGAATTTTCATCAACGCTGGTCGATCAGCAGTCTCTGTAATGCTGTTCAACCCAAAGAAGATATTCACCGCTTTTCACCCGCTCAACCCACCGGGCATTATCCAGATACCACTGAATTGTCCTTTTTATTCCGGATTCAAAGGATTCCTTCGGGGACCAGCCGAGCTCCCTTTCAAGCTTGGAGCAATCAATGGCATACCTGAAATCATGCCCGGGTCTATCTTTGACAAAAATGATCAAATCGCGCCGGATACCGCCGGCAGCTCTGGGCATCATTTCGTCCAATAAATCGCAAATGATCTCAACGGTATTGATGTTGGCGATTTCGCATCGGCCGCCGATGTTATAGGTTTCACCCCGCGTGCCGTCTCGAAGGATTTTCCAAATTGCCGCGCAATGGTCGGTCACATAAAGCCAATCTCTGACATTACGCCCCTTGCCGTAAACCGGCAGGGGCTTTTCTTCCAGGGCGTTTAATATCATAAGCGGAATCAATTTTTCAGGAAACTGATAGGGGCCATAATTATTCGAACAATTTGATATGGTTACCGGTAGACCGTAGGTTTTGCCGTAGGCTCTGATCAGGTGATCTGAAGCGGCCTTGGAGGCTGAATAAGGACTGTTGGGGCGGTAAGGGGATGATTCTGAAAAATACCCTTCCTTGCCCAAAGAGCCGTAAACTTCATCGGTACTCACATGGTGAAAGAGAATCAAGCTGTCACGATGCTGCCGGGCAATTTCAAGCAGGTTAAAAGTTCCTTCAATATTGGTTTTGATAAAAGCGTCCGGTGCCACAATGGATCGGTCGACATGAGATTCGGCGGCAAAATTGCACACCGTATCAATTTGATATTCTTCATATGCCCTGGCCACTGCCTCCGAATCACAGATATCAGCCATGACAAAAACGTATCTTTCCGGATATGCATTTTCTATATCTGCTAGGTTTTCGGGATTTCCGGCATAGGTCAATTTATCCATATTTATTATCCGTCCTTTAAACGCCGACTCTGCCAGCAGGAACCGGATAAAATTGGAACCGATAAAACCACTCCCGCCCGTGACCAGCATATTTTGCATGGAGCCTCCTGGAGGAAAAATATGGCGATAAGCGCTTCGCTATTTTGAGGTAATTAAAAAAAAGATTTTGGTTCAACCCCCCATGGCCTGCAGGGATGGCGGCGGGATCGGGATTCCCCGCTGTGCAAGCGCTTTTGCAGTTATAACCTATATTGATACTTTCATAAAGTCTTTTCTCCCCTGGAGGGATCAGATCATAAATAAAATCATTGAAATAATTAATAATAAAATGATATGAATGAGTTTTGGGCGGATCAGTTAATGACCTTTAGGGAGCTAGGGTTCCGGAGTTAATTTGAATTTATTTCAGTTTTAAAATGGTTAATCTTCCACGATATCATGTTGCTTCCGGCAGTTACTATGTCGGCGGATCAAAACCGCTTATCCTGGAAGCCTTTCTGGGGACCTGCGTTGGGATAGCCGTTTATGATCAGGAAAACGACATAGGCGGCTTGAGTCACCTGCTGCTTTCAGAGCCAAGGTCGCTGAAGGGCAGTTTTGAACCTGAAAAATACGCCACAACGGGGTTGCCGATCTTTCTGAATTCACTTTTGGCTGCGGGGGCTTTGCGGAAAAACCTAAAGGCTTGCATTGCCGGGGGCGCCCTTGTCGGCCCTCTGGAGGATAATGATTTAGCACTTGATATCGGTGGACAAACGACCGAACGTGCCATGCAATTTCTTGAAGAAAAAGACATCCCCATAGAAAAATCAGAGACAGGCGGCTTTCTGACCTGTGTCATAAACCTCAACATGCAAACCTGGGAATGTTGCGTCGAGCCGATGGGCAACGATGAGCAATTCAACTCCGCGCAGGAGTTCTTGCTAACGCCAGAAGACATCGATCAGGCCACAAGGTATTTACAGCCCATCCCCCAGGTCGCTTTGAAAATATTAAGAATCATCGATGAAGATACTTACGATATCAATCTGTTGACTGCGGAGATAAGAAAGGATCAGGTTCTCACCGCGCGAACCATAAAGTTATGCAACTCGGCCTATTTCGGCAACCGCAAAAAAATTGAATCTCTGGATCATGCTCTGGTTTACCTGGGGCAAAAGCTGCTTATAAAATTTGTCATATCGGCTTCGATGCATAATTTTTTCAATCAAGCCTCCAGGGGCTATTCCCTCTGTAAGGGCGGCATGTACCACCACGCCGTAGGCACAGCCGTCATCTCTGAAAGATTGGCTCAATTAGCAGGAAATGTGCAACCCGCTTTGGCATACACGGCAGGTCTTTTACACGATATAGGCAAAGTGGTGCTGGACCAATATGTCCAACCCGCTTTTCCGCTTTTTTACCGGAAACTGCATGAAGAAGAAAAAGATTTCCTAAAAATAGAAAAAAACATACTGGGCACGGACCACACCGTGGTCGGGCATGAACTTGCTCAGCAGTGGTGGTTTCCGGAGTCTTTGATAGAAACCATTGCAAATCATCATGAACCTGAAAATTCGGTGCGGTATTCAAAACTGGTTCACATTGTTTACCTGGCAGACCTTCTGATGTCACGATTTCACCCGGGTTTAGAAGTTGACCGGTTGGATACGCGGGCGATAGGTTCAAGACTTGCCGCCATTGGGTTTTCAATTTCCGATTTCCCGGAAATTGTGGATATGATACCTGTCAAGGTCCTGGATTCTTCCCCTGATTCCGCTTTGAACATGTATTGAGACGGGAGCAGATAAAGGTTTGAAAAGGACTAATGGATAGCGATGAAACTAGATGAGAATCAACGAACACTTTTAACAATGCTTCCCGGTGTAGACCACCTGTTGGAACGGGCCAGAGCAGATTCCTTTTTTGAGAATATCCCACAAAGTGTATTGGTGAATTCAATCCGGGACACGATTGAATCCCGCCGTTCCGGCATCCTGGGAAAAGACGCGCATACCACCTCAGAAAGCTTGTCCGATAGCCGCTTTATGGAGGATGTCAAAAACGCAGTAAACTCTGCGATGAAGCTCAATTTGAAGCGGGTGGTCAATGCCTCCGGTGTGGTCGTTCATACGAATCTCGGCCGATCGCTGCTTGCACCGCAGGCCAAAGAAAATCTCGCCGTTATCGCAAGCCGATATTCGAATCTGGAATACGATCTATCGGCCGGCAGGCGCGGTTCCAGATACAGCAGCGTCGAAAAGATAATCTGTGAAATCAGCGGTTCGGAAGCAGCCCTGGTCGTAAACAATAACGCCGCTGCAGTCTTATTATGCCTGGAGACCTTGGCGAAAGATAAGGCCGTGATCGTTTCGCGTGGTGAGCTGGTCGAAATTGGGGGCTCTTTTAGAATCCCGGATGTGATGGCCAAAAGTGGCTGTATCATGAAAGAAGTCGGTACGACCAACCGAACGCATCTTAAAGATTATGAGAATGCAATTGAAGAGAACACAGGACTTTTGCTGAAAGTGCACCGCAGTAATTACAGCGTCGTGGGATTTACCGCAGAGGTTTCATTAGCGGACCTGGTTGATTTGGGTGCAAGATATAAAATTCCGGTGATGGAAGATCTGGGCAGCGGGACGTTCATAGATTTTTCCAAATACGGTCTCCAGAAAGAACCAATGGTCCAGGAATCTGTGGCAAAAGGTGTTGACGTAATTACTTTCAGCGGTGATAAACTGCTTGGTGGACCGCAGGCAGGAATCATTATCGGCAGAAAAAAGATTCTCAGTGACATCAAACATAACCCGCTCACACGCGCACTGCGGATAGACAAACTGACCTTGGCTGCTCTTGAGAGCACACTGCGACTATACCGCGATGAGGAAGAAGCGATCCAATCTATTCCCACCCTGAAAATGCTGACGGTATCGATCGAAGAGATTGAAGGCAAGGCAAGGGAGTTGGCCGCCCAGCTCAGTAAAATAGATGATCCGCGCTTGCAGGTTCAGCTGATCGAGCGCTCTTCCAAGGCTGGCGGAGGCGCTCTACCACTGCTGAAAATACCCAGCAGGTGCGTCTCAATAGCCATTCAGGGTCTGTCTCCCAACGCCCTGGAAAGATATTTACGCGAAAACGACCCGCCGGTCATTGGAAGAATTGAGGAAGATCGCATTGTCGTAGACCTCAGAACCGTTCAAAAAGATGAAATCGCTATAATTGAAACTGCATTCGAAAACATACTGAAAAGAGCCTGAAGATGACGAAAAACAGACGCGGATTATTTCACAAACGCGATTCCACGAGGCATTTTTTATTTTCAAAGACAGACACTAAAGAGTTAAAGGGGAAGAGGGTTCTGCCGCGGGAAAGCGCCTGGAAAGCGCTTAGGCAGGTATTTCCGCAAGTGCTTTCAGGAAGACGATTTATCGAGCATGCCATGGATCGAGTGAAATCAACAGCGGGATTCGGGGCCATGACCATAAGAATGGACAATCTTCCGCGCAAAAAGGAACAGTTTGATAAATACCAGGGTTTCGCAAAAACACTGGACGCGACCTGCGAAAAAGAAGACGGCCTGTGGGGAATCATAGAGCCTGGAATGCTGGATTGTTTTTTCCCCGACAAGAATGCTTTCCAGTGTCTGAAACTTGCGCAATCCCTCCAAAAAACCATTGTGAGACAGACTGCTGAAACGGTTAGCATCGGTATCGCCGAATATCCGACCCTTGACTATAAGAAAAAACAGGTGCTGGACAACACACGAAAAGCACTGGAGCATGCCGCGTTTTTCGGCCCCGGCAGCAGCGTGGTCTTTGACGCGGTCAGTCTGAATATCAGCGGCGACCGCATGTATGAAAATGGTCATATTAAAGAAGCCGTTGAGGAATTCAACCGGGCGTTGAGCATTGACCCGTCAAATGTTAATGTCCGCAATAGTCTTGGCGTTTGCTACGGTGTCCTTGGCAATTACAAAAAGGCGGCCAAAGAATTTAAAGCAGCCCTCGCCCTGGAAGCCAAGGAGTCTATGGCCTTATATAACCTGGGCCTGATCAATGTGCTAACAGGGCGGCGCGACGCGGCCCTGGAATTATTCCTTGAGGCCGACAGGATTTCCCCGGATGTATTTGAAATCGTATATCAAACCGGAAAGATCTACCTGGAAAGAGCAGAACTCGAACACGCAGGCAAATATCTTGAAAAGGCTGCGCGAATCAGGCCAAATGCCGGTGCGGTTCACCGGTATTTGGGCGAATTCTATGCTGCCACAGGAAGATCAAAAGATGCAGCGAGATCTTACAAAAAAGCAATAAAGCAAAACCCGGGAGACGCGGCCTCCCTTTCAGCTCTCGGATGCCTCTTCGATGAGCAGGGTGAAAATCCCGAAATAGCCATCATGTTTTGCCGTGAAAGCGTAGGGATCTCACCGGAAAACGGTTTATATAGACTGCGCCTCGGCCGGCTTTATATGAAACAAAACCTCTTTGATAAAGCACTCGAGGAGTTAAAAAAAGCTGACGATCTCGGCCAGGATGCCACAGTATACATTGATATAATCAAGCATCAAATGAAGGCCAAGGCATCCTGAGAGTCGACGGCATTTTGAACTGACCCCCATGAGGTCAATCGATGAAAGATATAATAGCAAACATACTGGAAGACAGCTTGCGAATAAATCGAAGCTTCATTGAGGACAATATCGACAACATCATTTCAGGTGCAGACAAGTTGGCCAAATGCCTTGCCTCCGGACACAAGATCCTCATTTTTGGAAACGGCGGCAGTGCCGCGGATGCACAGCATCTGGCCGCTGAATTCGTGAATCGATTTATCATCGAGCGCCCGCCGCTGGCGGCCATCGCCCTAACCACCGATACTTCTTTGATGACCAGCATCGGTAATGACTATAATTTTGAGGACATCTTTTCCAAGCAAATTCTGGCGCTGGGCAAACCCGATGATATTGCCTGGGGTATGAGCACCAGCGGAAATTCAAAAAACGTTGTAAAGGCAATCCGGGTTGCCAAAGACAGAGGCCTTTTGACAATCGGCATGACCGGTTTTGGCGGCCAGCTGGCCAGGTGCGCCGATATTGTTTATTCGGTGAAATCAAAGCAAACTCCCAGAATACAGGAAGCTCATATCACCCTTGGACACATATTGTGTGAATTGGTGGACCGCATCTTGTATCCTCAAAAATTTAGAGTCGGCAGCTAACGGGGCGATCTAAATCGAGGGCGGCTGAACAGAAAATTCCGAAAATTTAATGCACAAAAAGAGCGACCATGCCAAAAAAAAATGAACCTATTGATCTGAGCAAGGTAAAAACCTATCCTCTTTCGGAAAGAATAAGCAAGGTAAGCTCATCCGACTTTGCCAGAGCATGGAAGAAAGGACTATCCTTAAAAAATTTTTTGGATACCCTGCCCGATATTCTGGCGGGCACTGATATCCGGCAGGTCATAGCTGCCGTGTCTGAGGCTGCCGGAAATAAAAATGTCGTCCTTTTCGGCATGGGGGCTCACGTGATCAAGGTCGGACTCAATCCGGTTGTCATCGATCTTATGTCAAGAGGCGTCATTACAGGAGTAGCGATGAACGGTGCCGGTATCATTCATGATTTCGAAGTGGCGATGCACGGCCGCACATCGGAAGACGTGTCCGCCTCCATCAGCGACGGATCGTTTGGTATGGCCCGTGAGACATGTCAGTTCTTAGCCGAGGCAATATCCGAGGCCGATACGGATTCAGAAGGCCTCGGTGAGGCTGTTGGACGGGCAATCACGAAAAAACAACTTCCGCTTGCGGACCAAAGCATACTGGCAACCGGCTTTCGCCTGGGGATACCCGTTACGGTGCATGTTGCTGTTGGAACGGACATCGTTCATATGCACCCCCAGTTTGATGCCGCCAAAACAGGCAGTTTAACCCACCGGGATTTTCGATTGTTTGCAGCGATGGTCGCCAAATTGGACGGCGGTGTATACCTTAATGCAGGCTCAGCCGTCATACTTCCGGAGATTTTTTTGAAAGCCGTTGCCCTTGTTCGCAATTTGGGCCACAACATCCAAAAATTAACAACCGTAAATTTAGATTTTATCCGGCACTACCGCCCACTAACCAACGTTATTGACCGGCCTACAGCCGGTGGTGCAAAAGGAATCAACCTGATCGGACACCATGAGATCATGATACCGCTTATCGCCGCCGGAGTGATTGAAATGCTGGGACCGCCGACTTGATTTTAGCTTAAAATATGGTTATTTTTTTCTTCAATACCGTATAGGAGATTCGTTCATGCCGATCTATGAGTACCAGTGCAAAAAATGTGGTGAGGAATTCGAGTGCATCGTTTTTGGTAACGAAAAACCGGGCTGCCCGTCCTGCCAGAGTAAAAATATCTGCAAAAACATGTCCGCCTGCGGCTTTATTTCCAGGGGAAGCAGCGGTCAGACAACGTCGCGCTCAGCCGGAGCTTCCGGCTGCGGAGGATGTTCGGCATCCAGTTGTGCCGGTTGCAGTCACTGATGAAAGCCTCCGTTAAAATTGGCACCAGGGGAAGTAAGCTTGCATTATGGCAGGCAAACTGGGTCAAATCAGCACTGAAAAAGAAATTCCCGAATCAGGCCGTAGAGGTTATCGCCATTAGGACCCTGGGAGATAAGATCCTTGATGCACCTTTAACAGAGGTGGGTGGCAAGGGATTGTTCGTAAAAGAAATCGAGCAGGCCTTACTGGATCGAAGCATTGACATTGCGGTGCACAGCATGAAGGATATGCCGGCTGACATCCCGCAGGGTCTGTTTATGGGAGCGATTCCGCAACGCGAGATTCCAACCGATGTCCTGATATCCAGGAGCGGGCTGCGGTTTCACGAATTGCCACGAGGCGCCATAATAGGCACCAGCAGCCTGCGCCGGGCGGCGCAGCTGAAGCATGCAAGGCCGGATATAGCAATCATGCCCTTGCGCGGAAACCTCGACACGCGTCTGAGAAAACTTGAAACCGAGAACATGGACGCTATTGTTCTTGCCGCCGCCGGGATAAAACGACTGAATTATACGTCAAGAATCACCGAACATTTGAATGAAGCAATGATGCTGCCGGCTGTGGGTCAGGGAGCCCTGTGCATTGAAATCAGGAGAAAGGATCCGGAAATCCAATCCCTGGTCACTGAATTGGATCACGCTGCCACCCGCCTGATCATTCAGGGTGAACGTGCTTTCCTCAGCCGTCTGGAGGGCGGCTGCCAGATACCCATCGCTGGTTATGGGAAAATAAAAAACAACACCTATATCCTAGACGGAATGGTGGCCGACATCGATGGCAAAACCCTCATCAATGGCACCTTGAACGGCCCTGCCGAGTCAGCGCAAAGTATCGGCCTGACACTTGCCGAGCAGCTGCTTGAAAAGGGCGCTGATAAGATATTGGATCGATTGAAATCAGTGGCATCTGAAAATTATGAAAGCTAAAGTTTATCTGGTCGGAGCAGGGCCCGGTGATCCCGGATTAATTACGCTGAAGGGAAAAGAATGCATCCAGGATGCCGATGTGGTTATATATGATTTTCTGGCCTCCCCTGCCCTTTTGAAATATGCAAAAAAAACTGCCGAGCTGATATACGTCGGAAAGCAGGGCGGCGAGCACACCCTCACACAGGATCGGATCAACGCCCTTATTATTGAAAAAGCAAAGTCCGGCGCAACGGTAGCCCGCCTCAAGGGCGGAGATCCTTTCATATTCGGACGAGGTGGTGAAGAAGCGGAGGAGCTTTTACGGCAGGCTATACCTTTTGAGATTGTACCCGGGATAACCTCGGCGATTGCCGCACCGGCTTATGCCGGTATCCCTCTGACTCACAGAAAATTTACTTCAACCGTCGCCTTTGTTACCGGGCATGAGGACCCCAACAAGGAAGAATCCAGTATTGACTGGGAATCTTTGTCTAAAGGCATCGGGACGCTGGTGTTTTTAATGGGGGTTAAAAACCTGCCCAACATAGTCCGGCAATTGGTCGAGCACGGAAGGCCCAAAAGCACGCCAATCGCGCTGATTCGCTGGGGTACGACCCCGAATCAGATTACAATCACCGGAACGCTTGAAAACATTGCGGAACGGGTTCAGGCGGCGGGATTAAAGCCGCCGGCCATTATTGTCGTGGGCGATGTCGTCAAGCTTAGATCCGAACTGGCATGGTTCGAAGACCGTCCCCTTTTCGGCAAGCGAATTGTGGTAACCCGGGCCCGGGAACAGGCCAGCGATCTGCTCAAACGATTGGGGGATCTGGGAGCCGGCTGTCTGGAGTTTCCCACCATTGAAATACTGCCGGCCGAAGATGAGAAGCCTCTGAATCAGGCCATCGAAAGCCTTTCCGACTATGATTGGATTGTCTTCACCAGCGTCAACGGCGTATCATTTTTCTTTCAAAGGCTGTTTGCCCTCAATAAGGACGTGCGGTCGCTTCATCATATGCACACGGCGGCCATTGGGCCATCGACCGCCAAAAGACTATCAGGTTTTGGGTTTAACAGTGATATTATTCCCGAAACCTACAGAGCAGAGTCCGTCGTTGAAGCTTTCCGCAAAGAAAATATTAAGGATAAAAGAATACTGCTGCCGCGTGCCAGGGAGGCAAGGCCGGTTTTGCCCGATGAATTGAGAAAAATGGGTGCATCGGTCGATGAGGTAACCGTCTATCATACCCGAAAAAATTCTCAACTTACCGATATTCTCATTAAAGAACTCGCCGAAAAATCCATCGACCTGATTACTTTCACCAGTTCATCCACCGTGAAAAACTTCAAAGAACTTATGCCTTCGAAAAACTTCGAACATCTTGTCGAAGGGGTTACGGTGGCCAGCATCGGCCCGATAACTTCTGAAACCGCCAGAAAAATGGGCTTTGACGTACACATAACCGCTGAATCTTTTGATATACCCGGCTTATGTGAGGCCATACTCAAATACTACCGCGCAACCTAAAAAATGTGGGCCATTCATGGCCATTTTCGTTAAAAGCTATATAATTTCAATGGGTTATAGAAATTTTAAACCGTAAGGCCTTGTGGAGCCGCGATGCTCGATCAAGCCATATCACAACAGGGAGAAAACCATGACAAAAGAGCTACCAGGATGCGCTAGATGTGCCCTAAACCCGGGGGATCGAATATGCCAGACAGAAGGTGGAAAATCGCCCTCTTTTTGTCCGACTCAAAATTATCAGGAGGCCATCCATGCTGCTGCTGCGGAGTTAAAGAAGTCAGAAATTCTGGAATTTGCAAAACAAGCCTCCGTGCAAGAGGCTGAGGGTTACGCCAACCGTGAACTTGGATATGAACAGGTAAAGCCCGTCAAACCACGGATTGTAGAAACTATCGAGTTTGCCCACAGAATGAACTACAAACGCCTCGGACTTGTTTTCTGCATCGGTCTGAGGCAGGAGGCTAAAATTGTAGAAAAGCTTCTTGCTTCCCGGGGCTTTGAAGTAGTTTCTGCGCTATGCAAGCTGGGGCGGGAACCTAAAGAGACACTGGGGGTCCGCGATGACCAGAAAATTCAAATCGGATGTTTTGAATCCATGTGTAATCCTATCGCTCAGGCATTTGTTTTGAACAAGGAAAATACCGAATTTAATATTGTGATGGGGCTGTGCGTGGGCCATGATTCTCTGTTTCTCAAATATGCAGATGCTCCCTGTACTGTACTTGCAGCAAAAGATCGTCTCCTGGGTCATAATCCGCTGGCCGCTATATATACCATCGAAAGTTATTATCGTTCCATAAAGATGAATTAATCAAAGAAACATTGACCTCTCGGTCGTGTTGGGTGTAAATTGACACATTCCGGTTTGTATCGGGAATGGAATTTTCATTGAATCATCGATTCCCAGATCCATTGCTCGAAATCTATACGCAATTTGCCTCCCAACTGAATCTTTTGCAGAGAACCGAGTTTCACCTGATGAAATAAGGACCTGATATCCAGGTTACGCCATGAATGATTATCTTAAAGAAATCCCGGGCTTGGTGGAGAAAATAAAGTCCCTTAAGGATATCATCATAACGAATATCGTCCTCATCGGCCAGACACCCGCACCTACATTCAAGGAAAAAAAGCGCAGCAAGATTTTCATGGAAAGATTGGTTGAATTTCAGGTTGATGAATGCACCACAGACGGCTACCGCAACCCGGTCGGTATTATCAGGGGCAGCGCTTCCGGAGCCCGATCGCCTATTTTTGTGATTGCCCACCTGGATACGTTTTATGAAAGAGACATCGTCCACGATTACACGATCAGAGAAAATACCATCACCGGGCCGGGTATTCTGGATAACTCTCTGGGTGTCGGCGTCCTGGCTTCACTGCCGCTTATTTTTAAAGCATTGGATCTGCGATTTGAATCCGACATCGTTCTGGCCGGAACCATCCAGTCCATCGGCAAGGGCAATTTACGCGGGGTACGGCACCTGGTAAAAACCTGGCCGACGCCCATAAGAGGAAGTGTCTGCGTTGAAGGGATTGAGCTTGGCAGGCTTAACTACTATTCAGACGGTATGATTCGGGGTGAGATCGAATGCAATATTTCCGAAGAAAAAGGCGTTATGCATCAATTCACTCCCAATGCGATATTGATAATCAATGAAGTAATTAATGAAATTCTAAATTTGAGACTCCCGCACAGGCCCCGATCAAGAATTGTCCTTGGTAAAATCTCAGGTGGAGCCAATCATGGAAAAATCGCATACGATGGGACTTTAGGTTTTGAAATCCGCAGCGATTCCTACAAAATGGTCAAATCCATTTACAATGACATCAAAGATATTGTTGAGGGTATCCGACATGAAAACGAGGTCGAATTAAATTTAAAAACCATCAGCAATCTGCGAGCTGCGCGATTAAAATTCAACCATCCATTGGTAAAAAGCGCAGCTGCCGTAATGGAAGCTCTACAAATAAAGCCCATCAGCAAATCAACCGAATCGGCCCTTTCCATTTTTCTTTCCCACAAAATCCCATCGGTGACACTGGGCATCACTCATGGAGAAAACAACTATATGGAAAATGCAACCATGGAAATCGAACCCATGTTCAAAGGGATTGCCCAATTAATTGGGGTCATCCAAGCAATTGACAGCGGGGTGTGCGATGAACAGCAATTGGCTTAAAAAAAACACTTTTCATTACTCGGAATTTAAGGACATCGTCCGTCTAGTCGATGAAAAAACGAAAAAGAACCTTAGAATCTCGCTGTGCTTGCCCACATTGAATGAAGAAAAAACGATTGCCAAAGAGATCATCATCGTTAAATCGGAGCTTATGTCGCGCTATCCGCTGATCGACGAAATTGTAGTGATAGACTCCGGTTCAAAAGATAAAACCAGAGCGATTGCCAGAGAATACGGCGCGGATGTATATAGAGCAGATGATATTTTGCCGCATTTGGAAAAATTCAAGGGGAAAGGCGAGAATCTGTGGAAGGCGCTATACATCACCAAGGGGGATATCATCGTCTACCTTGATGCAGATATTAAAAATATTCATCACCGCTTTGCCTACGGTCTGATCGGGCCCCTGCTGCTCAAGGAAAAAATTAAATTCGTCAAAGCCTTCTACGACAGGCCGATTTCCATCGGCAAAAACAAAATCAGACCTACCGGTGGTGGCCGGGTTACCGAACTCGTCATTCGCCCTCTTTTCTCTTTATTTTTCCCCGAGTTGACACAGCTTCTTCAACCGCTTTCAGGGGAATATGCCGGTTATCGTGAAATTTTCGAACAAATTTCTTTCCCGATCGGATATGGCATCGAAACCAGCATGAACATAGACATCTATCAAAACTGGGGGCTGGAGGTCATGGCCCAGGTCGACCTTGAACGGCGTATTCATAGGAATCAGGATACTAAAGCCCTGGGCAAAATGTCGTTTGTCATCCTGAACACATTTATCAATCGGAAGGTTCAACTTGGCCTGATCAAATTGAACGAGGATATGTACGATGAAATGATTCAATACAATCTGGTTGACAACCGATATGAACCAGATTGTTTGAAAATTGAAGGTCATGAAAGACCACCAATGATTCAAATTCCCGAATACCGAAAAAAATTCGGCATCAGTGAGAAAAGCATTCTCAAACCGGTTAAGGCATAGGGCCGGCCGCAAGCTGAATGGCATCACCCAGGATCCCTGGCATATATACAGAATGACAGCGATGGAAAAAGGAATTGAAATTTTGCAAAATCCGAAACTCATAGACAGATATAATCGTCACCTGAATTACCTGCGCATCTCCATTACGGATCGATGTAATTTGCACTGCCTCTATTGCGTGCCGCAGGATCTCATTCCGCGACTTCACCATGATGATATCCTGAGGTATGAGGAAATTATACGTATTGTTAAAGTCGGCATCGGCTTGGGTATCTCAAAAGTTAGAGTTACCGGCGGAGAGCCCTTGGTCAGAAAAGGTGTCTACGATTTTTTAAAGGATTTGACCGCGATAGCCGGTCTCTCGGATGTATCTTTGACAACAAATGGGGTTCTTCTTCAAGAAAACATAAGAAAAATTTACGATGCCGGCATCTCGCGAATCAATATCAGCCTGGACACACTCAATAGAAATAAATTTGAAAAGATAACCGGGCATGATGCATTTAACAGAGTCTGGCAAGGAATTGAGGCTGCCCAGGCAATCGGTTTTGCTCCCATTAAACTCAATATCGTAGCCCTGAACGGGATCAATGACGAGGAATTGACCGACATGGCGCGCTTATCGCTCACCAGACCGTTTCATATTCGCTTCATTGAATACATGCCTATCGGAAAATCCCGCATGGGAAACGGACCGCTTCTGCTTGCGCCGGAAATAAAAGAGCGTTTCAGGGTATTGGGAAAATTGATTCCAATTAAAAACGACCAAAATGACGGACCCGCAAAACGATATAAAATAGAAGGGGCCGTGGGCGAGATCGGGTTTATTCCCGCTATTAGCCAGCACTTTTGTAATGAATGTAATCGGCTCAGGTTGACGGCCAGCGGTCAGCTTAGGCCCTGCCTTTTATCCGACCATCAGGAAGATCTGAGAGGATTATTGAGAGGGGGTGGCTCCGATCAGCAATTGGCCGAGCACTTTTGCAAAGCCGTACGCCATAAACCATCGGACCATAACCTGGCAGGACAAAGGGCCGGACGGGTATGCGGACAAATGCGCGCTATCGGCGGATAAGAAAAAATCGCTGAAAAAAATAGCCTGGAACCGCAGCAGTGGGAGGCTACATTTACTCGCACGTATCAATAGATTGCGGTCCAGGCTAAAGTAAAATAGCCCATACCGGGATTGCCAGCTGCTATATCGGTGGCAATAGTATGGGCGACATAATCAATAACTAACAATCCTGTATGAACAGGTCAAGTTTTTTTTCTCTGTTTGCTGTTTTTTTTTATCAGGCACCAAAGCCTGAGCCCTTGATTGAGATCTTAAAATTTCTGCTTAGCCATCACATACCTTCTAATATTATCGTTTGCGGAGGGCTTTATGGAACTTAAAACCGTAAAAGTTGTAAATCCGGAAAGCTTGAATTTCATCCTGGGTCAATCTCATTTTATCAAAACAGTTGAAGACATTTTCGAGGCCATGGTCAACGCTGTGCCCATGGCCAAATTTGGCGTTGCTTTTTGTGAAGCTTCTGACAAATGCCTGGTGCGTCACACCGGCACCGATGAAGCTTTGGTCGATTTAGCCAGGAAAAATGCGCTCAACCTATCGGCAGGCCATTGTTTTATCGTTTTTATGGAGGATCTGTTTCCGGTAAATGTGCTGAACGCCATCAAAAATGTTCCTGAAGTGTGCCGTATTTATTGTGCAACAGCCAATCCTGTCGAGGTGGTAATTGCTGAAACTCAGCAAGGCCGGGGAATACTTGGCGTCATCGACGGGTTTCGATCCAAAGGTATTGAAACCGAAGATGACATCAAAATGCGCAAAGAATTGTTAAGAACAATCGGTTACAAACAGTGACTTAAGATTGTGCCCTGCATAACGGTAACCGCTTGCCCGCCAAGTATTACGCGTTCACCACGCACGCCTACTTTTACAGCGCCCCCCCGGGGCGATACCTGGCAGGCATTCATGCTGTTTTTGCCAAGCTTTTTTTGCCAAAAAGGTCCTAAACAACAATGTGCGGAGCCGGTTACTGGATCCTCATTGACGCCCGCCGACGGGGCAAAAAACCGGGAGACAAAATCGTATCCCGCGGATTCGGCCTTGCTGGTAACGATAAAGCCACGGGCGTCTATCGCTGACAATACAGCGAAGTCAGGCTTCATCTGTCGAACCGAAGACTCCGAGTCAACTTCGACTAAATAATCAAAACGATTTTTACCGACATACTGTGGCAAAACACCCAGAGCCGAAGCAAGATTTTGCGGCATTTCCGTTTCCTCTTCCGGTTCCGCCGGAAAATCGAGCTCGATCCAGGCACCCTTGCGAACGGCGGTAAGCAGACCGCTGCGGGTGAAAAAGCGCGCTTGTTGCTCAGGCGCCAGATTACCGGTTTCCCATAAGACATGCGCGCTGGCCAGTGTTGCATGCCCGCACAGATCAACTTCGATGGATGGTGTAAACCAGCGCAAATTGTAGCCGTCCTCGTGTTGATGCAAAAAGGCAGTTTCCGACAAATTCATTTCATTGGCCAATTTTTGCATCCAGTCCGGGTCACCAGCTTCCTGCAATATGCACACCGCGGCCGGATTGCCGGCAAAGGGTCTGTCGGCAAAAGCATCTACCTGAAATATTTCCTGGGACATCTGCTCAACTCCTTTACCAGAAGGTATCTCAAAAATGTCTTGCTTTCGTATATCACCGCTTCAGAGAGTGACCGCCGCTTGCCATGGCTGCAGATATTCTGCTGAGGGCTTTTTCCAGCAAACCCCGGCGGCATCCGAAATTTAAGCGCACAAAGCCGGGCCCTCCAAAATCTTTGCCGTCCTGCAGCCCGACCCCGGCATCCTCGAAAAATTGAATAGGGTTCTGTATACCCGCGTTCCGGACATCGATCCATGCCAGATAGGTGGCCTCCACCGGGGCCATAAAAAGACCCGGTATCTCCGAGACCGCCTGCGCCACGATATCCCGGTTGCTGCGCAAATAATCCAATAATGCGCTATGCCAGGCTGAACAGTCCCGAAATGCCGCCAGGGTGGCTGCATACCCCAAAACGTTTACCAGGGGTACAATACCGGCCATGGCCCGGATATACTGGCTTCGCAGCTCCTTATTGGAGATGATTGCAAACGCGCAGCCCAAGCCTGGTGTGTTGAACGTCTTGCTGGGGGCCATTAGAGTAATGGTGCGATCAGCGATGGAAGCATCCAGTGTGGCCGTGGGGATATGGATCTTGTCTTTATCCAGGATCAGCCCGCAGTGAATTTCATCCGAGCAAATAATAATATCGCGGCGTTTGCAGATTTCAGCCAGGGTTGATAATTCTTCCCGGCTATAGACCCGCCCGACGGGATTGTGGGGATTGCACAGCATAAACAGGCGCGTCTGCGGAGTTATCGCATCTTCAACCCGATCAAAATCAATTCGCCAGTGATTGCCGCTTTCCTCAAGGGGCACTGCTATTAAGTCGCGTTTGAAATGCCCCGGGGCGGATAAAAACGGAGGATAGGCAGGCACCGTTGTCATAACGGCATCGCCCTCTTGCCCTACCGCCCGGCATGCAACGTTCAGGGCGGTTACGAGACCCGGCAGCCACACAAGCCAATCCCACTCTATTCTCCAGCCATACCGAGCCGCCAGCATCGCTGCCACCACTTCCTTGAGTTGCTCCGAAGCGTGGGTATAGCCGAAAACCCCGTGCTCAATCCGGCGATGGAGGGCATCAAGGACGGCGGGGGGAGATTTGAAATCCATATCGGCTACCCACAGCGGGATAATATCTTTTCCTTTGTAATAATCCCATTTTATGCTCGCGGAGTTGCGCCGATCCACAGGCAGATCAAAATCAAAATTTTGTTTCTTATTCATATTTCCTTTCAAATGAATTTCAGCAAAAAATCCATTATTTTTGGAAAACCGAAATCAATCTCTAATTGAAATAAATTGGAAGTTGCGGTCAAAAAGATCGGGATCATCAAAATGAGCCCGACCCGCCATTTTAACGGCATGATGGCCGCGTTGGCGCATACTGCCGACATCCGGGATGCCCATCGGAAAAAAAATAGCGGGTTCAACCCGGTCCGTATTCTTGGCGATCCCCCGGGAATTAAAGATGCTTTCATAAACATTATCCGAGCGCTGCAGCATTTCAAGCCGCTCGTAAGGTACCAGTTGATAAGGAACGAAGTCCGGTAAAACGCGGACGGTGCCAATATTATCCACCTGATGCCAGCCTGAATTGATCCGGAGGCTAAGGCGCTCTTGCGGAAAAGAATCCGGCAGCCAACGCGGAACAAATGCATCAATTTCCAGGGGGGAGGCGATGATGCGCTCAACACTCTCCTTTCGGGGGACAAAGAAATGATAACAGCCGCAATTATTCATAATATCGACCATAAAAGGACGACCATCAGAATCGAGGCTGACCCGAACGGTTAATCCATCCAAAAGCCCTCTCTCGATCCGGGGAGAATTCGGCCCGGCTCTGGCGGCATACCAAATAACATAATTTAGCTGTAATGCGGGTTCTCCCGCCAAACGCGCGTAAGAAAAATAATAATATACCGCCGGCTTCGATGGATTGATAGCTGCCCGTTCACCCTTCCAGATAACTTCCCCGATCTGATCGTAATCAGCTGCAGCATCCTGGAAATATATGGGTGCAAATGTGTCCAGCAATTTCATGCGCTGGGCTTCAGAGAGGTTTCGAATTCCCAGAACATCCGGTTTTGACTGTGCAAATATGGCATTGACATTTTTTTGCGAATATTTGGTATGCGCTATGGGGCCGTAAATTCTGAGTGTACCAAGGCTCTTAAGCTCATCGCGCGGCAACTGGTGCCATTGGCGAATGTCATCAAAAACCTTATTGGTAACCAGGGCAACAGGCAATGCGGCAAGCGGATATAGGCCGAATATTCTCATAATGGTAGAATATTCGTCAGGCACCGAAGCAGCGTTTTGCAGGGTATCATAAAAACCCGGCTGCTGCCGGTCGTGGGCCAAAAGTTCATCGGAGAAAAAAATATACCGCTCATAGAGAGTCGACCGGTCGGGGGTTTCACCCAGGCGGGCACCCAGATTTGTGATGAAATCCTGTGGAAGATTATGAATTTCCGTTCTTCTGGATTCGATATCCAATTGCTGCATCCATTCAACCCAATGCTTTTTTTGATGATCATCCTTGAGCTGATCTCTGCATGAAATCAAAAATCTATTGATACGCAGATAGGGAAATCCGATAACTGGAAAAGTGGATGCATCTCGAACACCGGCCTTATTGACAGCGGCATCTAGTTCTGTAAAAAACCGCTCATATTCCGCCGGTCGCTGGGATGCGGTTCTAAATTGATAGGAATAATACGATGCGCACCCCGATGCATATACCATCAGCGCAGCGCATGTCACAAATAGAAAGGATCCCAACCGCATCCCATTTTTTCCTTTTTGAAAATTTGCAGTAGACGTGAATTAATTCTATAGAATTTTTGCTCTCCCTCACCCGCGCATGAATTATGTCTTTGTCTTCTTACAAAGCGGACCAGATCTAGGCGAACATTATGCTGCGGTGGCATATCTATTCGGAACTCATTTAGCCTGCCGCCTATATATACATTGGGGGCCGGGGTGTTTTTACCAACGCCTTTAACGCAATGGGTGTATGCCCTGGGTCATCGTTGACCGCCCACCCGGGGACAATCCCCTGCGGGTGGCAACAAATGATACCGGCTTCCTAAACGCCGAAATTATGGTTCGCCTTTGTCTTTTCCCATCTGAAAAGCCTCTCCGATAGCCTCTCCGAGTCGATGATACTGCGCTGTCCCGGTGGAATAGATTAAAGGATTGATCTTGGCGGGGTCCGGCTTTCCATTGGTCATGCAGTCTGCATTAACATGGGTCTCTTCAATTTGTCCGATGAAAAGGACATGACTGCTGAGATCAAAGGTGTGAATAACCCGGCATTCGAGGTTGACTGGACATTCGTCAATCAGGGGGGCAGTATTTAGTTTTCCGTACTGCACTTGAAAAACCTGTGATTTGTCACGCCTGTGCCCGGAATAGATCCCGCAGAAATCAACCCGTTTGGCCAGATCGGCAGAGGGCACATTGATGGAAAACGTTCCATTGGCCTCGACACCCTTAAAAGTATACCGGGCTCTGCGCAAACCCACTGAAATCGCAGGTGGCGTCGAAGCTGCAATGCCGCACCAGGCGGCGGTCATGAAATTAGCCTTGCCGTTCACCATCGCCCCCACCAGGACAGCCGGCATTGGATAAAGCAATGTATCAGGACCCGTCCTGACCTTTTCCATAATAAAACCTCCTTTAAAACAAATCTGCGAATCGAATACGGTAGAGGTGTTTCCACGATTTCAGAGCATGCTCCCCTTCATGGTGCAAGCTGTGTCATCCTTTTCATTTAACCAACCGTGATTATTTAAAATACAAATAGGCGGCCAGAGCCACCAAAATGAGAGCAAAAACTTTTTTGAAGTTTGCCGTTGAGATATGCTCCACCAGACGAGCGCCAATCTGCGCACCAAGAATACCGCCAACACCTAACAGGATGCCTGCCCGATAATCGATATTCGCCAGTTTATTATGGGCTACCAATGCGGAAATCGAGATAACGAGTATGGCTAAAAATGAGGTGCCAACAGACTTTTGTGATGAATATCCCAAAAACAGCAACAACGGCACCATTAAGAAACCGCCACCCAGCCCTGTAAAGGAGGCCCCGATACCCACAAAAAGTCCAAGAACAATCATGACCAACATGTTCGGATGTATTGCCGCCATTTGTTTCACACCTTCCCAAATGAATTAGAGGATCAAATGACCCGAGCGCAGCGCCACGGGATTTTATAGTGACTGCCAAAAAAACGTTCCGATAGGGGGGTGTTTTTTTGCTACAATCACGCAGGCCGCCCTCCCCATATCGGAACATTATGATGCCCAGCAGTAAGTAATCGAAAAGCCCGGAGAAATCAATTTCTGGAATGCAAACCGGTTTAAAATATTCTGTGGCTCCGCATTGGCGGATTTTGTCTCTTTAGCGGCAGCACCTTGAAATCCGAAAAATCCGGGCTCTATATTTCAGCACTGGACACTATTCACATTTAAAGGGATAAAAATGGTGGAAACAATATCCCTCCGGATCCCCATACTGCATTTCGGTGTCGATCAGACACTGGCCGATCATGCCTTTGGAGATCTCCTCATAATCGGCTCTCTGCTCTTCGTCCTGCTTGCATGCCATACATATCGGCTCGTGGTCATAAACGGAAAGAATTCTTTGATCGTCGGGACCAATTTTCTGATCACACCGTTCACATTGAATGGCGCATGTAAGTTTTTCCTCCCACGTATCTATCATATTTATTATCCTCCTTCATCTTTCCATATTATGATTTTCTACCTGAATTTTGCGAGATCCCCACACTCCTTAATAAATTCTTATTAAGATAAAAGTCAAGATTTCCTTCTATTTTCTCAAATCAGAAACCAGTTCCCTGAGGATCGAAATTACATTCCGGCCCCTCTCGCGGGCAATCCGATGGGCGTCGTCTACAATTTTTGTTGCCTGACGCTCAACCTCCTGCTCGCCGGGAACCAGCCTGCCCTGCCGCTGATAATGCGCACGCAGAAAACGGATGGCCAGACGCACTTCTTGTTGCCTGAAAAAGTTCATTTGTCATCTCGGGTTAAAGAGGAAGGCACTGATTCCCGGGGGCGGCAAATCTTAAGTATGACATTTTCCAGAATTAGCCGCGGATTTAGGTCCGACGATTTGAGTCGGGAATCGGCCTGCTCAAGCGATACAAGAGCTTGATTAAGCTCAGCTTTGGTGAACTGCTCGGATTTGATTAACAATTGATAAACTGGATACGGACTGTTCGGGTTTTTTACGATCGATAAATCCGTTGAAATTTTCTTCTTATTTTTCCTGGCCGGATTTACGCCGGCTGGCTTTCTGTTGTTTGAAGTGATATTGTCCCATTCTCTAATGTGTGTGATCAGATCCTGATCAAAGGCTATCATTTCAGGCAAAACGCTTGTTTGAAATCGATTGTAGGAGCAACCGGGGTGCCAGCCGCTAGCCCGAGGGCTCTGCGCAAAATCTTTAACAACGATCAGTCTTCTGATCTGATTGGTGATGGCCGACAGGATTTGAAGCGGGTGAAAATCGGCGGTAAGGATCGAGCCCAGATAAAAAAGGGATCGCTCGCGATCCCGATCCGCCAGAGCGTTGGTCAAATCATAAATAGGGTCTTTTTTGGTGCGCTTTAATGTAGACTCTACGTCATCGATGGTAATCGTGTCTCTATCACCCACATAATCTATTAATTTTTCCAAATTGCTGGAAAAAACACGCAAATCAAAACCCGTCATCTCGTACATGGCCAGGTAAGCAGCTCTGTCCATACTCTTTTTGGCCGCTTTAAGAATCGACGCCATCCGGTCCAGCAAGACAGACTCCTGGGCCATTTTATCGGCTCTGCGGTCGCCTTTTGGAACCGAACAGTCAACGACCACACCCGTCTTGCTGATGGCCTTGTAGAGCCCACGGCGCTTGTCCACCAAATCGGTGGTAATGATAAGATGATTATTTTCCGGAAATCCCCTTTCCACAGCCTCCTGTATGGCGCTGCACTCATCCTGTGGTTCCAAAACATGCAGATTTTGATCCCGGCAGTATTCAATAAGATCATCCAACCAAGCCTGTTTGGCCTCCACTCCTAAAACTGAGCCCGGATCCGATAGATCCAGATCATCAAAGGATAGGTTCAAACGCCCCATCAGACTTAACAAATAATTTGCAGCCTTAGCGTGCTCACTCTTATCATAAGCGTTTTTCGCGTGTTCCATAAACCGACCCCTGTCCTGTTTAGCGTAAAAAAACTGAGCATCGCGTACGCTGACGACTTTGGTATCTGGCAGCAAAGAAAAGGTATTCACGCGTTCAATCACTTCGCCGATGTTTGCGCTGGTGCCATCAATGGGTTCATAGTTCAGGCTTTGAGCAGCAGCCGGAATCATTTTATTGACAAGCTGCTGGTATACGGATTTGACCAGCAGCTCCTCCCCGAATATCAGATAAACGGGAGCATGGATCAATTCAGGCTTATCTTCCAATTCCTTCAGGTAATCATCCAGATCTTTGTAACTAATTTCAGGCATAAGAGACTGCTTGGTTGGCAATGTTCGGCTGTTTATCGGACCGCAGCGCAGGAAGCTGATGGCCAGTCAATCCGGGCCGGCATGCGACCATAGCTATTCAGGCATCTTTTTGAAAAGCAGATGAAATACAAAAATAACAATGCCGACAGAAATTGCGCTATCGGCAATATTAAAGGCTGGCCAATGCACTTTTCCAACATAAAAATCAAGGAAGTCTACAACCACCCCAAAGCGGATTCTGTCGATAAGGTTGCCGATGGCGCCTCCGAAAATAAGAGCGAAGCCGAAAGCCAGCCAGACATGACTCTGAGGCGTTTTTCTGTAAAAATAGAAGATCAATCCAACAGCCAGCGATGAAACAAATAAAAACAGAACTGTACGCACACCGCTGCCCATATTGGCCATAAAGCCAAACGCTCCCCCCGGGTTATGGATGTGCGTAAGACTAAAAAAACCGGGTATAACCGCTGCACTGTGGTTATAGGGCAGGTAATTTAAAATTAGCGCCTTGGTGAGTTGATCGAGGATGACGATCAAGCTGCTAATAATAATTAGTCGAATATATTTATTTTTAGGCATTTAATGAATTAATGGTTACCAGAGCGTCCTGACATCTATTGCAAATCGACGGGCAATCGGAATTGGTTCCTACGGAAATATCATGGACCCAGCAGCGTTCACATTTTTCTCCGGGCGCCTGCCCGACCATTATCGTCAACCCTTCGAGATCCTCACTGGCGTATGCGCCCTCAAGTTTTTCATCCTTTACCAGATCGACTTTGGAAACAATGAAAACGGATCTCAAATCATCTTTGTAAGGTCGCAGGTCATTGTAGAGTTTTTCCTTGGCCGAAACGGTCACCAATGCATCCAGAGGGTGCCCGATCTGCTTTCTCGCGCGCGCTTCCTCTAAAGCTTTGGTCACTTCGCCGCGAACGGAAAGCAACCGCTCCCATCGATCGGCCAGTTTTTCATCCTGCCAGCCCGCGTTTACTTCCGGAAGCTGAGTAAGGTGCACACTTGCGGCTTTGTGGCTGTATTCCGGCATGTATGCCCAGATTTCATCGGCGGTAAAAGGCAGGATGGGAGCCATAAGCTTTACCAGGGTATCCAACAGCAGGTACAACACCGTCTGAGCACTTTTTCTGGCCAGCGATTGCGGAGGCGAGGTATATAACCTGTCTTTGAGAATATCCAAATAAAATGAAGAAAGATCCACGATACAATAACTGTAAAGGGAGTGGTAAATAATATGGTATTCATATGAATCATAAGCCTTGCGTGTCTTAGCGACCAGGCCCTGGAGTTTATGCAGGGCAAACCTGTCAATCTCCGGCATGGATGCATAGGATACTTGATGGGTGGCTGGATCAAAATCATACAAATTACCGAGCATAAAACGGCCGGTGTTCCGAATCCTTCGGTAGGCATCGCTTAACATTTTCAAAATGTCGTCAGAAATGCGAATATCTTCCCGGTAATCGGTTGCAGATACCCAAAGGCGCAGAATCTCCGCCCCAAATTTATCAATGACTTCGTTGGGGGCAACCACATTGCCCAGCGATTTGGATTGCTTTCTGCCATCCGCATCGACAACGAAACCATGAGTTAAAACAGCCTTGTATGGAGCGCGATTTCTGGTGCCCACAGCCGTTAGCAAAGCACTGTGAAACCATCCTCGATGTTGGTCGCTGCCTTCAAGGTAGAGGTCGGCCGGCCACCTTAATTCAGGGCGAGCTTCGAGCACGGCAGCGTGACTTACTCCGGAATCAAACCAGACATCGAGAATATCCTCTTCTTTTTTAAAGGTTTTGCTGCCACAGGATTCGCAAACCAAACCTTCCGGCAGAAAATCGGATATCTCCTTTTCAAACCAAACGTCCGCGCCATATGCCTCAAACAGCGCATAAACATTTTCCATGATATCCTTGTCAATCACCAGGGTTTCGCACTCCTCACAATAAAAAACCGTAATCGGAACCCCCCAGGCCCTTTGGCGGGATACGCACCAGTCCGGTCGGTTTTCGATCATGCCGTAGATTCTATCCCTTCCCCAATGGGGGATCCATTGCACCGTATCGATTGCCTCCAGGGAATGTTGCCTCAAATTGGTTTTATCCATGGATATAAACCATTGCGGTGTGGCCCGGAAAATAACCGGTTTTTTACAGCGCCAGCAATGCGGATAGGAATGGACAAAATTGCCCTCAGCCAGCATAGCGCCGATATCGTTTAACTTGGCATTAATGCTCCCATTGGCGTCAAATACGAATTGACCCTTAAAGAACTCAATATCATCGGTAAAACAGCCATTGTCATCAACCGGGGAATATACCTCCAACCCATATTCAAGACCGACTTCATAATCCTCGCGTCCATGCCCCGGTGCCGTGTGAACACAACCTGTTCCCGCATCCAGCGTAACGTGATCGCCGAGAATAAGCAGAGATGCCCGGCCATAGAGAGGATGGCGGCATTGCTTGCGCTCCAGCTCCTTGGCATCTAATTTGGCGATAATCGAATAATCGGTAATGCCGAAAGTCTGCATGCAGTATTCCGCCAGTTGCCGTGCCACTATCAGTACTTCATCGTTGCCCACGTCAACAGCAACATATTCGAAATCTGGATGCAGCGCGATAGCCAGGTTTGCCGGAAGTGTCCAGGGTGTTGTGGTCCAGATGACAACCGATACCCGTTTGTCTTTCAGGGCCGGGAATTGTTGACTGAGGTCATCGGTCAGGGAAAATTTCACGTAAATGGAGTGCGCGGATTCATCGTGGTACTCGATCTCCGCTTCTGCAAGTGCCGTCTGGCAGGTGAAACACCAGTATATCGGCTTTTTGCTCCTGAAAAGACTGCCGTCTTGAGCAAATTTGCCGCACTCCCGGGCGATAATGGATTCATATTTATAGTTCATGGTCAAATAGGGATTTTCCCAATCACCCATAACACCGAGCCGCTTGAACTCCTCGCGTTGAATATCGATGAATTTCTCGGCATATGCCCGGCACAATCGGCGGATATCAGCCATTGAAAGATTCTTCTTTTTGTCTCCGAGTTCTTTGTCCACATTATGTTCGATCGGCAAGCCATGACAGTCCCACCCCGGTACGTAATTCGAATCATATCCCGCCATCTGTTTGGACCGCACAATAATATCCTTTAAAATCTTATTCAAAGCCGTACCGATATGAATATAACCGTTTGCATAGGGAGGCCCATCATGCAAAATGAATAACTCCCTTCCCTTGGAAGCTTTCCTAACCTGGCCGTAAAGATTCATCGCGTGCCATCTTTTTAACTGCTCGGGTTCGCGCTGGGCCAGATTTGCCTTCATCGGGAATTTGGTCATCGGAAGGCTGAGTGTCTTTTTATAATCCATTGAATCCTCCAACGTAAGGTTTTGGTTTAAACTTTTTTTTTTACTTAATAATGCTATGCAAGTCAAGAGAATACCATAGATGCGATCGTCCAGAATCGGTTCCGGCGCGGCGCCCCGCGCAAGCTATAGCGCGTTCCACCACAATGGGTTGACAATGAGGGTAACGGCATCGGTGGGGGTAGCAAAACAACGCCCGATAATCGGTGGATTTTTTTGACGGCCACAATACATAAACAGGGCTAACATATTGACTTTAGGGGATTTTGAAGATTAACTTCAAGGTAAAAAGAAAAGATTTGGAGAAAAACCCAAAAAACCTACGCCAGGTTTTTAACGTCATCTTCTTTTATAATCTCGGTTAAATACCTGCCGTATTCATTTTGCATCATCTCCGATGCAAGATCTCTCAGCTGTCGGCTGTCGATGTAACCCAATCGATAGGCAATTTCCTCAACACAAGCTATTTTGAGCCCCTGCCTTTCCTGAATAGCCTGAACAAAGCTGGCTGCTTGCTGCAGCGCTTTATGGGTACCGGTATCCAGCCAGGCATAACCTCGTCCTAAAAGCTCTACCCTGAGGTCACCCCGCTGCAGATACGTCAGATTCACGTCGGTGATCTCAAGCTCCCCGCGTTCCGAAGGCTTGAGTTTTTTAGCGATATCGATGACATCCTTGTCATAGAAATAAAGTCCGGGAATGGCATAATTTGATTTAGGTGCTTTCGGTTTTTCTTCTATAGCGGTGACATTTCCGTTTGGATCGAAATCCACCACCCCGTATCGCTCGGGATCTTTGACCAGATATCCAAAAATCAGAGCGCCGCTGGTGAGTTTGACAGCCTTGTGCAAGATACTGGATAGGTTGTGACCGTAGAAAATATTATCCCCGAGAACGAGACACACCGGCCCGTTTCCAATGAAGGAATCACCAATGACAAAGGCCTGCGCCAAGCCTTCCGGACGTGGCTGCTCTGCAAATGAAAAAGACAGACCCAGCTTGGATCCGTCCCCGAAAAGCCTTTGGAATAAGGGAAGATCCTCAGGAGTGGATATGATCAGGATTTCTCGAATTCCGGCCAGCATCAAAACACTGAGCGGATAGTAGATCATGGGTTTGTCGTAAACGGGCAGGAGTTGCTTGCTTACCGAACGGGTAATTGGAAACAATCGCGACCCCGAGCCACCGGCGAGAATGATCCCTTTCATCATTTAATTTTCCTATACTGCGACAAATTTCAGCTCACCCTCAGAAATCTCCGCTTCACCCTGCTTCGGTTTCATTACCATTGAACCCACCGCCAGGTAGGTATAATTTTTCGCTACCAGCTCTTCAAAGTCCGGTATCATTCGCCTTCCGTCCATCACCAGGTAGGGTGGCTTCACCGTATCTTCAATGGTGCGGGAAAAGCCGCGAAATTCTTCGCAATCGGAGGAAATAAACAGGGCTTGTGTTCCGGCAATGGCTTCTTTCGCGGATTTAAAATAACGAATCTTCTCAAACAATATATTTTTTGAGGGATCAAATACCTGCTTGGCAGTTTCATTTGCCAGGGGATCATAGGCGTGTATCTTAGCCACACCCTTGCCGAGCAGGGTTTCAATTACTTTTATGGAAGAGGCATCCCGCATGTCATTGGTATGCTTTTTAAAGGCCAGGCCCAGCACCGCAACGGTTTCGTTGTTGAATTTGAAGCCGGCTTCGGTGATGGCCCGGTCAACCAGGTAAACCTTCTGGTATTCGTTAACCTCAAAAGAAGCTTCCAGCATTTTTGTGCTGACATTCACCCTGCGCAATTGATTGATTAACGAAGCGATATCCTTGCCGAAGCAACTTCCCCCGGCACCATTGCTTACAAATGAGCCCCAGGTGCTGATGCGCTCATCGGCGGTAACACCTAGCCGCAGATCATCGATCTTTACGTTGGGGATTTTTTCGCCGATCTTGGCCCCCACGCCGTTCCAGAAAGAAATGTAAGTCAACAGCATGGTGTTGGCGACATATTTAATGGCTTCAGCGGTCTCGGGTGTGGTTTCGATATATTTTATGCGTACATGATTGACGAATTGGGAATAGACACGTCCCAGTATTTTAAAGTCTTCATCATAATCGCAGCCGACCACGACCCGGTCAGGTTTGCGCGCATCCACCACCGCGCTCCCCTCTGCCAGAAACTCGGGATTGGAAGCAACGCCGTAATTGTCGACCCCGTGCGCATTCATGATCTTTTGGAAATGGCGTACCGTTCCAATCGGAACCGTGCTTTTATTGACCAGCACCACCCGACGCTTGTCATTTCTATTGGCCAATACTTCTGCAATAGTCTCGGCGGCCGCGTTATAAAAGGTCAGGTTGGTTGAGCCGTCGATGTTAGACGGTGTCGGCAAACACATGAAAATCGCATCGGTTCCTTCGATAATTGCTTCCAGATCATCGGAGAAGAACAGAGACTTGCCCAAGGTTTCCTTGATGATATTTGCCAGGCCAGGTTCGTTGACAAATTCTTCAATTGCTTCGGCCCGGCCTCCTGAAAATGCCTCAATCTTTTCTGAATCGATGTCGAATGCATGCACTTCATGACCGTATTCCGAACATACGGCAGCATGAACGAGTCCGACATAACCGGTTCCTACAACAATAATTTTCATAACCACCTCTAATAAACACCTAAATCTTTGAGCACGTCATTGATACCCAGCTTTTGAAGCTTTAGCCTTAAAAATTCTGAAACCGTCGGTTGGCTGGGTCTCTTTTTAAGGAACATACTTACCTCGCTGGGGGTTCTGTCGCCTTTGGCCAGATTGCATGGTTTGCAGGCCGCAACACAATTTTCAAAAGTGGATTTACCGCCGCGCGATTTCGGTATAATATGGTCGATCGTCAATCTTAATTTATGAGTTCCGCAGTATGCACATTTGAATCCATCCCGAATAAAAACATTCTTTTTGCAAAATGCAACACCGGTCCGGTAAATTGTGCGGATCAGCTTGATCAATCTCAAGACGGCCGGAATCTTTAATTGGATTCCACCGGAACTTGTAACTGTTTTTGGAGAATCCTTAATAACCTCAACCTTGCCCTTTGCCAGCAGACAGACCGCTCTTTTCCAGTGAACAACATTCAAAAAGCTATAATCTGCATTTAGAAGTACACAGTGAGTCATTCCAAAAACCTCTTGCAACCGCAACTACCGCTGAATCCCGACGACCCCCTATAGATTTTACCTGAATTTTGCACGAGTTGGAGGCTTTTATATGCAGGGCAATTAAGGGTAAGGCTATAGCGGCCTGTGCCGAACCTTTAACAACACAGCAGATGGAAGCCTCCGGCTCGCCTGAAGGGCGAAAATTAATGAGATTAAATCGACTGTAATCCTTTTTGCCGATTGGGCAATTTGCTTCCAAGCTTCTGTAATTAAATATTTTTCAAACTTCTCACTAATTTTCATGCAAAATTCAGGATTTAAATTATCAGCGAATAAACCAGTCCATCTCCGATACAAGACTTATCCGAGCAACTGTTTAGCGCATATGTGGTTAGTATATCCAATATATAAAATTAAATCAATATGGCCCGTCTTTCTCGGCGAGATTTGGAGAAATAGGCTTGCAAGATAGGTTATTGCACAGTATGATCCGCTTCAGCCGGCTAATAGAAGGTGGTTTTTTCCTGAAAAGAGTTCTGCTGCTGCAGCACGCAACCGACAAATTTTATCAGTTATGCTGGATCATTTTGATCTCATTGCGTCGTTTTATGACCGCTTAATTGGACCACCGGACACCGGGCGTTTGCGCGATCTGCTAAAACTGCCGACAGAAGGCTGGATGCTGGACAGCGGGGGCGGCACGGGTCGCGTCTCCGCCCGTCTGAGTTCACAGGTGAGTCACCTGGTGGTCAGTGATCTCTCCCACCGAATGTTAAAAAAAGCATGTGAAAAAAACATCTGGCCGGTACAGGCCCATGCAGAAAAGCTGCCGTTTGGTGATGCGCGCTTTGAACGTGTGCTCGTGGTTGATGCGCTGCATCACTTCTGCAATCAACGGGAAGCCATTCGGGACCTGTTGCGCGTTCTCAAGCCAGGCGGTCGTTTGGTCATCGAAGAACCCGATTATCGCCACAAAGGCGTGAAGCTTATCGCACTGGCGGAAAAATTCGCCCTGATGCGCAGCCGTTTCCACAGCCCGCAAGCCATCAGAGACATGATTCATGCGGCTGGAATGAAAGCACGTATTCAAACCGACGGCCGATACACGGCCTGGATAATCGCCGACAAAAACAGCGGAAACCTCAGATGAGTCCGGAGGAGGGTTTGAAGAGCGAATGTTTCACACCATTTATCGTCTTGCAAAAAATCTGTTATATACAAAAAAAATGCTTGTTTCACTGGGCCTTACTGCACCTTTGGTATTATCCTGTGCCAGTGGGCACCATACGCCTTTTTATGACACGGTAACGCCCACCAGAGACACCGGCGCCCTGGCAGAACGATTGAAAAAGGCCGTATCCTTTTCAGAAACCTTGTCGATGGAAGAAATCGGCCATGCAGAATACCCGGGCTTTCGCGCCCCGATTTGGCGCGTTTCCCACAGGCCCGTGCAAGCGCCGAAAAGAATGATATTGGTCAACGCAGGAATTCACGGCAATGAACCGGCAGGGGTGGAATGTGCCATCGAATTGGTGGAGTCCATAGCAGGCAACCCGGACATGTTATCTGATATTGCCGTTGATGTGATACCTGTGATAAATCCATGGGGATGGTCTCATGACAACCGTTTCAATCGGGATGGTATTGATATCAACCGCGATTTAGCCTCATCCGACTCCGGGGAAGCAAAGATTGTTGTCAGCGCCCTTGAAGGCAAACACTATGATCTGATGCTGGATCTGCACGAGGATCCATCGGCAAAAGGCTTCTACCTGTACCAGTACGGCCTGACGGAAAAGACCTTCAGCGAAAAGGTTGTCGCAGCCGTGCACAAAATGGGATATCCCATTGAACAGGATGTTAACATGGTGGTCTTAAAAGCGGACAACGGCATTATCGACGCACCGTTATGGGGATTGTGGTATATGCGGCTTACCGGCCAGCTCAGCCTTGCCAACTATTACCGCCTCAATATCAGTGAGCATGTTTTCACCATCGAAACACCAACAAACCTTCCACTGGCGGACCGCACAGCCATTCAGCGAACGGTTGTGCAAATGTTTATCCAGACATATGACCGGAATGATTGAAGGGGCAGTGGTTTTGAATTTTGTACAATGTCAGCAGCTGAATTAAAGCGTGTTTTGGGACTTCCTGCCGTTGCGTTTATCGCAATCGGCTTCACCATCGGTGGTGGTGTATTTGTGTTCACCGGCATCGTTTTCAAGATCGCTGGCGCGGCGCTTCCGGTTGCATATGCCCTGGCGGTAGTACCCGTCTTTATCAGCATGCTGCCCATTGCCATGCTGGGATCAGCCATCCCTACGACCGGTGCCAATTACAAATATCCCAGCAGAATGGTATCGCCAGGCTTGGCGTTTGTCGGCATCTGGGTATTTGGCCTTGCCTCTTTTGTAGGACAGATTCCCCTGTATGCCCTGGGATGTGCGAAATATGCACAGGTCTATTTCCCCGGCCTCTCAGGCCCTGTGGCTGCCATCGGCATAGTGACCTTTATCTATGCAATCAATCTTTTGGGAGTCAAACTGGCTGCTCAAATTCAAGGATTTTTGGTCATAATCTTGATCTCGGCCCTCCTCTATTATTCCTTTTCAGGCCTCTTCGTTATCGATCCGCAAAATTTCTCGAATATGTTCGAAAAAGGGCTGCCCAATCTTTTGCTTGGAACCGCATTGCTGACATTTACCTATATGGGGGCAAACGGTATCATCGAGCTTGGCGGCGAGATCGTCAACCCGGGCAAAGTCATCCCGGCCGCCTTTTTCATTGCCTTTCCAATTATTTTCACCATCTATGTTCTGGCAGCCATCGCCACGGTCGGGGCCGTGCCCGCTCAAATCCTCACAGCATCCAAAGAGCCCTTGATCAGTGTTGCAAGGCATTCAATCGGTAGAGCAGGATTGTTTTTCTTCATTACCGGAGGCGCCATTCTGGCACTGACGACGACCTTGAATGCATTGTTTATCGTGGGCACCAAATCCCTGCTCATGATCGTTAAAGACAGGCTTTTGCCCGAACGACTGGGCAGATTAAGCCGGCAGTTTGGAACACCTTATGTTTTTTTGACAATCATCTGGCTTTTTTCCATAGCCGGCATTTTATCCGGGTTCTCCTTAGAAACCCTGGCATCCTATGCCACATTGGGAGCCCTAATTATATTCCTGCCGGTTCAGATTGCGTCCCTCCGCTTACCAAAGCTATATCCTCAACAATATCGCGACGCAGTGTTTAAACTCAAAGGATTCTGGCTCTGGTTTTGCCCGGCGGTCGGTATTGTGATGGTCGTTTTTTTTTGCATCATCATTTTGTATGATTTGCATTCGCTACCGAAACTCGGCAGCTTTATTCTATTTTTTGTGTCCGGTTTGGTCTACTATTTGATCAGGAAAAGATATCTTCTGGCTCATGGTATACGCATGGACGACCTGCTGCAAAATAGAAAAAATTGGGAGCGTTGAACATGCCCGCCCTGTTCAAAGCGCATCCTGAATTAGAAGAAAAAATTCCCCGGATTCCTCTGGGCATTTTCCCCACTCCTGTTCGGCCGCTGCGTCGCCTGGGCAACGGCATTCTCTGGATCAAGAGAGACGATTTAAGTTCAGCGGTCTACGGCGGCAACAAAATTAGAAAACTCGAATATATCCTGGCAGAGGTCAAAAAGAGAAAAGCCGGCCACGTGATCACCTTTGGAGGAATCGGCACCAACCACGGATTGGCAACTGCCATATTCTGCAATCAGCTCGGCATCGCCTGCACCTTGCTTTTGTTCTGGCAACCCGTCACTGCCCATGTTCAGCAAAATTTACGTTTATTTAAAAAGTACGACGCCAACCTCTGCTATCAGAAATCGCTATGGAACAATATATTCGGCTATTATTTGTCTGAGCGAATCAAGCACCCCGGCGCCTATTTTCTTTTTGCCGGCGGATCGAATGTCAGCGGCACTATCGGTTACATCGATGCAGCCTATGAATTAGCAGAACAAATCAAACAGAAAGAGTTTTCGGAGCCGGCCGCTATCATATGTCCTGTAGGATCGGGGGGCACCTTAAGCGGTCTCTCACTGGGCGTGCAGCTGGCCGGGCTGAGGACTGAGGTTATCGGCGTTCGGGTATCGGCCTCGCATCTCGGCCCTTTTCAGGCCTGCACTCCTGGAACGGTGAAAAAATTAATGCTCAAAACCTACCGGCATTTAAAGAAAATATGCCGCAACCTACCTGACATAGAATTAAAAATCCCGCAAATTTTGCAGGATTATTTCGGCGAAGGCTATGGATTTCCCACCCGGAAAGGTCAAGGGGCCTGCCAACTTGCAAAAGACGTCGAAGATATAATACTCGATCCGACCTATACAGCCAAAGCCTTTGCTGCAGCATTGGATTACTGCCGGGATCGAAGCAAAGGTTCCAAACCGATTCTATACTGGCATACGTACAATTCGGTCGATCTTTCAAAGCAGGCAGCTTCTGCGGATGATCGGCAATTACCGAAGCCCCTTCGGGTGTTTATTGCGCAGGAACCCATTGAACTCTGAAAAATCTTTTAAGATCTTGGTTAAAGACATTTTCATTTCTAGCAATTGTCAAAAAAACCTTTCGTTTTGGGGGCGATTTTTTGCTACAAGCACTTCTGCCGCCATCATTTTATCGGAACATTTTTACAGCAAGCGCTATAAATGGTGGGATTAAACTATGTTTAAAAGACAAAATCTCTCAGCAGAAATCATCGTTGTTGGATCCGGCCCCGGCGGGGCGACCATTGCGCGTCAGTTATCCAAATCAGGCAAAGATGTTCTGATGCTGGAACGCGGATACGATCACCGCCAAAAGTTCTATTACGGCACCTACCTTGGGGCGCTGCGGTATTCAGACCGCGCCAGTTTGTTGTTCACCGAAGAGGGATTGAATATCATTTCCCCTGTCATGCTCGGCGGTGCAACCAGCATGTACTGCGCGTGTGCTGCGCCCCCCCCCGGGTGGTTGAAACATGATTACGGTATCGACACGGATGCAGAAGTAAACGAAACCATCACGGAATTAGGCATCAAACCTCTGCCTGCTCACCTGCTGGGAGAAGCTTCCACCCGCATCGCACAGGCCGGACAAGCGCTGGGATACGATTGGTTTGCCCAGCCCAAGTTTATGTTTCCCGAAAGATGCAGAGCGAAAGAAAAGGTTTTCGACTGCCAGGCATCCTGCATGCTGGGCTGCAGCTGCGGGGCCAAATGGAATGCCGCCGAATGGGTCGATGAGGCCGTTGCAAATGGCGCCCGGCTCCGTATGGGAGTCAGGATTACCAGAATACGCACTGAAAGCAATAAGGCCGTCGGTGTCGAAGGAAGCTTTCAAGGAATGAACTTTAAAGCCGAAGCCGAAAAGATCATCCTGGCCGCCGGCGGCATCGGGTCTCCCAGAATTCTACAGAATTCAGGGCTCAATCAAGCCGGTGTCGGCATGACGATGGATACCACTGTAATGATTTACGGTGCGGATCGAAAAAAAGGAACCGGCAAGGAACCGCCGATGACCTGGTCCTGGGAAAATCCGGATGCCGGATACATGCTGAGCACCCTGACGGATCCGTGGTTATTGTATCCCATGGCCGCAATTCGCAAAGGGCTGGGGCCTGCGCTGAACTGGTTTAAATGGAACAGAATGCTGGGGGTGATGATAAAACTCAAAGATGATATTTCCGGCGGTATCTATCCGGATGGCAAAATCCGCAAACCCCTGACAGCCGCCGATAATGAAAGACTGCAAGCGGCTTATGCAATCTGCAAGCGCACCCTGATTGAAGCTGGAGCCGAAAAGTCCAGTATATTCATGCGACCCTTTATCGGCACCCATCCCAGCGGCACCGTCAGGATTGATGATATGCTGGATAAAAACCTGCAGACGGAGATCAAGGGCCTCTATGTTTGTGATGCCAGTGTATTTCCCGAAGCTCTGGATCGGCCTACGGTTTTAACCATCATCAGCCTCGCCAAACGTCTGGCCAAGCATTTGATAAAAGGGCGACAATAGATATGCTAAAAGGAGATAATTATCGATGACGATACTTGTCACAGGTGCAACGGGCTACATCGGATCGGCGGTGGTGCGCGCGCTTTTGGACAAAGGCGAAAATATTCGCTGTATGGTCCGGCAGACCAGCGACAGACAAAATCTTGAAGGTCTCGATGTCGAATATGCCTATGGTGATGTCCGGGATATTGATACGATCCGTCATGCTCTGAAAAGCTGCGACAGGGCTTTTCATATGGCTGCCCTCTATGCCATTTGGCTGCCCAAGCCCGGTTTGATGTATCAAATTAACGAGGAAGGTACCCGGAATTTTCTGCTGGCCTGCAAAGAAGCAAACGTGGAAAAAATCGTCTATTGCAGTTCGGTTGCCGCGCTGGGTGCTCACGGCAAAAATCCGGCCAATGAAACCGCCCGCTTTAACCTGAATGCGACCAAGGATCATTACTACATTTCAAAATATCGCGCTGAGCAAATCGCCCTCAAATTTGCCAGAGAAGGTTTGCCGGTCGTCGTCGTGAATCCCAGCAATCCCATCGGACCGCGCGACATCGGCCCGACCCCCACCGGTGCATTGATCCTGTCGATTATCAAAAAAAAACTGCCGGGGTATGTAGACGGCGGCATCAACCTGATTGATATGACGGATTGTGCACGGGGAATCGTCAGTGCAATGGAAAAAGGGGCTCCGGGTGAGAAATATATCCTGGGAAATCGCAATCTCACCATAAAAGAATACTTTGATCTCATCGTCCGGGTCGCCGGCTGCGGCAGATCGCCTTTCATTAGACTCCCGAGCTGGATCGCCGTTTGCTCCGGGTTTGGCTACGAGCTGTTGTCTCTGGCGACAAGAAAACCGCCGATAACCAGTGCTTCATGGGTGCGCGTTGGAAGTCATTATTCCTGGTGGGATTGTGCAAAAGCGCGACGGGAGTTGGCACTTGGCCGCAGACCGATAGAGGAAAGTCTGGCCGAGGCTGTAGAATGGTTTCGCAGTAATGGGAAAATATAAAATAATAAAGCGTCAATCTGCTGTGAATTTGGTTAAAAATGGCATTTCTCGGGTCCGCAACTAGGTGTGCAGGCTTAGAAAGTCTGGCTGATAATCCTCCAGTTCATCGGCGATTTGATTGAGATGGAAGCTGGTTCCACCGGCGTCTGATGTCAATGACCGGGTACGCAAATGATAAAGCCCGATATCCATTTCTTCTGTCCACCCAATGGCACCGTGCATGACAATTCCGTGATAACAGACACGATGATAAACAGTATTCGCCAGGGCCTTGGCCATGGAGCACAGCATGCGGGATGGTGAGCCGCTGCTGATGGACCAGGCGGCCTCATAAACCAGATACCGCAATCCCTCCGCTTCAGTTTGCAAATCGACCAGTCGGTGTTGAATGGCCTGAAAGGAGCCGATCGGTTTATTAAACTGTTTTCTATCCTTGGCGTATTTCACTGCCAGCTCCAGGACCGCCTGGCTTCCGCCGGACATCTCTGCTGCCTTCAGCACCGCCGATCGCTGAAGAATGAAATCCACGATTGGCCAACCATGATTCAATTCCCCGAGAAGATTTTGCTTTGGAATTCGTACATTATCAAATCGAACCTCACAACGCATGTCATGGGCAGCCGTCGGCATCACCTCGACCTCGATTCCTGCTGCATTGGCGTCGGCAATAAACACTGAAATGCCGTCTTCAGGTTCTGCCCGATGCTCGGTTCGGGCTATGACCAGATAGTATTTTGCCGCATTGGCATAGGGAACAAAAAGTTTTTTCCCGTTTAGAATGTATTCCTCGCCTTGACATTCAGCGCTGAGTGCAACATCCACAGCCCGACAATCGGCGGTTTCCTCATCCATGGCAAAACTCCAGATCTGCCCCTTTTCCGCAATCCCGGGAAGAAACCCTTCTTTTTGTTCATCGGTGCCAAATTCCAGAACCGGCAGCGCGCATTGAGCCGTGGTGGTAAAGAAAGGACCGGGCGCGATATTTCTTCCGATTTCTTCCATTAAAACCGTCAGTTCAATAAATTCGCCCGCCGTACCTCCGTATTTTTCGGGCAAAGCCAGACCCAGGTAGCCCAGTTCCACCATCTTCTTCCAGGCCCGGCGATCATACCCTTTGTCATCTTGTTTCAGATCTCTGACTTTATCTTTGGGGTATTCCTTCTTGAAAAATTCCCTGGCCGACTGCTGTATGAGTTCCTGATCCTTGCTGAGTGCAAAATCCATCAATGATCTCCTCTTGAATTCGTTTCACGTTCAGTGTTCGAAAAACAGCATGCAAATGCTTCATGTCACCTGATGAGCGCGGCAAACCATATTCGAAGTCAGATCCTCTATCCCATGCCGCGGGCAGAAAAAATCACACGGCCGCGCCCCGTTTTGTATTTATTGATGAGTAATGACGTTAATAGGACCTGGGCAATTTCAAGCCAAACTGCCCCACAATATTCCTCTGTGTATCTGTCGTCCCGGCTGCAATGGCCATACCGACACAAAAATAATACATATGTTCGAAAGCACCCTTTAGGCGGGTCCATTTGTTATTCTTGCAGGAAACGTCCATCTGCGAATAAGGACCCAGGATGTCCGTACCCACACGGCTGAGCTTCTCCATCAGCCTGTCGCAATTGGCCTTATCCCTTGAGGGCTCGTGAATGACCGCCATACCCCGATCTGATTTCCAGGCGGCTTCGTAACCCAGCAACCGGGCTGCTTCAATATCGGCGGCCAGATCCGCCAGCTGCTGCCGTATGATCGGCTGAGTCAGCAATTTGGTTTCCCGGGTATATACCAACAGTTCGTCGAACAGACGTTTCATGGTGCCGAGAAAAACAACCGCAACGCCTCTTTCAAAAGACAACGCCGTCATCAGCTGTGCCCACCCGTTGTTTTCAGTGCCCACCAAATTTTCCCTGGGCACTCGGACATCCTTGAAAAATATTTCGTTAAACACATGTTCACCGACAAAATTTCGAATCGGCCGTACCGTCAACCCCTCGCTTTTCATATCAACAATCAACAGGCTCAGTCCCTGGTGTTTTTTTGCGGTGTTTGGATCGGTCCTGCAGGCCAGCCACAACCATCTTGCCTTATGGGCACAACTGGTCCAGACTTTTTGACCGTTTACAATATATTCGTCGCCCGCTCTGACCGCTTGGGTCTGCAAGGCGGCCAGGTCGGTTCCGGCATCGGGTTCGCTGTAGCCGGTACACCAGATGCCTTCCGGTTCACCGGCCGCGATTGGCGGTATATACTTCTCCTGCTGTGCCTTGGTTCCAAACAGCATGAGAGATGGCCCAACCCATTTGGTACCACTGACGCCCATCCCAACACCAGGAATTCCCCAATATCCAACCTCCTCGCCGAATACAACCTGTTCCCAATAAGAAGCATTCATACCGCCGAATTCTTCCGGCCAGGAGATGGTAAGCCATTTTTTTTCAGCCAGTTTTTTTGAAATGGACATGGCGAATTCCCATGACTCATCATCCAACTCCTCTTGAAACATATGGCCGATATATCCCGGCGGCATGTTCTCTTTTACAAATTCTCTGATTTCGTATCTAAAGCGCTCTTCCTTTTCTCCGAATTTAAACTCCATCGATACCGCTCCTTTGCAGCAAGCTTTGCTATCATCCGAAATACGTCAATATAATCCGAGGCTTCCTATCTCTTCCCGTAACAACAAATAGCGAAAAGTAAAAGAAACTATATTATCTGGGTGCCTGCCTTCCCTTTAACTGCAGATCCGATCTCCTCTATGGATGCAATGATGGCTCTTTTGCCGCTGTGCCGCACAAACTGCATGGCGGCCTCAATTTTAGGACCCATTGAACCCGATGGGAAATGGCCGTCTTTGAGATACCGGCCGGCTTCTTTTAAAGTCATGGAACCCAGGAATTGCTGATTCGGTTTACCAAAGTTTAACGCAGCACCGGGAACATCCGTGGCTATTAAAAAAAGATCCGCACCGACCTCCTCGGCCAGCTTCGCACTGGCCAGATCCTTGTCGATAACGGCATCTACACCGGAAAAAGCGCGCCCCTCGCGGATGACCGGAATGCCGCCGCCACCGCAGCAGATTACAATAAAATTCTGATCGATCAGCTTCTTGATCTCCCGCCTTTCCACGATGGTCACAGGTCTGGGTGAAACCACAACACGACGATAACCCTTGGCCGTCTTCTTGACGGGATGGCCGGAGGGGGCATCTTTTTTGCGACGATACACCGGTCCGATAGGTTTGGAGGGATCTGAGAAGGCCGGATCATTTTCGTCGACCACGACGTAGCTGATCAGACTGACGATAGGCGTATAGTGAATTCCCAAATCCATAAGCTGGCTGTCCAGGGTCGATTCAATCATGTAGCCGATTTGACCCTGAGTTTGTGCAACCAGTATTTCCAGAGGCAGCTTGGGGACTTCATCGCATCCATCCTGCTGCAGCAATAGATTGCCCACCTGGGGGCCGTTGCCGTGGGTGATGATGATCTTATAATCCTGGGAAAGTTCAGCGATCTGTCTGATCGGAACCGATAGATTCTCGAATTGCTGTTCAACAGTCCCCTCCTGGCCTTTGCGAATAAGCGCATTTCCTCCCAAAGCCACCAGCAATGTCTGCTTTTGCATTTGTTCTTCCATAATGAATGTGCCTATTTCCCCTTCAGGCGTTTTACAACCAGCTCCTCCAGCGTCGGCCGGCCATGATCGCGGTATTCATATCGAACACGAAGTGTCGGCTTTTTGATATCCAGTACCAACGGCAAATGAATTGGGGTGGCAAACATCACCAGATCGCAATCGGCCCTGTCAATGGTTAATTCCAGATCCCGAATTTGATTCGGCGTATATCCCATGGCCGGCAATACGGATTCGATATGCGGATATTTGGTGTACACTGCCTTAAGTGATCCCTGAGCAAAAGGACGGGGGTCGATTATTTCAGCGGCTTTAAAAGTTTCAGCTGCGATAATGCCGGCCCCAAAAGGCATCTCACCATGGGTCAATGTCGGCCCGTCTTCTACAACCAAAACGCGTTTTCCCTTTATCATTTCAGGCTGTTTTACCACAACTGAGGATTCCGCCAACACGATTTGTGCTTTGGGAGCATGTTGTTCGATATTTTTTTTGACCTGCCATACCTTTTGCGCAGGAGCAGAATCCACCTTGTTGATAACGGCAATATCGGCCATGATCATGTTGGTTTCTCCCGGGAAATATAACAGCTCGTGACCTGCACGATGGGGATCGAACAGGACGATATGCAAATCCGGCAAATAAAAAGGGGTATCGTTGTTACCGCCATCCCAAATAATAACATCGGCTTCTTTCTCGGCTTGCCCAAGAATCTTGCCGTAATCGATGCCGGCATAGACCACAATACCCTGCTCCACCAACGGTTCATATTCTTCTCTTTCCTCAATCGTGCATCGATGCTTCTTGAAATCTTCATAGGCGGAATAACGCTGGGCCGCCTGTTTTCTTAGATCGCCGTAAGGCATGGGATGGCGAACAACCACAACTTTTTTGCCCAAGGAGCGAATGATTTCGCAAACCTTACGGGTAGTTTGCGATTTGCCGCACCCGGTTCGAACGGCACACACGGCTACGACTGTCTTTTTGGACTTGAGCATTGTATAGGGGGCCCCGATTAAGGTGAAATCGGCCCCCTCGGCCATGGCAAGGGATGCCTTGTGCATCACCTCCAGATGGGTAACGTCACTGTAGGAAAAAGCCACCAGATCCACTTTGTGCTTGCGGATAAGCTCAGCAAGCTGATCTTCGGGATAGATTGGAATACCTTGTGGATAGGATTGGCCAGCTAATTCCGGTGGATAAAGCCGGCCTGCAATATCGGGGATCTGTGCTGCGGTAAAGGCAGCCACCGTGTACCTGGGATTATCTTTGAAATAGACGTTAAAATTGTGAAAATCCCGCCCGGCTGCTCCCATGATGATAACTTTTTCAATCATTTTTCTTATCCTTTTTCAGTAGGTAACCACAAATCATCTAAAAACAGAATTTGAACCAAGAGATATTTTTGAGGTAGCTTTTAATACCCAAAAAAATCTATGTTGACTATAACCAAATAATGATCGAACCGCAATCCACTTCTTAGCAGTTGATATTCTTTTGGTAATCGTATACACAGTTTGTGGTCAAAAAAGGGTATTCGACAAATCCAGCCCGATTCAAGTGTGCAAAACCAATGAAGCAGCGCCTTTTTCTTCAAAACATTATTGCCTGCATCTGGGACTTTGACAAAACTTTAATTCCCGGATACATGCAGGAGCCCATATTTGATTATTACAATGTGGATCAAAAACAATTTTGGAAAGAAGTCAATGAATTGCCGCTGCACTATTGTAAAAACGGCTTGGACCTCATCGTTCCCGATACCGTTTACCTGAATCATTTTATTACCTATACTCAAGAGGGCATCTTCAAGGGCCTGAATAATAAGCTATTGCGGCAATTGGGGGCCAGGATTAAATTTTACCATGGGTTGCCCGAGTTTTTTGACGAGATAAGAAATTGCGTTAAAGCCAGTTCAAAATTTCAACAACATGAAATCCAGGTAGAGCATTACATCGTATCCACCGGTCTGAGACAGATGATTTTGGGCAGCAAAATCGCGCCTTACATTGACGGGGTTTGGGGATGTGAGTTTGTGGAAAATCCACCCCCTGCGGGCTATTTGGATCTGAATAAAGCTGAAAAAAGGCCGCCGGGGAATAAGAAAATAATATCACAGATTGCCTATGCCCTCGATAATACAACCAAAACTCGGGCAATATTTGAAATCAATAAAGGCAGCAATGTCATCCCCGAAATCGATGTCAATGCCAAAATACCCGATGAGGACCGCCGTGTGCCTTTTCAAAACATGATTTATATTGCCGACGGCCCCAGTGATATTCCAGTTTTTTCGATGTTAAATCAATTTGGTGGCAGAACCTTCGCCGTATACCGCTCCGGCTCTAAAGCGGAGTTTTCACAGGTCAACAATCTCCAGAAGCAAGCAAGAATCCAGTCCTTCGGTGAAGCCAATTATACGGAAGGTTCCCAGACATCAATGTGGTTGAAAAATGCGGTGGGTGAAATCGCGGAATTGATCGTCACAAACCGTGAAAGCGCCTTGGGAGACAAAATCGGCAAACCGCCAAAACACCTGGATTAATTCACCATCCTCAGATAATGGCGTCTGCATCGATATGTCTAACATGCTGAGATTAGATGCGCTCAAAAAGGGAATCGGAAAATGAAAAAAATCGAGAATTTAAAAAAGATAACCCTGGGATTGAAGGCCGGTAAAACGCCGGAAAAAATGGACCTTGCCTTAGAAAATGGTGAGTTCGAATTCATTTTCGGCCTGGGCCCGGAGGGCATGTCTCCTTTCGAGTATGAACTGCTCGACAAGACCGAAGGAGAAGAAGTTTTAATAGGTTTAAAAAAGGATGAAATGAATATGTTTTTTGAACATCTGCGCCTGCCGGTCATGAATCTGTTTGAAAACCGGAGCCATGTCTTTTTAACGTTTAAAATCAATAGAATCGATCTGGCACATAACAGGGAAATCGTAAAGGCCCTGGCTGACATTGCCGGCCACGGGAAAGGATCCGAATGTGGATGCGGATGTTAGAACAGGAGAAGAGAATGATATGGGCAAATTGAGTCAGTTAAGATCAGAACGCAATTTAACATTGAACGAAGTATGCCGACACGTCGGCATACCGCCATCCCGTCTGCTCGAAATCGAAAGAGGAATAAGAATCCCGACATCCGGTCAAATCGAACGTCTCGAGCAGTTCTACGGGCTTAAATCAGGGGCGTTGGCGGTCCCTTCCGATTGATTCAATCCGGCGCGTCCGCTCTGATTCATACCGCCTGGAAGCGATACAGTGGAAAAAAATATTTTTGAAAATGTGAGGTCGGCCTGCCGGACGGTTGTTAAAAATGCAAAATATGTCCGGATAAATTACGATCACATCGCCGCATATGCATTGTCGCTTCCGCTGCAACACGCCCCAGCACCCGGACTTGACCCGCAATGTCACTATCTGGGTCATGGCGATGATACCGTGGCTTTTATCCTGATATTGGACAGTGTTAATTTTGGCTCCGGCTATTTTCCGCATCTTCATAAACGCCCCGGTATGTCGGGCTATTTCACGGTAGCCTCTTCACTCAATGATTATTTTAGAATTCAGGGCCCCCTTTCTGCAAAGAAGTTGTGTGATATATCGATTGAAAATTGTGCAGAAATATTCGACCAGGATCTAAAAAAACAGCCGGCACGTGACCTCATGCAGCTTTTCGCAAAGGCACTGGCCGACCTTGGCAGGTATATCACCGAGAAATTCGATGCCAGTTTTGTTGGTCTGGTCGATGCGGCCAACGCCTCAGCCGACCGGCTTGTCAAGCTTATGATCAAAATGCCGTTTTTCGATGATGTCGAGATATATGATAATCGTAAGGTGCCTTTTTACAAGCGTGCCCAGCTTGCGGCTGCTGACCTGGCACTGGCATTCGGAGGAACCGGTATAGGAAAATTTAATGACCTTGACAGCCTGACTATTTTCGCAGACAATCTTATACCCCATGTTCTCAGGGTTGACGAAGTCCTGATTTATGATACGGGGTTGGCGCAACGCATTGATTCGGGTGATCTGATCCCGGCGGGTTCGGCCGAAGAAGTTGAGATCAGAGCCTGCGCGGTTCATGCAGTGGAACTGCTTAAAGAAAAAATTCTGCATTCCGGGGAATCTGTAACCGCCTCAGAGCTGGATTATTTGCTCTGGAATCGCGGGCAGCAATCTTATTATAAATCCAGGCCGCGGCACAGAACGCAGACCGTCTTTTATTGATCGTAATGATCCCGTGAAAATGTTCCAAAAACAGCTGAAAGGATGGCGGCAAAAAAACGTTCGCCAATCGGAACGTTTTTTTGACAACCACCATACACCCACGCCTCAATCGTTAAGTAAAGGGAGAGAGACAATGACTGAAATAAAAGAAAAAGCGGGCTTTATTTGCGTCAAAGACACCATTGACGGCGCCTGCCCGTCACGGGTTCCGGGCATCAATGCAGCCCTTGAGGGGATGGGAAGTAAAATCTGCTTGTTTACTTGGCTATTGCCGATTATCAAACGCTGGACCTCTCTTTGGTGCAGCGTTTTGGTTCAGACAGATAAACTGCAAAGCGAAATATGAATCTGCCCATACCCTACAGAATTCAAGGATAAAAATGAAATGAAATCCCTTCAGGACCATATCAACCAAAAGCGGCGCAGTGGGGAAATCGAATTTTTCATCGAAGAACGCCGAGTGGATTGTGTCATCAGCCGAATGCCAATAAAGGCAGGGATGCTGAATCCTTTCGGCACGGTTCAGGCCGGGGCCATGCTGTGGCTTGCGGATGTGACGGCCACCGTGATGGCCATCGGCACAAGCGAGATCGGCGAAGATGGCAAGGGTTTTCCGCTGGCTGTCGATCTGCACACCGCACTGCTGGGAAATCAGCGAAACGGGGAAATTCGGGCCGAATCCCGAATCGTGCGACGGGGTAAGCGAGTGATTGTGGTAAGGACCCGCGTTATTGGAAATGAAGAGCAGATTTTGGCAGAAGTGACCACAACCCATATCCCCGCTTAGAATCCATCGCAAAAATGCGCCAGAAGCTATAAATTGAACCCACCAAAGGCATATAACTTCTGCAGGCGCGCATAAAGGTGATTTGAGTTACCTTTAGTTGCTCCGTTTAGGATGAGAGAATGTTTTTTCGAATGACCATTATCGCTATTTCCATCGCACTTATAGTGCCGACCGGGATTCTGAACGCAAACGGGCAATCATATGCCGCTTCGCGCCAAACCGGATTGGAACAATCCAATGAGGCTGCCGATGTCAGACAACTTGCCGAAGCCATTCATCAGGCAGCCGGTTACCTACTCAGGTCATGTGATCGCAATGGGAAATTTGTATATCGCATTAATTTGAACCCGAAAGTGACGCCAAAGCCTGAATATAACTTTCTGCGACATGCCGGGGCAATTTATGCCCTGACCCAATACAGCCGGACATATCCTGTCACCAATGCATTACCGACTATCGAGAAGGCTGTTATTTTTCTGAAAAGGGCATCGATTGCGCCACTGCCCGCTGATAATGATTTGCAGGCGGTATGGTCTATTCCAGCCATAACCGGCTCAAAGAAACCTCTGCAGGCCAAACTTGGCGGAACCGGTTTGGGTTTAACCGCCCTGCTCGGTTTTGAAAGACAAAAACCGGGATCGACACCCATCGATTATTTGCGCAAAATGGGAAATTTCCTTCTTTTTATGCAAAAAATGGATGGAAGCTTCCACTCCAAATATTACCCTTTTCATGGCGGAAAATCTGATCAATGGACATCGCTGTATTATCCGGGCGAGGCCGCTCTGGGCCTGCTGATGCTGTATGAAAAAGATCCGGACCGGATCTGGCTCCAGGCCGCAGCAGAAAGTATCGCCTACCTGGCCAGAATTCGAGCCGCTAGAACCTCGGTCGAAGCCGATCATTGGGCTCTGCTGGCAACCGCCCAATTACTGCCCCTCTATGATCGATGCCGCCAGCCCATAACCAGAAACGCAATTCTCAAACATGCCATTCAAATTTGTCAGAGCATGCTCGCCGACGGTGAAAACCATCCAGAAGATGCATTGGAATATGGCTGTTTGACCAATGATGGAAGAACCACGCCCACGGCAATTCGGATAGAGGGTCTGCTTGCCGCTTATCAATTTTTGCCCGTAACCGAAAATTTGCTGCGGGATCGTATCCGGATCGCGTCAGGCAAAGGCATATCCTTTCTTTTGCGCTCTCAGATACCTTCCGGAGAATATGCCGGTGCTTTCCCCAGAGCAATACGCCATTTGCCCGAAGACCACCCGGAGTTCACCGGATCGTTTAACGAAAGGGCAACCGAGGTCCGTATCGACTATGTCCAGCACGCCCTGAGTGCCATGATTCAATATGCTGGGTTATTTCTATAAAATTTTCTTGACGCCGCTGATTATCCCGATTATTTAACTGTGATTGGATTTATTGGTTTCAAAGGATACACCCCACCTTTTAATTCCCAACCAAAATATTAAAAGATTTTCTGAGTATATAGGGAAAAACTATTTTGAAGCAGCGGATTTGGAACCGGCCGACATCGTATGCTGCTATCTTTATACGGATGTGACTCAACCGTATTGAAT
>Ga0209536_100000511_pt1 | contig 62597 bp, 42 predicted proteins | sample DeeMarSeWOR28_12_FD_187461 | JGI IMG/M metagenome (GOLD analysis project Ga0209536, IMG submission 187461) | Marine sediment microbial communities from White Oak River estuary, North Carolina - WOR-2-8_12 (SPAdes) (version 2) | ecosystem: Environmental > Aquatic > Marine > Intertidal zone >...
GTGACCATGCATAAGATAGGGATAAGCTTTTTCATGATTTTAAATTTTAGTTCTATTTTTTTTCTATAAAGTTAGAGGACATCAGGATCTCCAGTATCCCCCAAAAAGGGGATATTTTTCATCTGGGAATTCTCTGTAAAAATTTTATTTCTCCTATTATACCCCAATAGCAATCGCTTCAATTTTTATAAATTAAAAACTGAAATTCCCTGAAAAAGGGGAGGTATTTCGTATATGGTTTCTGCAAATTTGAAATGGATTGTATTGTCATATCATATTTAGATTCTGGCAGAAATTTTCCGTTGTTCCTGAATATTAAATCTTAAAGATATGAATCGGTTTAAATTGGCTTTGATCATTTTCAGTATATATCCGGAAATACTGTTGGCGCAACCAAAGAACATAACAGTAGCAAAGTCAGATTTGATGGAAATAAAATTACCCTCAGTGGCAGTTCTTGATCAAAGAACCTTTTTCATTGCAGCAGCTAAAACAACCCTGGAATTGGAGGCGGGGATATACCAGGTGACTATATTGGATGTGGAAGTCCTTTCCTATCTCAATTCAACCGGGATCAAAGAGGACGCGAAAAAATGGATTGAAGATGTGGAAGCAATCTTAAAAAATAATCAGTATGATTTATTCCCTTCGGAAAAAGATCCTTCTTTCTTCTGGCTTTCGAAAAATGGTATGAATTTTCTGATGTATGCCAATGCAGGTAAAAAAACAGCCGATGTCTACTTTGGCAGGGCCGATAGATTGCCTGAAGTTTATCATTCTGAATTACTCCCGCCATCCAGATCTGAAATCCCCTCCTCCAACAAACTAAATTCCACGGGATCAATTCAAAACGAACTGCATGAGATTGAAAAAACGGCTGCTGGATCAATGGTTATTTCAAATAACATTAAAGCTGAACTTGTGGGTAATTGGGGTAACCTGTCAGGTGCCAAGGTGAACTGGCGGGATGAAAGTACAGGATACATGTTGGTATCCGGTGTGAGTAAAGGATATGGTCTGGAATTAAAACCAGATGGTAGTTTCCTCCATACCACCGTGGTCACCTCTGGCAGACCGAATTACCGCGTTTTTGTATCTACCTCTGGTAACTGGTCGGTTGAGAAAAATCAATTAATACTTACGCCCGTCGATCGGCATTATCGTAAATGGGAAAATGAGATCATCATGATCGACGAACATTCAGTCCCGGCAGCTTACCGCCTGTTCTGGATGATAAAGACCCATCAATTCACAAGCCAGGAATGTCTTTATGTTAAATACGATCAAGAACAGGAAGAATGGGATGAACTTTGCCGGGAAAAGATAAATTAATAAATAATTGATAAGAAGAATCAGGGGGTGTAAGCAAACCTTTAATGGTTGAATGGATTTGAATATTCAAAATATGTAAATTGTGAGGCCGAAATGAATTATTATCCACCTCGTTGTATTTGTAGTATAAAAAATAATGAAAAAGATACGGGTATTCGTTACAGATGATCACTACATGATTATCGAAGGGATCCGGTCCCTGTTACAAAATGACGAAGAAATTGAACTGATAGGCTATGCATCCAGTGCAGCATCCTGTCTGGCTTTTTTAAGACAGGAACAGCCTGATGTACTGTTATTGGACATAAGTATGCCAGATAAGAGTGGAATTGAATTATGTTATGAAGTTAAAAAGAAATATCCTTATATTCAGATTCTCGGCTTGAGCACATTTGACCAGAAAGCATTTGTCCAGAAAATGATGGAAAACGGTGCTTCAGGCTATATACTCAAGAATGCTACCAGGCAAGAATTATCGAAAGCCATTCAAATGGCTTACAAAGGTCATAAATATCTTAGCATGGGAGCATCCAATGCTTTAAAATCAGCCAAGAAGGATCAGGCTACTTTTCCATTTATTACTCGTAGAGAAAAGGAGGTACTACAGCTCGTCGCTGATGGCTTTACCAATTCAGAAATTGCTGATAAACTTTTTATAAGTTCTGCAACAGTTGACACGCATCGAAAAAGTCTCCTTGCCAAATTTAATATGAAGAATACAGCTGCATTGGTAAGGTTTGTAACACAACACAATTTAATTTGAAAAATGATATTAGAATTCTTATAAAACTATCACATTCCGCTAAAAAGCCATAGGTGTGATTGATTCACCCCATTATTATCTCTGCCTATACTTATCAGATACCTTTTCAGAACTTCTCTATTCATGTATAAAAGCAGATGTTAATAAATTTTATAAAGTAACAATTATTAATTATTATAGATGAAAAATTAAATCTGCATGCCCAAAACCAAACCAACAGATATTTGCTGGGGGATCATCGGCGCAGGAGATGTCTGCGAAGTAAAAAGTGGTCCGGCCTTTAATATGGTAGAACATTCCAAACTTTTAGCAGTAATGCGTCGAAATGGTCAAAAGGCTGAAGATTATGCACTAAGGCATAAGGTCCCAAAATGGTATGATAATGCCGATAAACTGATTCATGATCCTGAAATAAATGCTATTTATATTGCTACTCCCCCCAATGTACATAAAGAATATACATTGAAAGCCGCACAAGCGGGTAAACCGGTTTATGTTGAAAAACCAATGGCAAGAAGTTATCAGGAATGCCTTCAGATGATCGAAGCTTGTCAGAAAGCAAATGTGCCAATATTTGTTGCGTATTACAGAAGGATGCTTCCGAATTTTCTAAAAATTAAAGAACTGGTTGATCAGGGTTCTATAGGAGACATCCGTTTTGTGGATGTAAAATTGATAAAAACGCTTGAACCGGATATTGTCGGGGCCAGTGGAACTAAAAATAACTGGCGTGTCTTCCCGGAAATTGCCGGCGGAGGATATTTCTATGACCTGGCTTCACATCAACTCGATTTTCTGGATTATATTTTCGGGCCGGTTGTGGAAGCTCATGGATTTGCGATTAACCAGGCTGGTCTATATCCTGCTGAGGATATTGTAACAGGTTCTTTCCATTTTGAAAATGGAGTCCTTGGACAGGGTACCTGGTGTTTCACGACCTCGAAAGTATCTGACCAGGAGATCACAACGATTGTCGGGAGCAAAGGTCAAATCTCGTTTTCCTATTTCGGAGGATGGGCCGTAACCCTGGAAGTTGAAGGAAAGGAAATAGAAGTTATCTCTTTTGTGCCTCCAAAACATATTCAACAGCCGCTCATTCAGACAATTGTCGATGAATTATTAGGTATAGGAATTTGTCCAAGTACGGGGATTACCGGTTCACGAACGAACAGAGTAATGGAAATGCTTAGTGAGCGAATAGCCTGAACCTTGTATACATTATTTTACATGGGAAGTACATGAAATGAATAAATTCATTCAAAAAAAGTTTAAGAGTGGTAAGTCAGCTCGTTGAAGCAAAAGCATTTTATTGATTGTCAAACTCCATCCGATTTTTTTAGTAACAAATTTCTGGTGGATTGTTAAGATCAAATGATTCAGGATTTTTATAAATTTGAAAATCCCTTTTATACCAATACATTATTTACATGAAAACTATATTTTTTCTTCCTTTGTACTTTTTTTGTCATTTAATTAATGCCCAAACTGATAATATCCATCTCAATCAAGTGGGTTATTACCCGGAGGCCCCAAAAATAGCCATCGTTGTTGATGTCCCGGATGAAACACAATTTGAAATTATTAACGCATCAGGAAACGTTGCCTTTTCCGGACTGCTAAGTGAAGAAATTTTCTGGGACAAATCAGGTGAAAAAGTTCGCAAGGCTGATTTTACAACACTTACCACTCTCGGTATATTCAAGATACGTGTTGGTGATAAAATATCCTGGCCATTTGAAATCAGAACAGATGCCTGGCGACAGGTCGCAGTAGCTTTGATGAAATCATATTATCTTCAGCGTGCTTCCTTTGAATTGGAAGAGGCCCATGCAGGTATTTACAAACGACCTCTTGGACATCCGGATACATCATGTATCCTGCATCCATCTTCCGGGAAATCAGGTACATTGAGCGCACCGGGTGGGTGGTATGATGCAGGTGATTTCGGCAAATATATCGTTAGTGCTGGTGTCACACTGGGTAATATGATGAGCATAACCGAACTATATCCGGAAATATTTCCTGACGGAAGCGTCAATATCCCCGAATCCGGGAACGGTATAAACGATATCCTCGATGAAGCCAAATATGAATTAGAATGGTTTAAACATATGCAGGATGTTGATGGAGGCGTTTTTGTAAAAATAACTTCAGAGAAATATCCCGACATGATGTATCCCCATCTCGATCCCCTGGAACGCAACGTTTATGGAAAATCAACTGCATCCACACTTCATTTTTCAGCAGTCATGGCGATGGCTTTCCGGATGTATGAAAAATATGACCCGGTATGGTCGGAGGATTGTAAAAAGAGAGCAGAAAAGGCATGGGAGTGGGCAATAGCCAATAACAATGTCATATTTAGAAATCCTCCTGGTGTGTTGTCCGGAGCATACAGCAACAGGATGTTAAGCGATGAGTTTCTTTGGGCTAGTGCCGAATTATTGATCACAACAGGCAAAGAAGTTTATCAACAATACCTTCTGGAACATAAAGATGAATTTGGTAATATGGAACCTTCCGGGTGGGCCAACGTAAACGGCCTTGCCATTACGAGTCTTGCAACTCAACCCAATAGTTTACCAGATGACGTTAAAGCACTCATAAAAAAGTCACTCCTTGATTGGTCTGATAATCATATTGAGAATATAAGAGTATCGGCATACAGGATGCCGGAATTTCGCTTTGTGTGGGGATCAAATGGTTTTGCAGGTTCTACAGGACTATGTTTTGTGTATGCCTATAAAGTTTCTGGAGATAGAAAATACCTTTATGCAGCTGCTGAAGTAGCAGATTACCTGTTGGGTAAAAATGCTACTGGCTATTGTTTTGTTACAGGATTCGGTTCAAAAAAAGTTATGAACCTGCATCACAGTGTTTCTATTGCCGATGGCATTGAAGGTTCACTTCCGGGTTTTGTTCCTGGAGGACCCAATCCATCCATGCAGGATGCTGCTAAAAATGAATATGGAAGTGGGGCGCATTATGAAAGTGAATTGCCTGCAAAAGCCTACACCGATGATGTTGCAAGCTATGCTTCAAACGAAAATGATATCTGTTATAGTGCTCCTGTGCTCGGGCTGATCACCTCCTTAGACTATTTATTGGGAGAACCTTATCCAGCTAACTGGGAAAAATATTACCGGTTTCCATAATTCTTTACAACGTTAACAATCACGATATAACTGCTGCCGGTCCATGTTTTTACATTATCGTATTATTTGACCTAATATCAAGATTACCGGCAAACTTTATATAATTAAAATTATCGATCAAAATAAAACCTGAATATAAAAATTTTCGTAAAACATACCGACGGTCGGTTTGTAATTAAATTATTATGGAAATTACGCATGTAGGCACAAAAAGAAAATCGGAATTACTGGATATTGCACTGGATCTTTTTTCAAAGTCAGGATATATCGATACTTCCATCCAGGAGATTATATCAACGGCAGGTGTATCAAAGGGAGCATTTTATCATTATTTCAAATCCAAGGAGGATGTACTGGATCAGATCATCGACCGGTACATTAACGAAATCGTCGATTTATCGAACAAGATCGCCGAAGATCCAAATTTATCCGCATTGAAAAAATATAATCTGTTATTTACAGAAGTACAAAAACGCAGGATAGTAAACCGGGGGAAATTTATGTTTCTTCTAAAAATGATGTTGAGCGAAAAGAATAGTCTTTTTATTAATCGATATACGGAAAAGACTATCAAAATGGTCATATTGCCATACCGTAAAATATTAGACCAGGGAATGGCAGAGGGTGTTTTTCATATAAACGATCCGGAAGCAACCGCTGAACTCATCATTCGTTTCGGGACAATTTATAGAACAAAATTAGCAGGAATGTATCTACAGGTTCAATATCAACCTGACATCATAAAGGAAATCCAGAAAACAATTAATTTTATTCAGGATACCGTAGAAAGGCTCCTTGGTGTAAATCCAGGCACGTTTATTTTCATATCCGAATCATTTAAAGGTCAATTTAGAATATAACATATCATGCCAGCATCAAATAAAGACAACAACATTTCCCTGAGGGGGAAAATTTACATTATTAGAAATATGATCTCTGTTTTTCTTACAGGATTGATATTTTTTCTGGCCGCAGGTCGCTGGGATATAATGAGAGGCTGGATTTATTTTATACTTGCAATATGTGTAATATTGATTGCTAACCTTGTGATCGGTAGTAAGAATCCAGAATTGCTGCACCAGCGATTTAAAATTCACACTGGATCAAAAAATTGGGATAAATGGTGGTTATTGATATTTGCCCTAATTTTTGTTTATGGAATGCCTTTGGTTGCCGGTTGGGAAATAGGGAGAATGGGTCGACAAATGAGTTTCTGGTCACTCCTGTTAGGATTGATTTTATACTTTCTTTCAGTATTTATTTCTACCTGGGCCATGATAGTTAATCAGTTCTTTGAACCCACAGTCCGTATTCAAAAAGACCGGAATCATAAGGTGATCACGAAAGGTCCTTACGGATTTATCAGACATCCGGGTTATTTTGGTATAATTTTATGGGCAATAGCTTTTCCATTGATTGTTGGTTCGACATTTGCGTTATATCAGGGAATAATCCTTATCCTTTTTTCAGCCGTAAGAACATATTTTGAGGATAAAACACTTCAATTAGAACTGGAAGGTTACAAGAGCTACACGGAGAAAGTAAGGTATCGCCTTTTCCCGGGAATATGGTGATTTGCTCGATTCGGTTGTCCGAACCATTTTTGAAAATAATGCTGAATTCATCAATTCCGTAAGATTGAAAATTGATTCACTTATTTATGAAGCACTCTTTATTACTACAGATGTATCACTTCATCGTACGCTGCAGCTGTTGCTTCCATGATAGCCTCAGACATGGTCGGATGCGGATGTACCGATTTGATTATTTCATGCCCGGTGGTTTCTAATTTCCTGGCGGCTACTACTTCGGCGATCATTTCAGTAACATTTAACCCGATCATATGTGCCCCGAGCCATTCCCCATATTTTGTATCAAAGATAACTTTCACAAAACCTTCTTTGGCACCTGCAGCACTTGCTTTTCCTGAGGCTGTAAATGGGAATTTTCCTACTTTTATATCAAAACCTGCCTCTATCGCCCCTTTTTCCGTATAACCGACAGAAGCTATTTCAGGAGTACAATAGGTACAAGCAGGTATATTATTATAGTTCAGGGGATCCGGATTCTCTCCCGCTATCTTTTCCACACAAAGGATACCCTCAGCAGACGCCACGTGAGCCAATGCTGGACCATGAACAATGTCGCCTATTGCATATACACCTGATACATTTGTACGATAATAATCATCTACTTTGATTTTATCATTCTCAAGTTCAACGCCTACTTCCTCTAAACCAATATTTTCGATGTTGGTGGCAATTCCCACAGCTGATAAAACGATATCACACTCCAATTCTTCTTCACCTTTATTTGTTTTTACTTTCACCTTGCATTTTTTCCCCTTGGTATTAACAGCTGTTACCTCAGAACTTGTCATTACTTTAATACCTGCCTTTTTATATATCCGTTCAAGTTGTTTTGATACTTCTTCATCCTCAAGCGGTACAATATTTGGTAAAAATTCTACCAAAGTCACTTCCGTTCCAATAGAATTATAAAAGTATGCAAATTCGGTGCCGATAGCTCCAGATCCGACCACAACCATAGATTTAGGCTGTTTATCTAGGGACATGGCCTTTCTGTATCCAATAATTTTTTTTCCATCGAACGGCATACTCGGGAGTTCCTTGGACCTTCCCCCCGTGGCAATTAAAATATGATTAGCTGTATATTCTGTTACTTTTCCCGATTCATCCTCTACGGCAACTTTTTTATTGGAAACCAACTTTCCAAATCCATTTATAATATCTATTTTATTCTTTTTAAATAAAAATTGAACGCCTTTACTCATGCCGTTTGCTACATCCCGGCTCCGGCTGATCATAGCTGAAAAATCAGGTTTCGCAGTACCTGCCTCAATACCATAATCTTTAGCGTGTTTAATATATTCAAAGACCTGTGCACTTTTTAATAATGCTTTAGTTGGGATACAACCCCAGTTGAGGCATACGCCGCCAAGACTTTCTTTCTCAACAACACCTACTTTAAGACCAAGTTGGGATGCTCGTATTGCCGCTACATATCCTCCCGGTCCACTGCCAATTACTATTAAATCATAAGTCGCCATATAAAATTTTTTTATGTGAATAGAAGATCATACAAGTGAAACAAAATTAATTTTTTTATCTAATTTATCTGAATTGGTTCTAATTATTATTGTATTTCTAAAGGAATATTTACACCATTGTTTATCTGAAAATATGATTGCTGGAATGAACGAATATTTAAAGCGGCAAGTTAGAAGTAAAAGGTAATCTTCTTTATTATTAGGAAGGGAAAAATTAATTTTGAGACTTAATCAGTTTGTAAACAATTTGAAAAATCAAAAATTATATGAAATTTTTAGAAGGTAAAATCGTTCTGGTAACTGGAGCATCAAAAGGCATTGGTAATGGTATAGCAAAACGATGTGCAGAGCATGGTGCCCAAATAGCTTTCACATATCTATCAAGCGTTGAAAAGGGCCAGGCACTTGAAAAGGAACTAACAGATTCTTATGGCGTCAAAGCAAAGGGCTATAGATCTGATGCTTCTGATTATAAGGCAGCAGAAGATCTTATTAATCAGGTTGTTTCGGATTTTGGATCCTTGGATGTTTTGGTAAACAATGCGGGGATCACAAGCGATAATCTTCTCATGCGTATGACCGAAGAAATGTGGGATAATGTAATAAATATTAATCTTAAATCATGTTTTAATACTGTAAAAGCAGCCACGAGAACATTTATGAAACAACGTTCTGGCTCCATAATAAACATGACCTCGGTTGTTGGAATTAAAGGAAATGCTGGACAGGCTAACTATGCTGCATCAAAAGCTGGGATCATTGGTTTCACAAAATCAGTCGCTCTTGAATTAGGCTCAAGGAATGTACGTTGTAATGCGATAGCACCGGGTTTTATCGAAACAGAAATGACTCAAACCCTTGATGAAAACACGATTAAATCCTGGGTTGAAAATATCCCGTTAAAACGAAGCGGATCTCCAAGGGATGTTGCAGATTGCGTCGTGTTTCTGGCTTCCGATATGTCATCATATATAACTGGCCAGGTTATTCAGGTAAATGGCGGAATGCTAACCTAACAAAAGGTCAGACCGGTAAATATTATGGACAAGAAGATAATATTTGAAACTTCCCCGTGGTTCATCATAGTGTGCATGTTGACTGGTCTGATATATTCATTGATCTTATATAAGAGAAAAAATCCTTGGACTACCCGCCAATCATTTTTATTAGGATTTATAAGATTTCTTACAGTATCACTTATTGCTTTTTTGTTGCTAGGCCCACTGATCAGGCAAATCCAAAATATAATTATTAAGCCTTCGATTGTTATAGTAATAGATAATTCTCAATCCATTACTTACAACTATTCAGAAACTGAAATCAACAATTTGAATTCTGATTTAAACAGAATAATTGAAAATCTTTCTTTTAATGATTATCAAATTGAAGTTCAGGATTTGGGAGGTAATAAAATCAGTTTAGCCAGTAACTTTACTTATGACCAACCAGCCACCAATCTCAGCAAAACATTAAATGATATTGAAGATCGATATGAGGGAAGAAATCTGTCAGGTGTCATTTTGATTTCTGATGGAATATATAATCAGGGAATGTCGCCAGTTTATGAAAACTATAGTTTCCCTTTATTTACAGTAGGTATAGGCGATACTGTCAAAAAGCAGGACATCATCTTAAAATCATTATTATATAATAAGATTGTATACCAGGGTAACAGATTCCCTCTATTTGCAGAAATATCGAATTATGGATATATGGGAGAGGGAATAACCATCGATGTAATAAAAAATAATCAAACGTTGGCAACAAAGACCGTTTCACTCCCAAAAAATACGGGAATTCAAAAAGTTGAATTCGAACTTAAGGCTGAAAATAGTGGAATTCAGCGATATATCATTTCCGTACGACCAAAGAGTAATGAATTTTCTCGATCAAATAATTCAAAGGAGGCTTATATTGAAATTGTTGAAGGAAAGGAAAAGATATTATTACTAGCTCCTGCTCCTCATCCGGATATAAAGGTGCTACGAAATGCCATCTTAAAAAATGACAACTATGAATTACAGCTAGTAATACCTGAGATTAGTGACTATCAGGATGACAAATATGACCTGGCTATTTTGCATCAATTACCTGATAATAAAAATACCTTCAATTCAATTATTGAAAATTTAAAAAGAGAAAATACTCCATTATTTTACATATTGGGAAGCAAAACCAATATAACACAATTCAACAATTTAAATCGATGCTTGACCGTTCGACCACTGAGGAATCAATTTGATAATGTTTTCCCGGCATTGAATACAAATTTTACATTATTTAATATCACGAATGAGACACAAAATATTATAACAGATCTTCCACCAATTCTCGTACCATTCGGGGAGTATACAATAAAGGGTGAAGTAGAAGTTATTCTTTTTCAGCAAATCGGGAAAATAATAACAAATAAACCACTTCTTACTATAAACAAAAATCAAACACTTAAGGAAGCAGTTTTAGCGGGCGAGGGAACCTGGCAGTGGAGATTGAATGAATACATGGAAAACTTTGAATTTAATGGTTTTGATGGATTATTCGGTAAAATAATTCAATATCTAAGTGCCAAAGAAGATAAAAGAAAATTTAGGGTGTATCCGGTTAATAATGAACAATGGGATAATGAGCCCGTTGTATTTGAAACAGAGATATACAATGATATTTATGAAAAAATATATGGTCAACGAATTGATCTGATAATTCGAAACGAAAATGATAGCTCATTTGAATATTCGTATATTATCAGCCCAGCTAATTCAAGATTTAGGATCAGCGGTCTGGATCCCGGAGTATATCAATATACTGCCAAATCTGTCATCAATGGGGAGAACGCTGAAGTAAATGGCATGTTTTCTGTTAAAAAAATGCAAATAGAAACCACTACTTTAACCGCTAATCACAACCTTCTCAAAGAATTAGCAAGACAATCAGGTGGTCAATTTTATGCACGTGAACAAATGGATAACCTTCAAACTGAAATTAAAAATACAGATATAAAATCCATGATCGTCAGCTCGGAGAATTATTTGGCCATTATCAACTTAAAGTGGTTATTTTTTCTTATTCTGATGATCATCACAATTGAATGGGGTGTAAGAAAATATCTGGGCGGATACTGACAAAATATGGTTGTTCATAAATACTATTTTGACCGATCCCCTTCTCAGAGTTTTTTGCTTGTATTTTCGGGTCGTGTTTGTTACTGATAAATTAAGGTTTAATCAGGAATTTTAAATACTATTATCTTAGAACTTTCTTACACGACCGCTTCCAGATACATTACTGATCACTTTATCAGGATCACCTGTATAATATACACTTCCACTACCACTGATTCTTGCCTCTAATTCATCTCCGACCTTAATCCGTGATTTACCTGATCCACTGATATTAATTTGGTAGCGATCAACCATCATTTCTTCAGCATCCAGGCTACCAGAACCGCTTATGGTTAAATCCACCATATCTGCATCCCCCGTAAGTGTCATGTTCCCTGAACCACTTATAGAAGCTTCTATTTCATCTGCTTCTACTTCCAAAATCATTTTCCCGGAACCACTTACGCTTATGTCAAGCCTGTCAGATGAAATGGAATTTTCACTCATAATTTTTCCTGATCCTCCAAGTGAAATCTTGGAAATTTCGGGTGCTGTCAAATAAATGGATACACGATCACGCCTGATATTCCATCCCCTGTTTTTATATCGTATAACTAAGGTTGAATTTTTTACTTCAGTAACAATATCTTCAAGATCATCAGGATCTCCTTTTATTTCCAGACTTTTGTTACTGCCCTGCGTGATATATAAATCACCTGCTATACCCATGGATACTGCTGAAAAATTATCAACATTTCTTTTTTCAGACTGGGCAAATAATACAGTTTGAATTGAAAAAGTAAATGCGAAGACAAATAATACAATCCTTTTCATATTTTTATAAATGATTAATGATTAGCCACAATTTTTTGTTTTTCTAGATTCAAGGATTAAATAATTTCCGTATTTTAAGGATAATCCGATCATATCATCAGCAATATACCTGAATATAGATTGTTCGTCAGATGGATTTATCAAAAAATTATTCAGGTTATTTATTGTAATATAAATATTGATTTGGTTTTTGTTTTTATTAATTATGCTAAAAAATTTTGATAATAGTTTTCCGCCGTTTTCTTTAATCGTAAAGCAACCTTCATTATAAATGGTCTCTATATTCTTAAGCTTATTACTAGGACCCTCTACTAAAATATTCTGCGTTTCACCTTCGAGTAAATAAATATTACATTCCAAATCCACTAGGAGCTGCTTGAAAGAATCAATGTTGCGTACTTCAGAAATAGGTTCATTATTTTCAATTCTAATTAAATTAGATTGATATATTAACAGAATAATGATTAAAAAACTTAATCCCGCGTATGATTGAATTTCCCACTTCATAATTATCATCTTTGTTATATAGATGATTAAAATAGGAAAAGGGTTGCAGAAAATCTCTAAAAAATATGTTAATACTTGTTAAATTCTATTTAATGTATCCTCTAAGTCATTTAATAGATCATCAGGATCCTCAATTCCGATACTCAATCTGATTAAGGAATCTGTTAAACCTACTTCTTCGCGCTTTTCTTTTGGTATGCTGGCATGTGTCATTGAAGCGGGATGTCCACATAAAGATTCAACACCTCCCAAAGATTCCGCCAATGAAAAAAGTTTAGTATGTTGCATAAATGTTATTGCATCTTTTATACTGTCTCCTTTTATAGAAAACGATAACATACCTCCAAAATCCTTCATCTGTTTTAAAGCTACCTTATGATTCGGATGATGGATTAATCCGGGCCAGAAAACCCTGTGTACTTTTTTATGATTATTTAAATATGTGGCAATTTTTTCCGCATTCTTACAATGGCGTTCCATCCTCACTTCGAGCGTCTTTATCCCCCTTAATACAAGAAAAACATCCTGTGGTCCTGGAACAGCACCACAAGAATTTTGTATAAAATACAATTTTTCTGCTAAGTGCTTATCTTTAACTATAGCAGCTCCCATAATCACATCTGAATGCCCTCCCAGATACTTTGTTGCTGAATGAACAATAATATCTGCTCCCAGATCAATTGGCAATTGCAGATAAGGAGTTGCAAAGGTATTGTCGACCGCCACTAATATCTGTTGCTCCATGGCCAGTTCACAGATTCTACCGATATCTACAATATTCATCATTGGATTTGTTGGAGTTTCAATCCAAATTAATTTAGTTCGATGATTCAGGTATTCTTCAATCACGTTGGGATTACTCATATCCACAAAATGAAATTTAATGCCAAAAGCAGTGAAAATACTAGTGAAAATCCTGAAGGTTCCTCCATACAAATCACTAGTTGAGATCACCTCATCTCCTGATTTTAACATTTTAATAACTGCATCTATGGCTGCCATACCTGAAGAAAAACATATTCCAAAAACACCATTTTCAAGAGACGCAATATTCTTTTCGAGCACTTGTCGTGTAGGATTCTGAGTTCGGGAATACTCAAAACCTTTATGCTGCCCTGGAGCCGATTGAATGAAAGTAGATGTTTGATATATTGGAGTCATGATAGCTCCCGTTGCAACATCGGGTTCAATCCCTGCATGGATCACTTTTGTGCCAAATTTCATATGCTGGTATTTATTTTTTTTCAAAATATTTTTTCATTTTATCACGCAAACCTTCCCATTCTTCGTTGTAAACTGGTGTCAAACTGGTTTTATCAGGGAAAGTCTCCATGTGCAAGGTTGATGTCGGGAAGGCAAAACGGACATTCAGTTCTTCAGCCAATGACAGAATTTGAAGAATAATCTCGTGTCTGTATTGAAGTTCCAAAGCCCAATTTGGAGCCGTAAAGAAAATATAAAACATGATATTCAGGGAAAAATTGCCCAGATCATTTAGAAAAATATGGTATTTGTCTTTTCTTGTATGCGGATGATCTTTAACAATTTTATTTAATCCTTCTATAAATACTTCTATTAATTTAGGTGGAGTATCATAGGTAATCGCCAAGGTCGTATAAAAACGTCTGTAAATCCGAAGTCCATGGTTATCAATTGTCCTGTCAGCCAAAACTCCATTGGGGACATAGATCAGTGAGTTTCTAAAAGTCCGAACTCTTGTTGACCTCAATCCTACTTCCTCCACTTCACCATCAATGTCTCCACTTGTTATCCATTGTCCTATTTGAAATGGTTTATCAATAAATATCATTAATGAACCAAAAAAATTCTTTATGGTATCCTGTGCTGCAAGTGCGAATGCCAGGCCTCCAATGGATAAACCTGTGATGAATGGGATGATGGATATGTTCAGGTTAATCAAAACGAACATGACACCTGTAACAATCACGAACGTCTTTAAGATTTTTCTTATCAGCGGTACCAACTGATCATCTAAGGTGCTCTCCGTTTTTTTGGCCACCTTAAACATATATTCCCCAAGTATATCAACTAAGCGGTAAAAAACGATGGTGAGGAATATTGGCCATAATGCTTTCAGTCCAAGGATAATATATTTGGCCATGGTAATTGGAAGCTGTAAAACCGGAACAAATACGATCAGTATTGGAAAGATCACCAGATAACTAATAGGCCTGGCAATTGGTTTGATTAGTCCATGTGCAATTTCTTTTTTACCATATTTATACAGCAGTGATATAATGATCTTTTCAAAAATGAGCGAAAAAATAAAATGGACAATAAAAGATAAAATAACAATGAGCAGAATTCCGATAATCTGCCAGGCATAAAGCCCTAGATATTTTGTCTGACCTAATCTTGGTAAAACTTCGAGCAATTTATCTGTCCCAAAAGGAAAAACTTTTTTATGAAGTGATTCAATTCTTTCAATTGATGATTTTGAGTATACCCATATATTTCCTTGTTTAATCAAATGGATTCCAGGATGTTGGCTTGTTAATAGATATCGATGTCTGTTAGTAGCTGAATCCAGATAATCAGGATCTTTAGGAATATCTTCCATTTCAATATAAATTCCTTCTCCATCCAATATCTGCTTTAGTTTAATCGCTGCATCCTTAGCCTTTGCTTTTGTAATTCCTTGCTGTAAAAATGCTAAAGATGAAATATCAGGACGATAGTTATTATCACTGAGATATTCAAGATGAGTGTATACGGCCTGGTAAGGATTATTTAAAGATATATCAATTGAATCAATTGGAGAAGATTGACTATAAACATCCCAGCCAGTAATGATAGCGACACATGCAATAAGTAATATTCTTTTAAAAAATATCATATATTAATTTATTTTTTATAGAAAGAAGAAATTGAGAATTGATTGCCATAACAACTATACAAACGAAAATTATTATTTACTTCAGAATATATTAAACCAATTTTGAAGCTGCTTCCAAATGGTTGTTGATTAATTAGATTACCATTGCCATCAAAGAAATAAGTAAAATCTTGTTGTTCATCAGTTAAAGCATAAATTTCATTAGCTGCACTGAAGTTATAAAACTGTACATCGAGTTTTCCGGAGAATAATAATTCCCTTTCGAAAATCACTTCTCCATTTGGACGCATAATACTGATATTATTAAAATCCTGCCTGCAAACGATATATGTATTATTTAATACATCAGGTACGATCTCAAAATAACTTTCTTTTCCAGGCCGATATAATTGGTTTTTCTCAACAATTTCCCCTGATAAATTACATTTGTTCATTTCACCTGTTTCCAGAATAAAATGAACAAGAGAGCGATTGAAATCTGTCCCACGTTGAATAAATACTGGACTTTGTATTTCAAATTCAAATTTAACAGGGAATCCATCGTAATTTTCACCCCTTCTGTTGAATAAGTTGATTGCACCTTTCTTTTCAATACTCATCATACAATCCCGTCCGCCAATTCGAAAATGAAATGGAACTGAAGAAAAACTTCCTTTCATTTTTTTCGGATTCCATCCATCTAGCTGCTCGCCGTATTTATCAAATAAATAAATACTTCCATTTGACCCTCCCAATAGAAAACGATATCTCTTACTATTATCGTAGTCTACCAAATTCACCCATTCAACATCTATCTCTTCAGGAAATATTACTGGGAATCCTGTTAAATACACACCATTTCGATCTATTATATAAAGTCCATCCTTAGTAGCGAAAAAGTATTGTAATTTATTATTCTTATAAAAATCAACCTGAAAAATATCGCCGATTATTCTTTGACCGATAGATTGCTTCCACAAAATTTCTCCGTTACCCGATATCAGATAAAGATAATTTGCTGAGTCCTGCAATACAATCTCCAAGGATCTGTCAAGATGACTTTTAACAACAAAAGGTTTAGTTACGATTGGATGATCAGTAACTACAATCTTCTCCTTGAAAAATGAGGAAGGCGTTTCAATAACTGATGTTTTGGATCGGTGCTGGATTGCTGCACTTGTATAAAAGTTATTATTAATATTGCTGAATTGAAAAGAAATAAGCTCGAAATGTTTAAACTGATAATCAAACTTTTTAAAAAATTCATTCCAGGTTTCATTTAGGGAGCCATAAAATGAATTCCAAGAATTACTGAAATTCACAAAATAACTGATGTTCGACTTTTTTTGAATATTATCGAAAAACTGGACAAATTTCAGTGATTTCCCCCATGTATTTTCCTCCCCAATATCATTCATCATCATTTTAAGCACATCAAATGAATTTCCAAAGACGATAAAATTGTCAATTGATGTATAAAAAGTACTTTCAAATCCTGAAAATTCACCACCAAGAATAATGGCAGGGAATTCGTTAACATTTATTTTTTTAATAGTTTTATCACCATATACTTCATATAACAACGTATCTTCATTAGTATGATTAACAAAAAGAGTTAGGTCATCCAAGGTCTTCAGACCTTTTTCAATCTCATCTGAATGTATAAATACTATTTTATCCGGATTTTTTATGTTTATTGATTGAATAGTGGCTATTCCAATTTCATTTCCTATCCATTCATAAAAATCCTTTTCATAAACACTATATTTCTGCAGAAAATTTGTTTTCTCATTCAATAATTCAGGTAAATTTGCCTGCCAAAATTCATCAACAGCCTTTCTCCATGATATGAAATCTGAATATGTATAACTCAGACAGGTTGCTGTTAATCCAGGAAGATAATTAATCAGTTTAATTGATTGTGGTGATTGATTGTAAAAGGTAGATAAAAAATATTCCCTGTTATTTTCAGGAACCGAGGAAGATCCATTAAAGTATAACCGGTTACCTTCGAATGATATATCATAATAGGCAGCCTCAGCAAGCCAATGTAAAGGATTATTGAATTTTCTACCTTCTGAAGGTTCAACAAAGTTTCTCATCAGATCTGGGATTTTGGCCATATTTAGGTAAATATTACCCTGATCCGTTTCTATGGGTTTTGTATTAAAAATTTCTGCTAGACTTGATTTAAAATTCGTCTGAAAGTCATTAGATATGTTTCTAACAACATCATCTATTAAAAATGGTGTAAAACTCCCAATAAAATAATTTTTATATTCCATGTAACAGAAAACAGACTTTTCTTTTGAAACCGTAATTTCATGAATACTAATATCCTCGTATGTGCGAACTATATGTTCTACATTCTGCCTATTATTATAAAATGATATGATCGCACTGAGAATCCTGCGTTTTTCAATAGTATTTAATGGGAAATAAAGAATAATATCCAGATCAGTATTGGAGACTTTATGAAATGATATCAAAATTTTCTTATCTCGGAGAAGTTCTTCAAGGTTCCCCTTTGTTGATGAAATGGTATCCAACTCTATAATCTCATTATTAAATTCTCCAATTTCCGGAATAGTCGACAAATTTTCCCAAAAAGGCAATTGAAGAAATTCATTCCATGTATTCACAGGATCCTGTAACTCATATACTGCTAAAGCATTCTTGGGAACCAGTTCCCAAATTTCTATATCCTCTTTCTCGAAATAATATTTCAGATAATAGAATGCCCCGGTTACTATTACAATGATGGTGAATATGATAATTACTCGTTTCAAAAAATTTTTCTCTTTACGAATGGCATTGTTAGTTTTCTCACAGTGTAAAATTATAAAATTGCTGTAGTGTAAATTATTCTAAGGGTGGAAATTTTTAAAAAGTATAATAATTAATAACTTTCTTAATTACAGTGTAAATTCTGTTATGAAAGATAATGAATTTTATATTCAGGGGGGAAATGAAAAAAATCTATATGGTAAAAGTTGGATGCCTGATGGAAATCCAAAGGCCGTAGTTGCCATTCTTCATGACTTTAGTGACCATATCAACCGTTATGAAAATTTCTCAAAATTTTTGACATGCCATGAAATTGCTACTATAGGTATCGATCAATATGGTCATGGGAAATCTCCAGGGAAAAGAGGTCATATCAAAGGATACAATCTCGTTTTAGCAAATGCTCATCAATTAATGATTGAAACACGTCGGAAATTTAATGATATGCCAATCTTTCTTTATGGTCATGGTATGGGAGGAAACATCGCAATCAACTATGCAATAAGACATACTTCAAAAGAATTAACCGGTGTGATCGTTTCTTCACCCTGGATGAAGTTCGTTAACGATCCTCCAATTTGGAATATTTTTTTATCTAAAACACTAGGTAAAGTATTACCTTCATTAACCTTTGATATTGATATTGATCCCATGGAACTATCACACGATCCGTATATCGGAATTGATTATCTTGAAGATCCGCTAAATCATGGAAAAATTTCTATCCGTTTACATAAAGATATGATTAAAGCTAGTAAGTGGATTTTTGAGAATGCAGAATTATTGAGATATCCAATTTTAATCATGCATGGTAACGAAGACAGAATCACATCATATTTATTTTCGGAAAAACTTTCTGAAAAAATCACCGGTAATGTTGAATTGAAGATTTGGGATGGATTACGTCATGAATTACATAATGAGAAATCAAAAAATAATATTATGCAATATATGCTTTCATGGATACGAAAGATAACAATTAATAATGATCAGAATTAAAATACTATAACTATATGAAGGGATATAGGTGTATTAAAGCAGAGTAAAAATGATTAATACCCGGGAAAGATTAAGTATTTTCGACATTTTTAAAGTTGGCATCGGACCCTCCAGTTCCCACACAATGGGACCCTGGCGTGCTGCTTCTGATTTTATTAAAGAGCTTGAAAGGAACAAAACCATTCAATTTATCGTCTCCCTGAAAGTGAATCTTTATGGATCATTGGCTAAAACAGGGAAGGGACATGGAACGGATATGGCAGTCATTTTAGGCCTTATGGGAGAAAATGCAGAAACCATCAGTATCAGTGAAATAAATAAAATGTTACAAAGAGTTAAAAATGATAAAAAGATTAGGTTGTTTAATCAATTTGAAATAACATTTGACCCTCAAAATGATATCATATATAATAAAGATATTTTTTTAACTTTTCATCCAAATGGAATTTCTTTTGAAGTAATTACGTCTTCGGGAAACATACATCATGTTACATATTTTTCAACCGGAGGTGGTTTTATAGTAAAGGGGGAATATCCTATCAGGAAAAGAAAAAAAGTAAAATTTCCGTATCCTGTTGAAACATCTGCCGATCTATTAAAATGGACAGAAACCACAGGTTATCCCATATCTGAGATTGTTTATAAGAATGAATTATCCATTCAATCTTCTCAAAAAATAGATGAGGGTATACAAAAGATCTGGAAGGTAATGCGAGAATGTATTTTTCGTGGATGTCATACCGAAGGATTTTTGCCCGGGGGATTGAATGTAAGAAGAAGAGCCTTTGATATTAACAAAAAATTATTGCCAGATGATACATCGCAAAACGTGGACGAATGGTTACAGTTAATCAAATCAAGATCTTATGGATTCAATGATATCTTAAAGTGGGTAAGTTGTTTTGCCTTAGCAGTAAATGAGGAAAATGCTTCTTTTGGTCGGGTTGTCACTGCCCCTACAAATGGTGCAGCCGGAGTTATTCCCGCCGTTCTTTTTTATCTGTTGTGCTTTTCTGAAGAAATCACATACTTGGAGGTAAAAAAATTTATTCTAATAGCCGGCGAGATCGGTTCGATTTTTAAAAAGGGTAGTACTATATCTGCTGCTATGGGGGGATGTCAAGCTGAAATCGGTGTTTCATCAGCTATGGCTGCTGCTGCACTCGCTGAATGCCAGGGTGGTAATCCAGAAAAAGTTTTGATGGCTGCTGAAATTGCTATGGAACATCACCTCGGACTTACTTGTGATCCTGTTGCCGGCCTGGTACAGGTACCATGTATTGAACGTAACTCAATGGGGGCAATAAAAGCAATTACGGCTTGTCAACTTGCATTGGAAAGTGACCCAAGATCTGCTAAAGTAACACTTGATAACGTCATTAAAACCATGTGGGACACTGCACAAGACATGAATTCAAAGTATAAGGAGACATCAGATGGTGGATTAGCTATCAATATTCCAGTCAATATGCCTAATTGTTAGTTTATTAAACATTCGTTTTCACACTCTTACATGCAGTCTGAAAACAATTTCATTCGAGTAGTATTTTTTTACATACATTTGCTACTTAACTATATGATGGATGATGAAAATTCTATCACATCGATTACAGGCAAATTCCATGCTATGCGAATATTTTTGATTGTCATATTATCCAATTTCGTATTATCAAAGGGATATTGCCAGGAAGATACAACCCGCACTATTGAACTTGAAGATCTGGTGATACAAGGGAATAGAATTAGTACTCCTTTTAATGAATCTTCCAGAAATATAAACATCATTACGAAAAAGAATATTAGCAGATTACCAATACATAGTATTCCCGAAGCGTTGATGTATGTCCCTGGAGTGGATATCAGACAACGCGGACCTATGGGAGTTCAGTCAGATATCGGAATACGCGGCGGCACATTCGAGCAAACCCTGATATTAATTAATGGAATAAAACTAACTGATCCACAGACAGGGCATCATTCCCTGAATGTACCTGTTAATTTAGGCAATATCAGTCAGATTGAAATATTGAAAGGACCTGGCGCCAGAATTTATGGTCAAAATGCTTTTTCTGGGGCTGTAAATTTCATCACCAGCATTCCGGAAAAAAGATATGCAGGAATACATTTATTAGGAGGTCAAAATGGACTTTTTGGAGGCCGTCTTGATGTCGCCTTGCCGGGTAAGTTTGGCAACTTCATCAGCATTTCAAGAGATGTTTCCGATGGTTACCGTCACAATACCGACTTTAAAATCAACAATGCTTTTTATCAATCATCTGTTGATCTCTACGACGGGAAACTTGAAATATTAGGAGGAATATCTGACAGAAAATTTGGAGCCAATGGATTTTATGCCAGTCCTGATTTTACAGAACAATACGAAGAAGTAACCACTTCCGTGTTAAGTTTAGGTTACAGAAAAAAGATCAACAATCTTTTAATTACTCCACGGATATACTGGCGTGGCAACAGAGATAATTATTTTTTTGTTAGGAGTCAACCTGAAATTTATGAAAATCTGCATATCACTCATGTTGGTGCAGTTGAACTAAATTCTTCATGGCTTAATGCTCTTGGTCAAACAGGATTGGGAGTGGAATTTCGCTATGAATCCATTAAGGGAGACTGGGTTCGTAACGGGGAGCAAACTAAGAGCAACCTGGACGGGTTCTCCAGGAAAAATGTTGGTGTATTTATGGAACATCAATTTAAAATCTCAAAATTTGATATCACACCGGGAGTTTACATCAACTATTATTCTGATTTTGACTTGAATTTTTTCCCTGGAATTGATATAGGTTATTCTATTTCTAAAGATTTCAGATTATATGGAAATGTAGGTAAATCTTACCGAATACCAACATTTTATGATATGTATTATCAGAGTCCTGTCGAACAAGGTAATCCTGGTCTAAAGCCAGAAGAAGCTTTGAGTTATGAATTAGGCCTCAGATATATTAATCGTTACATTAATTCGGAAATAAATTGCTTTTATCAGAACGCAAATGAATTAATCGATTGGGTTGCCATCCCTGTAACTGATACTACAATTATCTGGACAGCATCAAACTTTTCAAATATCAAGAGGGTTGGCATTGAAATTGCTAGTCAGCTAAATATGGTTAATATTTTAAGCAATAATTTCTTTAGAAGTATGATGATCAGTTACAATTTTATTGATTCCGATCTTCAGGAGAAAGAGATTACTTCCAGATACATGTTGGAAAATTTGAGACAGCAAGTAAACTTCGGAGTAGACCATAAGATAGCCTGGCAGATATATCATCATTTCAAAGTAAGGTTTAATCAAAGAGAGGATGAAACATCTTATTGGGTTCTTGATTCTAAATTATTTTGGGATAGCCAAATGGGACATACAGTTTTTTTAGAGGTAACAAATCTGGCAGATATCCATTATAAAGAGATCATGACGCCTATGCCAGGAAGATGGTTCAGGGCAGGAATTGCATATCAATTTGATTTTTAACTATAGAATTAATATTTAGTCACATTAAATTAAACAGGTATGAAACGAATTATTTTAATTATCGCAGCTATTGTATTTATCAACACAGCACATGCACAGTTTTTTCAGGTTGGATTGAAAGGAGGAATAAGTTCCTCTAAAGCTCAAGTTGACGAATTATTTACAATTGACAATACAACAGTCAGCTACAAAACAGGAAAGGCAAAACTTGGATGGCATATTGGACTCTATTCAAGAATTAAGATTTCCAGGTTTTATGTACAACCTGAGTTACTTTTCTCCTCAACAGGAGGAGAAATAGAAGTTTCTGAAGCAGGAGTATCTACACCTGAACTTGCTCAAATAGATCTGAATAAATTAGACATCCCAGTGATGGCAGGATTCTTTATCACAAAATCTTTTAGAATTTTTGCTGGCCCGACTTTTTCTTACTTAATTTCTGAAGATATTAAAGGCACAGAATTAATTTCTGATATCAAACAGAACTATAATAATGCCACCATTGGATATCAGGCAGGATTAGGTTTTGATATATCAAGATTAACTTTAGATTTGAAATATGAAGGCAACCTCAGCAAACTAGGTGAATCTGTTACAATTCCATTAATAGAAGAAACCTTCAGTACAGATTTGAGAAACCCTCAGTTTATTGTAAGCGTAGGATTTAAATTTTAGTTAAAAAAGAAAGCCCTGTTAAAATAATACGTATTAACAGGGCTTTTTTACGACTAATTGATAAATTAATTCATCTCAAACGAATAAGGCATTCTGGTTTGTATGCCTTTATAATCTTGTATCTCCTGGATTTTTTCAAAATACGGAAAAAGATCTCCCATTTTCAACTTCAACCATCTGGTTTGCACATCATCACTTAAATCGCTCATAATCTGTTCAAGAATGGTTTTCTGTTGAGGATAATATACAATTCTATATTCTTCAATGTCCGCCTTTTCAGCCGCCATCTTTATTGCATCTTCCAATGTGCCAAAAGCATCGATTAGTCCTGCTTCCTTTGCTTCTATCCCGGACCATACCCTTCCAGATGCTACTTTTAATAATTCTTCCAGTGGCATATCCCGATTTTCAGCTGCTTTTGAGGTAAATGTCTTATAACCTTCTTCAACAATACTTTGAATGATTTGCTTTTCATAAGGTGTCAATGGTCGTGTGAAAGTATATATATCTGAAAAATGACCGGTATTAACATTATCGAATGTAATACCCAATTTATTTTCCATTAGATCTTGAGTATTGAAGATCATACCGAAAATCCCTATAGATCCAGTAATAGTTGCCGGAGACGCAATAATCGAATCACAACCCATTGCGATATAATATCCACCTGAGGCAGCAACATCCGACAACGAAGCTATTACAGGTTTTTCTCTGGCGGCCAATTGTATTTCATTCCAAATTACATCCGAAGCCAATGCACTTCCTCCTCCTGAATTAATACGCAATACAATCGCTTTTACACGGCTGTTTTTTCTGGCTTCCCGGATTAACTCAGTGTATTTTTGAGCTCCGATTGATCGGCTATCTCCTTTCCCAATTATGATTCCACCTGAACCGACAATCACAGCAACACGATCTTTGGAGTATCCTGAACCCGCATAAGATTTATTATATTTTCTGTATGATACCATGTTTATATCATCCCCCGATTCAAGCGACAGCTTTTCTCTTAAAACATCATGCACATCATTTACATATGCTACATCTGTGATCAATTGATATTTTACTGCATCACGTCCTTCTCTTATAAGCATTGAATCGGATATATGTTTAATCTCTTCGTAGGTCAATCCTCTTGAATCTGCCATCTGATGTAATGTATGATCATAAATTGAATTGACAAAGGAGGAAATTTGTTCTTTATTTTCTTCGCTGAAATCCTTCCGCATAAACGGCTCGACAGCACCCTTATAATCTCCAACTCTGAATATCTGTGGCTCTATTCCTAATTTTTCGAATGTACCCTTAAAAAATACTACCTCAACATTAAGCCCATTAAACTCAATACTTCCATAATCTGGTGTAAGATAAATCTCGTCCGCAATGGAAGCCAGGTAATACCCTTTTTCCAAATAGAAATCACTATAGGAAACTATAAATTTTCCGGATTCTTTAAATTTCTCTAATTCCTTTCTAATTTCATCTAATGAAGCAAATCCAGCCGAAAATAGCCTCGGTTCTAAATAGATACCTTTAATTTTATCATCAGATGCCGCATGTCTGATAGCCTCTTTTATTTCTTTTAACCCCATTTCACGTTGACCAGTCCCAGCAAAAGATAATTCCGCCAGTGGATCATCAATTTCTCTTTCAACAATATTGCCATTTAAAACAATCTGAAGGACTGAATTATCTGAAATATTTACTACTTTTTCTTTTGATGAGATTGATATCAATCCCATTAGAATAAACAACATGATAAAACTGAATACGAACAGTCCTACAATTACAGCCAATAAATTTCTTAAAAACTTCATCTATTTTTTCATCAACAATTAAACATGGGCAATAATAAAATTTTATTAGCAGAACCAAAATGCATATTATACATTTGCATAATATTCAAGGATGAAAGGAAAATATCTTTTATTAGGCACCAATCTCGGTAACAGGCTGAACAATCTTAACAAAGCCATCTTAGCAGTTGAAAATCTCTTAGGGCCTATTAAACAACGTTCCTCTATTTTCGAGACAGAGCCATGGGGTTTTCAGGATCAACCAACTTATTACAATCAGGTACTGGAGATAGATACAATGCTTACGCCGGATGAAATACTCAAAAATATTTTTCTTATAGAGAAGGCAATGGGAAGGACCAGGCATGAGAAATGGAAAGAAAGATTGATTGATATAGATATACTGTACTATGAAGATGAAGTGATCAATTCAAATAAACTGACCATACCACACCCTCAAATACAAAATAGAAAATTTACACTTGTACCTTTATGTGAGATTTCTGCACATGAAATTCACCCAGTTTTAAAAAAATCAAATCAGGAATTGCTCAGAATAACCACAGATTCACTTCAAGTGAAAAAAATTTAATCCGATAACATATCCAGTTGAATATCAATAATTTAAAATAAGTAATTAACTCGTTTAATTATTTGGTTAATGAATAATTCGGGTTAACCACCTAACTATAAACTCTTTACATTAACATCCGGATTTATTTTTATGACTAGTCCCTGCAGTACTTTTCCTGGACCACATTCAATAAACTCTGTTGCTCCATCAGCAATCATATTTCTTACTGATTGCGTCCATTTTACCGGTGCGGTTAATTGATGATTTAAGTTCTTTTTGATTTCTTCAACATCCACATGTGGTCGTGAAGTATAATTTTGATAAATTGGGCATATAGGATCATTAAAATCAGTATTCATGATTGCATCTCCCAAATCTGTTCTGGCTGGTTCCATTAAAGGTGAATGAAAAGCCCCGCCAACTTGTAAGGGCATTGCACGTTTGGCGCCAGCTTCTTTCATTTTTTCACAAGCTATTGTTATACCATTTATAGAACCGGAAATTACCAGCTGTCCAGGGTAATTATAATTAGCCGGTACTACCACTTCATCGATGGTGTCACATATTGCGACAACTTTTTCATCTTCCAGTCCGAGTATAGCCGCCATTGTGGATGGATTTATTTCACAGGCTTTTTTCATCGCATCAGCTCGTTTTCTGACCAGTTTTAAACCATCCTCAAAACTTAATACTTTATTTGCTACGAGTGCTGAAAACTCACCCAATGAATGACCTGCAACCATATTAGGTTTAAAATTTTCAGAAATTAAAGCACTGATTACTGAATGTAAAAAAATGGCTGGTTGGGTCACATTTGTTTGTTTTAACTCATCAGCAGTCCCGTGAAACATGATATCAGTTATGCGAAAACCAAGTAATTGATTTGCTGATTCGAACAAAATTTTAGCTTTTTCGGAACACTCATACAGATCTTTTCCCATTCCTGGGAATTGCGCTCCTTGTCCTGGAAATATATAAGCTTTCATATGCATTCCTCCAAATGAGATAGCAAAACTAAATATTAAAACAATAAAACAACACCTTTCATTATTTTTTAAAGTAGACTATCCTTAAAAATTGATTTTCAGAAATGAATTTGGATTATTTTAAACGTCTGCTACCATTACGAGTATAATTTAAAATGGCATTATTTTAATAAACAGGAAATCTTAATATACAATCACAAAAAAATCTGAAAAAATTTATCGTAATATCTGTAACCAGCCTCGATAATTACCCAGTTTAAGTGCAGGATCTATGGCATCAAAAGTAACCTCCGCCTCATAATAATAAACACCAGTGCCTAATACTGCACCATCATCCGTTCTTCCATCCCAATTAATTAAGATACTATTTTCTCCCTCACTCGATCCTGAATAAATTTCCTTTCCCCATCGATTATAAACCTTGAATACAACTGATTCAACAAATCTGGGACATTTATCCAACGGAAAATCAAATGCTTTGAAAACATCATTTTTCCCATCATTATTAGGTGTAAAAATATTAGGTAATTCATAATAAGGGCAATTATCAAAAGCAATCACTTCACTGAAATCAGTGGTATTTCCCGATCGGTCAACAGCCCTGATTTTATAACAACCTTTATAAGTTGGCAGGTTTTCATGGACGAAAGAAGTATCACTTGGTTGACCAACCAAAACATAATTCTCTTCAGAACAATCCTCCGAAAACCAAACTTCAAATAGAGTGATGTCTATGTAGCAGGGGTCATTCTCGTCACCATCAGGTGGAGCACTCCAGAATATTTGATGAAAATAATTTTCAAAATTACACGGTTTATCACTTATGAAATTCTGGCAGTCATTAACACTGTATACATCTTCAAAAGGAATTTCTATGGTAACACACGGTTTAATGGTATCATTTGGTTGTAATCCGATTATCTGTGAATCATTGATCAATGGTTCGATAACTTTTGGATTTCCATATGATCCTTGAGTAGTAACATAATATCTGTAAAATTTATTCTCATCCAATTTTTCATTATTGACTTGACCGGAATCCAGATATTTAAAGCCATTTAGGTTTACGTTCACACTATCGATCAATACCAATAATGATACATCAGATTGATCTACATTATCTCTGTAAATATAATGATAAGGGTATTCCTGGGTATTATTAGACCATGGGACATTACCATCCCAACTCAATTCAAGGCTGTTGATCATCGAAACACCTTCCAACTTTACGGAAGAAGCTACGGCTGAGGTATCGACTAAAACATCATTGGCATCATAGGCAACTACCTTGTAACTAATCAGATTTAAATCAGTGTCCAATCCTGTGTCAGTATATAATGTGTCAGAAACATTTATGGGACCAACAAAATCACCACTACCGGCCTGGTTATTAAATCGATAAATTTCATATGAGTAAGGTGGTGGAAAAACAACAGGATCAACTTCAAAGGGAGAAGTCCATTGCAGATCAATAATACCATCTGTTCTATCAGTTTCAACTACGCTTACTTTAGTGATTACAGGACCAAATCGTTCCTGATCTTCCTCGATTGTCACACACACCTCTTCTGAAACATAACTTTCTCCTCCACCCGGTAATTTAAATTCTGCAACAATCCTATAACAATAGGTTGCTCCGTAGGCTAAACCCTGGGATCCACCCAGGTCGAGATATTCGGTCTGGTTGACAGGAATCGTATTGATCAATTCATATCCTGCGAAATCAGGCATTCCCACCTCACAATTATCAGGTTCAAACTCATAACTGTCAACCCTGCGCCAAATCTGCATATTCCCTGCAAACTGTTCGCATATGTATTGATCCCAGGTAAGATTCACCCGCCGGCCAGCAAGACCTTCTGCCTGAAGCCCTTCGGGGGCTGGGCCCACAACAGTAACTTCCCACGTTGCAAAATCGACAAGTGATGGCCCTTCCAGTCTATCTGGAAAATCTTTAGCCTTAAATGTGATCTGGTATGGTCGTGATTGAACATGGGAACAATTCGTTTGCCAGAAAAAATCAATCGAAGCAGGTGAGGGTTGAGGATTTACCGGATCATCGGGTAAAGGTGTATAGCCGGCAGGAGAAGATATTAATTCATATGGCCCACCAAAAGATTCGATGGTAATTCTGTGCCCATCAGGATCTTGTGCCATAATAACTTCTTCCAGCAAAGTACCTGCTTCAACACAGGTGTCTTCGGGTATGATCAATTCTGGCCGTTCATTTTCACATTCCTGTGTGATGATTTGCATATCACGAGTCACATATCCCATCTCAATCCATTCATTAAGTTCAGGGAAATAACGCCATTCTTTAATGATAAAAGCAATATTGTATTCATCTTCCGTGCCGGGAGCATCCCATATTAGATCCCCTGTAATTGGATCAAGTGTATAGGTTGGAGGACCTGTTTGTTCTTCATTCTTAACAGTGGGATCAACTGAAATGTCATAAATATGTGGTAAGCGGTAATTTGATACAGGTATATTTCGATCCTGCTTATTAACCACAATTTCATAAGAAAGACTGTCTCCATCAACATCCCAACCCCCTGCATTGTGAAAAAAGGCTTTACCAACACATCCTCGGTCTAATGGTGGATTAAGCAGCACTGGGGTATTGTTACATCCGAAAAAAGGATCAATTACAATGACTGTCTCTATGTAAAAAGGTGTATTTACGGAATTATCCATGTTGGCAATACTCGCATTTCGATTAAACTCACGATACTGAATGGTATACGTACCTGGTCCTGGAAATGTGTGGGTTGTATAAAAAATGTTTAAAGCTACTTCATCTCCAAGATCCTGGAAAAAATCGGGATTTCCAGCCTCAAAACCTATTGGCTCAGAACCATCTCCAAAATTCATCTGCCCTCCTCCAAATAATACAGTAGAACCTGTATCAGTATATCCTATTAGTGAAATCCTGTAGGTATTTGCTTGACAATCAATCAAAGTAGCAATAATCTCACCGGCACGAATATGTGTGCCAAATGATTTAAACCCAATTGTTGTTAAAAACAGAAAAATTGTAATCCTTATTTTATAAAATCTCATTATGGATTAATATGAACTACTCAATTAAAACGATTCAAATTAGTTAACTAATATACAAACAAATAAAATTAACAATTAGTTAATAGATCAAAGTAATATTTATTAAGGTATTGTAAACATTATTTGTATTTTTGAAAAACAGATCATCGATCCTGTAGTTTTTTAATACTGAAAAATTTTTAATATTGTTTACAAAAAAGTCAGATTTTTAAAATTAAATACAATATGAGTTGGTTTACTGACACTTTTGGAAGTACAATAGGACGAAAGCTACTAATGTCACTTACCGGTTTATTCCTGATTATATTTCTGACAGTTCATTTATTGGGCAATATCGCAATTTTTAATGATGACGGTGGCCTCGCCTTTAATGCGTACGCTGTTTTTATGGGGCATAACCCACTGATTAAGATTGTATCTTACGCACTTTATATCAGTATACTGTTACATGCGATCATTGCATTATGGTTGTGGATTATTAATAAAATAGCCAGACCTGTCGGATATGCCGTTTCCAACGCCAACGAAAACAGCACATGGGCATCAAGAAGCATGTTGTTGCTTGGTTCGCTTGTGTTTATATATATCGTTATACACCTGAAAGATTTCTGGTGGCATTATAAAATGGGGGGTGATTATGATTTCAGTATGGATACTAATGGAAATCGGAATTTATATGGCCTGGTCATTTTACAATTTCAATCCCTGATCACGCTTATTATATATCTTGTAGGATTGATTGCTCTAGCGATCCACCTATGGCATGGTTTTGAAAGTGCATTCCAAACACTTGGATTGCAGCATCAACGGTATACACCAGCCATCAAACTGATTGGCAAGCTATTTTCAATCATCGTACCATCTGGTTTTGCAGCTATGCCAATATATGTTTATTTTTTTAGTTAGGTTGTATTTGTATAATAGATAGATAAATTATGTTGCTCGATTCAAAAATTCCGGAAGGACCATTATCAGAAAAATGGACAAGACATCAAGCATCACTGAAGCTTGTTAATCCTGCCAATAAGAAAAAACTTGATATCATTGTCGTTGGGGCCGGTGCAGCAGGAGCTTCAGCGGCAGCCTCCCTGGCAGAGTTAGGATATAATGTCAAAGTCTTTGTATATCAAGATTCATCACGAAGGGCACACTCCATTGCCTCTCAGGGTGGTATCAATGCAACCAAGAACTACAAAAATGATGCTGACAGCGATTTTCGCTTATTCTATGATATGATCAAAGGAGGTGATTTTCGGGCAAGGGAAGCAAATGTTTACCGTGCGGCAGAGGTCAGTAATAAGATAATCGATCAATACGTTGCCCAGGGTGTTCCTTTTGCGCGGGAATACGGTGGTTATCTGGCCAATCGATCCTTCGGAGGAGTACAAGTTTCCCGAACTTTCTATGCCCAGGGTCAGACAGGACAACAATGCACACTGGCAGCGTATCAGGCTTTGAGCAGGCAAATAAAAGCCGGGAATGCAAAGATGTTTGCCCGCCGGGACATGCTTGATCTTGTCCTAATCGATGGAAAGGCCCGGGGAATCATAACGCGGAACCTGATAACAGGTGAGATTGAACGACACTCCGCGCATGCTGTTGTTCTAGCCACCGGAGGATTTGGAACGGTTTATTACCTGTCAACACTTGCCATCAATTCAAATGGAAGTGCTGCGATGGCAGCCTACAGGAAAGGGGCATTAATGGCCAATCCAAGCATGGCCCAAATACACCCTACTAGTGTTCCCGTTCTCAATGAATATCAGGCTAAACTCACGCTAATGTCAGAATCACTGAGAAACGACGGAAGAGTATGGGTACCCAAAGAAAAAGGAGATATGCGCCCGGCAAACGAAATTAAAGAAGAAGAAAGAGATTATTATCTTGAACGCAAATACCCTGCATTCGGGAACCTGGTTCCAAGAGATGTGGCCTCAAGAGCCGCTAAAGAAAGATGCGATGAGGGTTATGGTGTTGGAGAAACGGGCTTGGCCGTATATCTCGATTTCAGGGATCCTATTCAAACCCAGGGACGTGATACGATAAAAGCCAAATATGGAACCCTATTTGATCTATACACTAAGGTCACTGGAATAAATCCATATGAAGAACCCATGCGAATTTACCCGGCTTCTCATTATACAATGGGCGGATTATGGGTTGATTATAATCTTATGACAACCATCCCGGGGCTCTATGCTATTGGTGAAGCGAATTTCTCTGACCATGGAGCCAATCGCCTGGGTGCAGCTTCGCTCATGCAATGTTCCGGGGATGGATATTTTATCCTGCCCGTTACCATTGGAGATTACCTTGCCGATGAAATAAAAACACCCAGAATTCCAACCGATACACCTGAGTTTGATGAAGCAGAAAAAGCAGTTAATGAAAAATTGAATAAACTAATGTCAATAAAAGGAACCCAGAGCCCTACTTCATTCCATAAACGACTGGGTCTTATATTATGGACTTATTCAGGTATGACAAGAAACGAAGGAGGTTTGAAAAGAGCCCTGAAGGAAATACAAGACCTGAAGGAAGAATTCTTGAAAGATGTGAAAGTGGCCGGTGAGTTAAATGAACTGAACTTGGAAGTTCAGAAAGCATTCAGAATTGCTGATTTCTTCGAACTTGCCAAACTGATCGTTACTGATGCACTAAACCGAAGGGAATCTTGTGGTGCACACTTCCGTGAAGAATTCCAAACTGAAGAAGGGGAACCCAAGCGCGATGATGAGAATTATTCATATGTAGCAGCCTGGGAATATACCGGTGAATCATCAGAACCAATACTGCATAAAGAAGAGCTCAAGTTTGAATTTGTTACACCGATACAAAGAAGTTATAAATAGTATTGAAAATAATTAATCTTCAATTCCGGATGATATGAACATAAAACTTAAAATCTGGCGCCAGAAAAACAAAGATGATAAAGGGAAATTTGTGACATATAAGCTTGATAGTGTTTCCACTGAAATGACCTTTCTGGAAATGCTGGACTTTCTGAATGAAAAACTTATTAAAGAAGACACTGATACAATCGCTTTTGACAGCGATTGCCGTGAGGGTATTTGCGGAACGTGTGGACTATATATCAACGGCCGGCCTAATGGACCACAGAAAGGTGTCACCACCTGTCAGTTAAATATGAGTGCTTTTAAAGATGGTGATACCATCACGGTTGAACCCTTTCGATCAAAAGCTTTTCCGGTATTAAAAGATTTGGTAGTGGATAGATCCTCTTTTGATCGACTCATTGAAGCCGGAGGATATATATCAGTTAACACAGGTGATGTTCCCGAAGCAAATGCGATTCCTATAAGGAAACAAAATGCTGAAAGAGCTTTTGATTCTGGTATTTGCATCGGCTGCGGGACATGTGTTGCAGCCTGTAAAAATGCTTCAGCAATGCTGTTTGTGGGTGCTAAAATTTCACAGTTGGCATTACTACCGCAAGGTCAAATTGAACGTAAGATAAGGGCTCAAAATATGATCGAACAAATGGATAAAGAAGGCTTCGGCGCCTGTACAAATACGTATGCCTGCTCTGCGGAATGCCCGAAAGAAATCGATATGACCAATATTGCTCGATTAAATCGCGAGTTTTTCTCAGCCAAGTTTACTACATAAAAAGGAAAAATAATTGACAGAAAGGGCCTCTTTAGGCCCTTTTTTAATTGATTTGTTTTATTTTGAGAAACAGATAAAAGATGAAAAATAATCCCATTTGATGGATTATGGATTAAAAAAAATAATAGTAACACATGCCTTATATTCAGGCGATGTAGTAAAGCAGGAACTGATCGATATAGGATTTCCTGTAATAACAGCGGACCGTCTTCATATTGAGACCAAGGGGGACCTGAAGGATGTTATAAAATTAAATCTATATCTTCGATCCGCACACAGGGTTCTGTATTTTCTTTATGATTTTTATGCAAAAAATCTCAATGACCTGTACCAGGAAATAAAAAAAATTTACTGGGAGGAAATTATTCCCATAACAGGTTACTTTAGTATACATTCATTCGTAAGACAAGACATCATCCGGGATTTTCGTATTGTCAACCTGAAAATGAAAGATGCCATTGTCGATAGATTTAAAGGTAAATACAATAAGAGACCCGACACAGGTAACCAAAATGACCGTTTAGTCTTTTTCATACGATGGGTAAAAAATAGATGTGAATTGTTTCTTGATTCAAGTGGTGAATCCCTGGCAAAACATGGATACCGGAAACATGGCTGGAAAGCACCATTATCTGAATCCTTAGCTGCTTCTATTATATACACAATGAATTGGGACAAAAAATCCTCTTTTGTCAACCCGATGTGCGGAAGTGGCACGCTGGCTATCGAAGCAGCACTTATAGCTACCAGCAGATATCCGGGATTATTCAGGGATAATTATAGTTTACTTCATTTGAAAGATAAACCGCAAGAGATATATATATCAGTGAAGCAACAATTAAAAAAAATTGTTGACCAGCATTGTTCAGCAAGAATCATTGCTTCAGATAAAAACCCTAAAGCAATCGAGATGGCAAAAGCTAATGCACAGGAAGCTGGGGTTCAGGAATTAATACAATTTGATATCACCGAATTTCAGAATACAGTTATTCCTGATAATCCTGGTGTTGTCATCCTGAATCCGGAATATGGCTTACGACTAGGCGAAGAATCTGAGCTTGAAAAAATCTATATGGATATCGGAAATTTTTTTAAACAACACTGCAATGGATTCACCGGATATGTTTTTACAGGAAATTTAAAACTGGGTAAGCATATCGGTTTGCGAACAAAAAGAAAAATACCCTTTCTGAACGGTAGCATTGAATGCCGCCTCCTTGAATATGAATTATATTCCGGAACCAGAAAAAATTCTTAAATTTTTCGGGTAAAATAGTATCTTATATTTATTAATTGAACAGCAAAATGTACTAAAATATGGGTATCTTAGAATCTTAGGCTTTGAATTAAAAGCATTGCAAAACCGTTTTTAGAATAAAACCTGAACAATTTGGAAAAGCCTTATAAACCAATCAACAAAATTCGAATCGTAACTGCAGCCTCTCTTTTCGATGGGCATGATGTATCCATCAATATCATGCGCAGAATATTACAATCATCCGGTGCGGAAGTTATTCACATGGGACACAATCGGTCTGTAAATGATATCGTCAGCTGTGCAATCCAGGAAGATGCTCATGCGGTTGCACTCACCTCATACCAGGGTGGTCATATTGAATTTTTTAAGTATATGCATGATCTGTTCAGAGAAAAGAATGCCGGACATATTAAAATTTTTGGTGGGGGTGGTGGCACGATTTTGCCTGAGGAGATAAAGGCATTACGTGATTATGGTATCGCCGGAATTTATTCACCGGACGATGGAAGAAAATTAGGTTTGCAGGGCATGATCAATGACATCCTTAAACAAACGGATATTTCATTTACCAAAGATTGTTCAATTGATCTAAAAAAAATATCGACAACGGATTATCAATCACTGGCTCGATCAATTTCAATCCTTGAAAATGAATATAATAAAAACCAGAGGATATTGAGGGACCTCCAAACTCAATTATCGAACGCTCAGGCCCCAGTTATTGGAATCACCGGTACAGGAGGTGCCGGAAAATCTTCAGTTGTCGATGAATTGATCCGTAGATTCCTGAATGATTTTGCGGACAGAAAAATAGGTATTATATCTGTCGACCCTTCAAAACGCAAAACGGGAGGAGCGCTACTTGGTGACCGGATCCGTATGAATGGTATTTATGATCCAAGAATATTTATGCGGTCAATGGCTACAAGGCAGGCTAATTTAGCTGTTCCACGACATATTCAGGATATTTTAAAACTATATAAATTTGCCGGTTTTGATCTAATTATACTGGAAACATCTGGCATCGGTCAGTCGGATTCAGAAATAGTTGAATTAGCTGACATCTCATTGTATGTCATGACTCCGGAATATGGTGCCCCCACCCAACTTGAAAAGATTGATATGATGGATTTTGCTGATATCATCGTTTTGAACAAATTCGACAAATCAGGTGCTATGGATGCCATCAGGGATATTAAGAAACAATACCGACGAAACCACCAACAATGGGATATTGCAGATCAAGAAATTCCTGTAATTGGTACGATTGCATCTCAGTTTAATGATCCCGGTATGAATAACCTTTATTTAATGCTTGTGGATACCTTGAATAAAAAAGTCGGATTCACAGGTAAAAGCAGTCTTACTCCGGTAAGTGAATCTACAACTAAACATTATATAATTCCAACAAAGCGAACCAGGTATTTATCAGAGATTACAGAAAAAATCAGAAAGTATAATCAGTGGGTGGAGGAACAAGGTAAAATTGCCCAAAACCTGTATTCTCTTTATAATTCTATGGAAGTGTTGAAGGGAATTGAAAATGAAAATAAAGAACTACTAGAAAAACTTTCTATTGCCTACAAAAAACTTCAAAAAGACTTAAATCCGGCCAATCTCAAAATGATCAAAGAATGGCCCGTAAAAAGTAAAAAATACAGGCAGAAGGAATACACCTACCTTATTAGGGGTAAAGAAATCAAGACAGATACACATCATCAATCATTATCGAACCTGCAAATCCCTAAAGTGAGTCTTCCTAGGTATGAGGCATGGGGTGACCTTCTTAAATGGCAATTGCAGGAAAATGTACCCGGAGAGTTTCCTTTTACTGCCGGAGTATTCCCCTTCAAACGAGAAAATGAAGATCCCACCAGGATGTTTGCTGGTGAAGGTTCACCAGAACGAACCAACCGGCGATTTCATTATCTTAGTAAAGAACAACCCGCAAAAAGACTATCAACGGCTTTTGATTCAGTAACACTCTATGGAGAAGATCCAGAAGAAAGACCTGATATTTATGGAAAAATAGGTAATTCAGGGGTTAATGTATCTTGTCTGGACGATGCAAAAAAACTTTATTCCGGATTTGATCTTACTGATCCATCTACCTCAGTATCCATGACCATAAATGGTCCTGCATCCATGTTATGTGGTTTTTTCCTGAACACAGCTATTGACCAACAATGTGAAAAATATATTAGAGAAAACGGACTTGAAGAGGAAGTAAACAATAAAATAGATACAAAATATAAAAAAGCAGGATTACCCAGACCTGTATATGAAGGTGATCTTCCTGAAGGTAATAATGGACTGGGATTGATGTTACTGGGTACTACAGGAGATGAGGTATTACCAGAAAATATATATCAAAAGATAAAAAAATACACCATATCCGTAGTACGCGGAACGATACAAGCTGACATTCTTAAAGAAGATCAAGCGCAAAATACCTGTATCTTCTCTACGGAATTTGCTCTTCGATTAATGGGGGACGTTCAGGAATATTTTGTGAAAAACCGGATCAGAAATTTTTATTCCGTTTCGATATCCGGTTATCATATTGCAGAAGCCGGCGCTAATCCCATCACACAATTGGCTTTTACACTAGCCAATGGTTTTACCTTTCTTGAGTATTATTTATCAAGAGGAATGAAAATTGATGATTTTGTTGCCAATTTTTCGTTTTTCTTTTCAAATGGTATTGATGCGGAATATGCCGTTATTGGAAGAGTAGCTCGACGTATTTGGGCAAAGGCTTTAAAACTTAAATATAATGCAAATGATCGTTCTCAAAAGTTGAAATACCATATTCAGACGTCAGGAAGATCTCTACATGCACAGGAAATTGACTTCAATGATATCCGTACTACTTTACAAGCGTTATATGCGATATATGATAACTGCAATTCATTGCATACAAACGCTTATGATGAAGCTATCACAACACCAACCGAACAATCTGTGCGTCGCGCAGTGGCCATTCAACTTATTATTAACAGGGAGCTCGGCTTGACAAGGAATGAAAATCCGCTTCAGGGATCATTCATCATCGAAGAATTAACCGATCTGGTCGAAGAAGCTGTGATGATCGAATTTGACAGGTTGACAGAACGTGGTGGCGTATTGGGAGCAATGGAAACGATGTACCAGCGTAGTAAAATACAGGAGGAAAGTTTATACTACGAATCACTCAAACACTCTGGTGCTTATCCAATCATAGGTGTAAATACATTTCTTTCTTCCGATGGATCTCCCACCATCATCCCCAAAGATGTAACCCGGGCCACAATGGATGAAAAAAAACAACAGATCTCCAATCTTAATCGAGTGATAATATTGAATCAGAAAAAATCGGAAGTTCAACTGAAAAAGTTAAAATCAGCAGCAGTAAAACTGGAAAATACATTTGAGATTATCATGGAAGCAACTAAATATTGTTCCCTCGGACAGATCACACACACGTTATTTGAAGTCGGTGGTCAATACAGGAGGAATATGTAATAAGGCTGAAAGGATATAAGAAAGCTCGAAGTTTGAAGAAAATTACTTCTTCCCCTTACAGATTTTATAACTTATGGCAAAGTGTTAGATGTTCAACTGGATTTTTATTTTTTAAAAAATATGTAGTTTAAATTACTCGAAAAAAGTAAATTGAAAGAATTTTACCTGTTTTATTGGTATTTAATTTGTTCAATTAAGTGATTACATATGAAAATCAAAGAAGATAAATATTGGCAGAATACGATCAAAAAAACCGGGGGTAATATACCGTATTACTGTATCCCAGAGTCACTGAATGACCTATCGGACATTATAAAAAGGGCTGAGGCTGAATCCAAACGTGTGAAAGCTGTTGGTTCCGGACATTCATTTTCTGATGTAGCACTCCCGGTACATTATCTTGTCGATCTGAAGAAATTGGATAATATCTTACCGAGCTATACTGAAAAGATCAAATCACAATATAAAGATCTGAAACTGATTAATGTGGAAGGTGGAATAACGATTCAGAAGTTTAACAGAATGATGGATAAAAAAGGTTTATGTATAACAAACATGGGAGGCATTGATAACCAGACACTAGCCGGAGCAATCTCAACCGGAACACATGGTACTGGCTTAAACCTGCCTTCCTTACCAGGATTAGTTCGATCATTGGTGTTAGTTGCAAGTGAAGGGAAGATATATAGAATAGAACCAACAGATGGGATTACAGATGCCACCAAAAATGATGAGCCAGGTATTGAATTAATCCAGGATGACCATATATTCAACAGTTGTATAGTTAGTTTGGGTTGTTTCGGAATCATTTATTCTTTTATCCTGGAAATTGAAGATATGTATTATTTGAGGGAATCAAAGGAATTTCTGACCTGGAGTCAAGTCAAGCCCACGTTGATTGATAAAAGTCTCTTTTTCGAAGAAAACGGAACCACTCCTATTCGAGGAGTTATGTTCCAGGTTAATCCCTATCAAGTGAATAATGATCGCTCATGCATTGTCGTTAAGCATCGATTGCTCGATGGAAAACCAAAAAGAGACTTAAACGATTCTAAACGGAATATATGGAGCAGCGTTGGAGGCAGTTTCCCTGTTGGTATTTTTGCATACTGGCTTGTAAGGAAAAGGGCCAGAAATAATCCTGAAAAGTTTGTAAACATACTTGATAGTGCCTTGAAGCGACTTAAGGACAAGCGATATGAAAATGAAGGGTACAAAGTCTTATACCAGGGTGTCGAGTATATCAAGGTCAGGGCGTATGATAGTGAATATGCTTTTGATTTAAGTAATGATAGCATAGCTTATATCAATGCATTGGAAGAAATGTTTGAAAAAGCCGAAAACAACAAATCAAGAAACTGGTATCAGACCTCTCCCATGGGAATACGATTTGTGGATAAATCCGAAGCTTATTTATCTCCCGAACATGGGAAAAAGGTAGCATATATTGATACACCTTTCCTGGTGGGTACTCCACATGCTGATGATATACTAACATCTTATCAGGAGATCATGTTCAAACATGGAGGCATTCCCCACTGGGGCAAAATAAATACTATTCTTGATGATCGAACGGATCAGATAAAACAACTTTATCCCATGTTAAATGAATGGGAAAAAACGTTTAAAAGATTTAATCCGGCCGGAACATTTAATAATCAGTTTTCAGACAGATTGGGATTAGGAAGTCTAACTTCAGTTTAGAAGTAAAATCTAGTCACAACGGATAAATTAACTCGATTGATTATCTGGCCTATGGATAATTCAGTTTAAAAGGAAGCGACCCCCGATATTTAAAAATTAGGATCCCGCCCATCATAATGGATAATGAAATCTTTATATCTGGTTACATAAGATAGGCTAAAAGATGGAAAGATTAGGCTATTTTTTTCAAAAAATAACAATAGAGGTTCCAATAAAGATACTTGAATAAAGAAATAAAAGTTCTTAACTTCCTTCCAGGAATAATCTGACTTTTTATCCCATTGTTCTGGATATCATCATAAATATATTTTTAGCATGAAAAAAATTTTTTTTATCCTTTCAGTTCCCCTGCTGATCAATTGTGCAGGTAACCGTGATCAAATTAGTGAATCCGAATCTTCTATCCAGGTAACCTCCCAGTTGATCAATGAGAAATTCGGAGGTGTTGGCTTTCATGTAATCTTTCATACAAGAAAGCCTTCCAAATGGCATTACGAACAGGTTTTCGCCAAACGCTGGCGCGAACTGAATCCTTCCTTCGCCAGAGTAACCGACAGTCCGCGTTGGAATAAACAGGATCTGGATGAAGCAAGTGAATATCTCGAAGTGATGAAAAATACAAATACGGAGATTTATCTGACGTCGTTCGGTGTACAATCCATTTATGATTACAATTCTGAAGGTGATTATGTAAAAAAAGAGGTTGACAATATAGAATACCTGATCCGGGAGAAAGGATTCGAAAATATTAAAAACTACTGTATGACCAATGAACTGTCAGTGGATTTCTGGGCATCGATGGTGAAGAATAACGAACTTGATCGCTTCAAACGAATCCATCAACTTTTTTATAATGAGCTGAAAAGTAGAAATCTTGAAGTCAAATTACTTGCCACGGACGCCTCACCATTCCAGTACTGGCATACGATCGAATGGGCAGCGAATAACATGGATGATATAACAGGTGTGTATGGTGGTCATCATTACATTAACAGTTATCACCTGGATGATCTTACCTTTTATTCATTTTTTCTGGATAAAATGAAATGGGGTGCAGATCTGGCTAAGAGTAAAAATAAAAAATTCATCATGGGAGAATTCGGGCCTAAACAGGGTTCCTTTTTTATCGACTCGGTCTATTATGATGGTATGATCTATAACAATACACCCATGGAACCTTATGTGGGAATCCAGTTAGCTGAGGCAATCCTGGCGCAAATCAACGGTGGAATCTATGCCAGCAGTTATTGGACCTTCTGCGACATACCGGGTATTCCTCCAAACAGAGAATTTGGGTACAGGGTCAATAAGTGGGGGGTTTTCAAATGGTATTTTGATGATTATACCACAAAACCTAATTATTATGCTGTAGGATTGTTAACTAAATTTTTTAGAGGACCGGCAGAAGTATATCAAGTTAATACTTCCGACACGCTGATACGGGTATGTGCAATCAAAAATCTCGAAAACGGATCTTATTCAATTGCTTTTGTCAACCGGAACTGGGAACCAAAACATATAAAACTGGAAATTAATGATCTGTCTGACGGTACTGCCTTCAGGAAGTATGTATACGATCCCCAGGACGTTCCATTCAATTATTTTGGCGATTTACAACCGTATTCGAAAAAGGTTGCCATGGAAAACCAGTATTTTACGGATAGTTTACCCGGTTATTCCCTGGTGGTTTATACAACCAATTACGATGAGGAGCCTCCTGCTTCTGTAACAGGATTACAGGTTACTCTTAAAGAGGTCGATCAACGAGATGCGAATGTATTGACATGGGAACCAAATTCAGAAGAAGATTTATGCTATTACCGGATCTACAGATCGGTAGATGAAAAAGTAAAGATCATTCCCAGGAATCAGATCGCTACTACGGTAAGCACAGAGTATGCTGATAAACGAATACGTAATCTTCCGCCCTTCCACTATAAGATCATTGCAGTAGATAAATCAGGGAACAGTAGTTCGTATGACTAGTCTAAATACCATGTACCTATAAGCATGCAGGTAAGTTGTCTGAAGTGTACCAATTTAATTTATTTACACTTCTGATCGCAGTATCGGGCATTGATAAATAATATTCAACAAACCGATTCACAGATTATACGTTCCCCTAATTATAAGTGAAAATGATTTTTTAAAACACGAAAAAAAAGCAGTCCTAATATTCAAAAAATCAGGAAAAGCAGTATCAGAATCACCAATAGAATGGCACCCAAAGCATACCATTTGTTAGATTTTGGAAATTCATAGCCACAAATTGGGCATTCGCTGGAATTGACATCAACTTCCATTGCACAGGAAGGACATTCTTTCTTTTTTCCCACATTGATATATTTCCTTTGTTTATTATCAAGCATATGAAATTCAGTAAAAAGGCTCCTGAAAACATCATTCTGGTTCCTTTAAAGAAAAAAATAAGGTAATAACTATAACGCTCTTTATTTCTAATCTTGGAAAATCCCCCGATCCTCATGATTCAACAAAAAACTGCTATATACACTGATGCTATAAGCAGGCAAATCATCTATGAAGATATATCCTGAATCCTCCTTTTTAAACGTATGTTCAGGATTTATGCTGATAAACTTTTCGCCCACATGTTTTTCTCTGGTGATGCGATACCCGTACAGGATGTTCTTATCCATTTTTTTAAGCTCAAAACGTCCAGAAAATTCCACCGGACAGTCATTGATGACATAAAGTGTATATTCCCCACCAGGACTTTTTATACAGGCAGCAAATACCCGTTGATAACCATCCAATGATCCACCTTTAACATTTGTTTTTAGGATTGAGGAATATTTGGAATTAAAACGAGTTATTAGCCCAATTCCGTAAAACGAATTGGGATGAGGAGAAAAGGTATCCAGCAGACAGATTCTGTCTTTATCCCAGGTATCCACCAGTTGCCATTGTCCGTCCAGATTTCCCCGGTTGATGAAACTCCACCGATTAAAGGCATCGACACAAAGGTTCATGGCCCTTATGATCAGCTCTACATCTTTCAATGTAGATTTAAAACTACCAGGGGCTGGATCATCCAAAAGATACCCAAACAATTGGGTTCCAACCTCTGTTAAAAACAGCGGCTTGTTTTTAGTATCAGTCCATTGTTTCCATTGTAAGATCCTATCCACTGCTACGGAAATGGGATAACCTCCTTCTTCCATATTCCAGTCGAAATTGGCATTATATGAATGGATATCATAAGCCCCGATATAATCGTCAAAATTAATATCTTCAGCTTTAAATACCGGCATATCGGTCCAATCGGGCCCTGATATAGGTATGTCGATCTGCCGTTCATCCAGCGCTTCTCTTACTGCCTTTAGTCCAGGTGTGATTGACATCGGGCTCATATCCGGGTATTGCCACCATGACCAGCTATGTCCAGGTTCATTATTAATGCAAATATATTTTATACACGTATATCCTTTCTTTTTCACCAGGTATTCAACCATGGTTGCCAGTCCATCCGCAAAAGCCTGCATATCACCAGGGGCTACACGAAGCATGCTTGTACTGTTTGCCCTGACACCCTCAGGCAAAAGCCAGGGAACATTGTTCCACATCTGCTGTAAAAAAACATCAACTTTATTTTTTTCACACCAATCCAGGATATTATAGAGTACCTGCATTTCATAACTGTCAAAAGTAAACTGGTCTTTCATGGGTTGATACATCCTGTGTTCCAGTTCTATCCGGCAGAAATTCAGCCCCAGCCAATCTGCATAGGCATAAAGCGATTCCCATGCTTCTTTATCTTCCAGCCTTGGATTAGCTCCCCACGCACTTCCGGCATTATATCCCTGGCAGGGTTCTTCAATAGCATGCCAGGAAGCCCCTATTCCTCCTTTCATTTGATGTAATATTTCATCTGCCTGAACGGTAATGGTACATACTTCCTGGTCCGGATGAGTATTCCTAATGGTCGCAGATAATATAATGAATAGCAAGATGAAAAAAGATGAATATAGATACTGGAAGTTCATATTATAATTTTAGAATATATTTAAAAAGTACTGATCCAAATTATGAATAATACAGTTTTAATATTAATAAATAATAAATAATTTAATATCAATTGTAACTTATTAATAAAAAACATTATCACAACAAGTTGCCCTGCTGGCGTGATATCTTGATAACTTGGTGTCCTGGTGTCTTGGTGGCTTAAGAACTTTAAAACTTGGTGATTTAATACCTTGGAGCCCTGGGGTCTTGGTGGCCTAAAAAATAATTACCATGGCTGCAAATAATGACTATATTTAATACTTGAAAGTAATAAATTATTATTGATAAATAAATATTAAAATCATGTCGTCTTTAAAGCTGAATATTGCTTTTCCTTTTATCCTGATATTTTTTATGTATTGCAATCAAAAATCCACCAAAACCGAATATGAATCAGATACAGGTACTGCTTTAGAAAATCAAGATGAAGTTGCAAAAGATTATTCCACTATTTTTAATAGCGAAAATCTCCTTGCCTGGTGTATTGTACCATTTGATGCAAAAAAACGTTCGCCGGAAGAAAGGATCAACATGCTTAACGAGCTTGGATTTAAAAGTTATGCTTATGACTGGCGTGTGGAACACCTTGAAGAGATGGCTGAAGAATTTAAATTTGCAAGTGAAAATGGAATTGAGGTCAAAGCTGTTTGGCTGTGGATCGATGTCAACACAGATACTCCCGGGAAATTGAGTGAATCGAATGAAAAAATGTTTTCCATTGTAAAAGATTCAGGCCTTCAAACACAAGTCTGGACCGGATTTAGTGCGAATTATTTTGAAGGTCTGTCTGACGAAGAGGCTGTGTGGAAAGGAACGGAAATGGTGGAATACCTGGCCGGAAGAATCGGAGAAATAGGATGTCATTTGGCCCTTTATAACCATGGGGACTGGTTCGGGGAGCCTGCCAACCAGGTTAAGATTATCGAAAAACTACCGGATTATAAAATCGGAATCATTTATAATTTTCATCATGCCCACGAACAGATTGACAGATTGCCAGAGATCATCAACACAATGAAACCATACCTCCAGGTAGTCAACTTGAATGGAATGCGAAAGGAAGGGCCGAAAATACTAACCATCGGCTCGGGTGACCAGGAGAAAAGAATGATCGACCAGTTCCTGGAAGCCGGTTTTGAAGGTCCTTTCGGTATTTTGGGCCATATAGAAGATGCCGATGTGCAAATGATCCTTGAGGCTAATTTGAAGGGATTAAAATCATTGTATGATTAATTAAATCCTGATAAATTTTAGTATTGCCAACCTCTAATTACGCTAAACTGTTTAAATAACTTTTATGCTCAATCATAGAAAGACTGGCTTCCTCCCATTTTCCCATACAAGAAGGTGTAATCAATAAATTGTGATTACATGACTCCCTAAAATTGGATCGGAATTTCAATTTAACACATTATTTATTTTTGTGACTCGAATCATTAAAATGATATTTTTTTTGCCAATAATACAAAAATCTGCGTCCTGCTCTTGGAAAATTAAAATTATTCCACTACTTTTCGAGTTACCTAAATTTCAAAGTCAATTTTCAAGGGTTTATACACTGAATCAGGTACTAAATGACAAAACTTAACCGCTGGCTACAGCTTAAGTCCTCATAGTTAAAACCGATGATATCATTGTAAATTTATAAGTAATAAAATGTAATTAATCAAGCATCACTATGAATAATCAATCGAACTTAATAATCTTCAAACGGAGACAGAGATTCTTTATATTGCTCTTATCTATTATCTTTAACACATCCCTGCTTATACTTTCTGATATGGCTTACGGTCAGAAGATCAAAGATGTAATTCCCATTCGTGAGTGTGTGGAATATATTGGATCGGGTAAATACGTTGTGTATTTCGGTTATGACAATCCAAATAATGATCCTGTTATAATAGCTGAAGATAGTAGTCTAGTAATTTATTCAAGTAAAAAACCAAATGGTAAAGGGGTAAATCATTTTAATACTGGAAGACAATATAAGGTATTCAGTGCAGAGTTTGAAGCAAAAGAAACTGTAAAATGGAAGATGGTACAACCTAACGGAGAAGTGAAGGAAGTTACTGCTAGTGCCAACTCTTCTCATTGCAGCTCTGTGGATAGCAGCATTATTCCGCTTTTTGACTGTCCGGATGAAGGGGGTGTTTTATGGCCTGAAGTTTGTTCACTTGCTGCAGGATATTCCCCAGATGGAACAACCGAATCAAACGAAGTCTATACAATTAATAATGGAAACGTTTTGATTGAGATTGTAGCCAATCCGGGGGTAAATATAAATGATCTAAGAATTACCTTGCAAGGATTAGGGTTTACAGATGAGATCCCGAACGGGGAGAAGGAATTGGTACTCACAGGTTATTTCCCAATCACAAATCTGAATGAATTGAATTTACTGACCGATGAAATAAATTTTGTCTTTCCCGTAGTACCAGCTATACCAAATTCAGGAATTGTCATTTCCCAGGGTGATCGGGCACAGCAAGCCAATGTTCTCAGGGATGCATATAATCTATCCGGAGAAGGGGTAACGATAGGTGTAATTTCGGACAGCTTTGATAACAAGGGTGGCGCATCGAATGATATAAATAATGGAGATCTTCCTGGGAATGAAGAGAAATCAGGAAACCCAATTCCAGTTGAGATTTTGAAAGATCTTACTCCACGGTTCGGAAACGGTATAGACGAGGGCCGTGCAATGCTTCAGCTAATTCAGGATACAGCCCCCGGGGCCAAAAAGATTTTCCGAACAGGTGTTATCAGTTCTGGGGATTTCGCAGAGGCTATCAGGGAATTATTCCTTGCTGGTTCTGATGTTATAACAGATGATCTTACTTATCTGTTGGAACCCTGGTTCCGTCCCGGAGTGATAGCCCAGGCAGTGATAGACGTAACCAGCCAGGGGATCCATTATTTCACCTCTGCTGGAAATTTTTCAAGAAGATCACGTGAATACACCTGGTTGGAACTAACAGATAATGTAAAGCTCCCATTTATTGCAGATAATAAAGAGAAACTGTTTGATTTCGGTGGAGGGGACTATACGCAAAGTATTTCCATGGGCGTAGGTATTTGTGTAGTTGTAACTCAATGGGATCAGGATTTTGCTTCCTTGGGACAGGGTAGTGGAGCTCTGTCTGACATTAACTTTTGGATTACGGATGATGACGGGAATCTTCTTTACGAAGCCAACCGGGATAATACGTTTGAAGATCCTGTGGAATTTAATGCTTTCCGGGTTACCCGGCCAACCTCCGCTAATATTATTTATTCAGGTAAAAATGTTCCTCAAGGATTGCGTTTTAAAACAATATTTTTTCTGGTCCCTGTTGTTGACGGAGTGGATGATTTTTTCTTTAATGAACATTCATCGTTGGTTCAATCAACCATTATCGGTCATGCTAATGTTGGAGCTGCCAACACAGTGGGAGCTGCGTTTTACCCTAATACCCCGGCGTATGGACAGGATCCACCTACTCTGTCTTCTTTTTCCTCTACCGGTGGTACCCCAGTCAATGGGTTTGTAAATGAAAAACCGAATTTCATCGGACCGAGTGGTTTGAATACGACTGTTGTGGATTTCGGAACAGACTTAGAACCTGACGGGTTCCCAAATTTTGTTGGAACCTCGGCTGCAGCCCCGTCTGTAGCTGCCGTAGCTGCCCTGTTACTGGAAGGAATCGATCGTTATTATGATAATTCATCCGGCCCGATCAGGGAAGAAATTGATCCTTCCGGAATGACTACACTATTACAAACGACAGCTCGGGATATGGATGTTACAGGATTTGATTTTAATACGGGTTATGGATTAATCCAGGGTGATGCAGCCATGGCAACCCTGGCTGAACCTTCACCACAACTTATACAACTTTTATGGCCGGATGATGTTACACCCGGAGAGGTACCTTTCACCTTGACGGTAGAAGGCAGATATCTGACTGAGAATGTACAAATTCTGTTTAGAGGTGATCCTCTTGAAATAACAGCCCGAAGAGATAATGGCGATAATATAACCCAGATCGATGCCACCCTTCCTCCTTTTATCGGGAATCCTCCCATCCAGGCATATAACCCTCCCAACGCATTGACCAATGGATTAGACGGTGGCACCACAGAACCATTGTATTTCTTTACTCCACAGAAAACAACTGTAACAATCAAGACTGATTTTACCGAGAAAGTGTATGGAGAAGAATTACCTGCTTTTACATATAGCATTATCATGCCCGAAGGATCGCCGGAGTTTCCTGCGGAATATATAGATCTTTTACCTGAAATTGATTTTACTACTCTCGCAAACAGCCTTTCGGAACCTGGATTCTATTTTGTTGAGCCACATTTTGCGATTGATCCAGATACCGGGGAGCCTGAGGACCCTCCTATCGGCTTACAGGAATTATATGATTTTGAATTTGAAGATGGTGCACTTTTCATCGATAAGTTACCTATAACAATAAGGCCCTTAGACATAGAGATCACGTATGGAGACGTTATACCTCAAATCGAATTTGTTTATGATCTTCCGGCTGATATTGTTATTCCGAGAAGAGATTTTATACTTACAAATATCAGAGAAGAACATAATGCCCAGGTCATCGAAGATACAATTGCGTTGGTAAATCGGGGAATTGCTTATGTGAACAGGGGGATTGCCTATGTAAACACCTCTTTTTCAATCACGGAAACAGCTCTGAACAGGGGCATTGCCTATGTAAATGGAAATAATATAATCGATGTGGATCCGGTTACACTGGATGATTATCTGGAAAGCCCCAATAATGCCATCGTAAACCGTGGAATAGCTTTTGTTAATACACAGGCCATAGTGAATGGTACAGCTATCAACAATCGGGGAATAGCTTATGTCAATCGTGGGATCGCTTATGTAAACACCAGCACGGTGAATGATACAAGTAATGTCGAGGTGATCACAATTGTCGATGAAGATGATGAGATAATTGATAACATTTATTCTATGAATCTCATTACAAGCTGGGAGGTAGTAACAAATGATGATCCAAATTACATAATTCCAGCAGCTTATTTCTCTGATCTATTTGAGTGTACCTATCTTGCAGGTGAGTTAACCGTGCTACCTGCTGAGCTGGCAATAACTGCTGATGATAAGGTAATTAATGAAGGAGATCCAGCACCCGAACTTTCCTCAACTATTACCGGATATGTAAATGAAGAAACATTTCCGGATGTATTTGGTGAAGGTGCGGAGGTTACCTATACCATAAATCCGGAATATTTGGGTGATCCGGAGGTTTATGAAATTATTCCCTACATTTCGTCAGATCCGGATAATTATATCGTTGATTTTATAAATGGATTTCTGTATGTGAATCCGGCAGGTCCTGGTACCAGAAAAGTTAGGACCTACCTGGATTGTGTGGAAAATAATATTGATCCTGTTACTATGGTACTATATCCTTTTGTTGCGAATTTCCGGTATGAAAATCCCAATCCAACCCCCGTATATGTCCCGTTGGGCGAAGAAAATTATTTAACCTCAGAAGGTATATACCAGGGCGAACCTCCCCAGCTTTTTGTATCAGGAACTGGAACATTTACCATTTTGTTTGATGGAAACAAGTTGATATGGAATCTGACAACAAGAGAAAGTAATCTTAAATCAGCTGTCTCTTCTGAAGCAAGTTCCACATCATCGCGTTGTAGTACTTCAGAAGGTGCCAGAATTGCAGCGGAAATACAATTCGAGGACCAGAATCCAGAAACATGGGATGATATTGAGGTCTATCCAAATCCAGTATCAAATAATTTGACCATAACATGGGTGGAAAATTCTGAACAGATATCTGAGTTTATGGTATTTGACAGTCAGGGTAAGGTACATGATCTTAAATATAGGCTAAATCAGAACGGAGGTATGGAAATAGACTTCCAGTCGATGAAACCTGGATTGTACCTGATTAAAATGAGTATGGATGAAACGCCTTATTTACTACGCATAATTAAGGAATAGAAAAAATTAAGTCGAATTCCGTTTATCTATAGACCATGAGAGATCGTTATAGATCTCTCATGTTATTTTATTACTCTGGTAATTTTGTAATTATTTATTAATATAATTTTAAAACCTGAACCTGGCATATGTGAATTTAAATATTACATATTGCCGATTATTGACTTGATGGTTCCAAAATATAATTACTTTCAAAAAAAATCTATGTAAATTTAAGATTTCCAATAATATTGGGAGATTATTGTTAAGAAATTAAAAATAATTTATCATGCGTATATACATGAATTTTGCGATTAAATTGAAATGGTTATTCATCCTGATTTTATTCTTTTTAATTGATCCTTCTGTTGCGCAAATAAATCAGATAGACAGTCTTAAATCCATCTTATCAACTTTAAAAGAGGATACCAATAAGGTAAATACATTAAATGAACTTAGTTTTAATGTCTTCAGTAATGCGCCGGAAGAAGCCATTGAATATGGCAAAGCTGCCCTCAATCTTGCCCAGGAATTGGAATACCCAAAAGGAGTTGCTTTTGCATTAAAACATATCGGACTGGGATACTATATGCAAGGCAATTATATTGAAGTTTTGAACTACTGGGAAAGATCCTTGCATTCATTTGAATTATTGGGTGACATGCAGGGTTATGCTAATATTCTGAATAACCTTGGTGCTGTATATTATAACCAGGGAGATGATGCCAAAGCGATTGAATATTATCTTCAGTCTCTGGAAACCGCTGAAAAAATCGATGATAATCTCAGGATACTTACTGCATTGCAGAATATAGGAGCTGTATATTTAAATAAAGATGAAACTGCAATAAAAGCACTGCCGTATTTTCGTCAGGCACTGCCTCTCAGCAGAGCGTTAAAGGATCAAGAAGCCATTGGTATTATATCTGTAAATCTCGGAGAAGCATTTTTCATCGCTGGAGAATATGATTCTGCACTTTTCTACTTTGAAAAGTCTTTGGCATTAGATAATAAAGCATATTACATACCTTTTGCTCTGAATAACCTTGGCAAAGTTTATTCACAAAAAGGAGATTATACCTCCTCAGTAAAATTGCAACAGGAAGCTATTGAGATCGCAAAAGAACAGGATCAGACACTTGAACTATCTCAGGCTTATATAGGTCTGGCAGAAACTTACATGGCCCAGGGCAGAAATAACAAGGCGGTAGAAACATTTAATAACGCACTATTTGAAGCTCAGAAAAGAGGTTATAAAAATGAAATCAAAGATGTTTATGAAGGACTGGCAACATCCTATGCAAAATTATCCGATTACCAGAATGCCTTTAAATATCAGGAATTGTATTCTTCTATGAAAGATACTTTATACAGCATTGAAACTGATGATAAGATCAAGGGACTTCAATTTTCATATGAGATAGAGAAAAAGCAGGATGAGATTGATTTGCTGGCTAAAACAGCAGAAATAGAACAATTGAACACAAAAAGACAGAAGGCCATCAGCACTGGAATTGGTATTGTAGGGTTACTGATATTAATAATGGCTTTGGGAATATTTCACCGTTACAAATTTATCAATAGAACCAATAAGATCATTGAAGCAGAAAAGGACAGATCAGAAAATCTGTTGCTGAATATTCTTCCGCACGAAACTGCTGAAGAACTGAAACAGCACGGTGAAGCCAAGGCGCGTCGTTACGATATGGTCAGCATCCTTTTCACTGATTTTAAAGGATTCACAGCTATTTCAGCTACCTTGAGTCCGGAAGAGTTGGTAAAAGAAATTCATCATTGCTATAAAGCCTTTGATGAAATCGTTACCCGCCATGGAATCGAAAAGATAAAGACCATTGGTGATGCCTATATGGCTGCCGGTGGACTTCCTGTTCCCAATGAAACCCATCCAATGGATGTGATCAAGGCAGCTATCGAAATTCGTGATTTTATGGCCAATTTAAGATCAGAAAGAGATAAAAATAACCAGCCATTCTTCGATATCCGGATCGGCATCCATTCCGGGCCTGTTGTCGCAGGTATTGTGGGAACTAAAAAGTTTGCATACGATATCTGGGGAAATACGGTAAACATAGCTTCCCGTATGGAATCAAATAGTGAACCCGGCAAGATCAACATCTCAGAAACAACATACCAATTGGTGAAAGACCAGTTTGTTTGCACGCCACGCGGTAAGATCAACGTCAAAGGAGGAGGTGATAAAAGCATGTATTTTGTCGAGGAAGAAGTGAACCAAATGGCAGAGATGGGGTAAATCAGATATAAGAAAATAAGCTCAAAGCTGAAAGCTGAAAGCTCAAAGGTAGTTTGAAATTCCAGACAAACTGGCCACTATGTATTCAGAGAAATCTTGGTGCCGTGGTGGCTTGGTGGCAAAAAAAGAGGATAACCTTATTAATGAAAACACAAAAGTTGCTGTTAGGCCTGCCAAAACAATGGCCCTGCGCAGTGGCCAGGAAGGCGCCTTTGAGAAAGCCGGTCCCTAACTTTTTCGGGAGGATAAAGGATTGTGTTATTTCACTAAAAACTCTATAATCAAGGTATCACTATCGTACTGCAATATAATCAGTATACTGATCAAAGGCATCTTCAATAAAATAAGCTGACATAGCTTCTATAACTTCCAGGTAGGGCTCCACTACCTCGTTATATGCAGCTGTACTTTGCCCTTCGTCTGTCCAATAATCCCGGTATCTTTCATAAGTATCAAATACAAGTAGCATCATATATTTTCCTTTCCTTTCACCCCTGTCTGCTTTTAACCAATATATATGTAATCCTTCCATCCCTTTGTGAAGATCTTCCAGCCATTCAGCCATTAATCTCCTTTCAAATTCCGCTTCCATATCTGGTTTAATCTCAGGATAACGGATGGCTATTACCTCCCCCAATTGTGGATTCACCAATTGATCAAATCCGAGCAATATATAATCAGTATGACGTTTTGTTTCTTTTACGAAAGGCATTCCCTGAACCAAACCAGTCCTCCTCCATTTATCCTGTCCATTTTTACTCATACCCCCGCCTTCAGAAGGATAGTAATAATTGCGGAATTCGATCAGGTCAAAACACATGGCTATTGTATACTTGGTGGGTCTTTCTCCTCGAATTCCTTTGAGTAAAAAGAAATTGTACCCCGTGAATTCTTTTTTAATTGCCTGATGGATCTCTGAATAGCTATTTTCTATTGCCACCTCATGAATAACCGGATCCATTTCCATTTCGGCGATGGCAAAACATTCCGGCATATTTTGTCCGAATGATGCTATACAAACGAACAACAATCCTAAAGTTGAAAAGATGTGTATATTTTTCATGATCACCATTTTTATTGAAGTAACTTTAATCCTAAAGCTTATAAAAAGATAACACTAATTCCCCTGTATAAAGTTCTTAACAAAGGGGAAATGGTAAGCTTAAATAATCCTAAAATTCAAATTTATATCGCGTAAAAGAACAAATTGATAATAAATCTATAAGACTACCGTTTACCTGTGGTTGATAGCAGGTATCTGGTAAGAGTTACCTTGAAGTATATAAAGTATAAATTCAGTGGTGACAGGACCTTGGAGTATCGGACTTGATCGATAAATCAACAGTGTTTCATAAAACAAAAATTATTTCAACAGTTAAATACAAAAGGGGATCCATGACCCGATATAATCGGATCGGGACAATTAAACGATTAAAGGATGTTGAATTTCATTTGGTATCAAGTTTTTCAATTCCTGTCCAATTTTCCGGAATACCCTGTAATGTATATTTAGCTGCCTGTTTTCTGAAATATTGAGCTACCAGGTCGTTTGGATTCTGCTTGATTACTCGATCAAACAGAGCCCCTGCTTGCGAAAACTCCTTATTAAAAAAAACATTCAGCCCTTCATTAAATAATTCAATAGACTTGTTTTTAAGAAGGCATATTTCTTCTTTATCTCCTGCAAAACATTCATAAGCACCAATTGCTTGTTGTTTGCCTTTTACCTTCACTTTCCCCAGAAACCTGATATTCTTTTTATTGTTGTGTGACAGATGGGAGTAGACTGATTCACTGATGATCAGGTTGGCACCATAATGTTTAGTGAGTCCTTCCATCCAGGAAGCTATATTTACAGTATCCGATATTGTGGCAGGATCATTTCGTTTTTTATCTCCGATAATACCCATTACAAGAGGCCCTGCATGTAATCCAATACCAATTGAAAGGGGCAACCAACCATCCTGAATACGTTGTGCATTATAATCCTGGCATTCATTAAGCATGTGAATAGCAGCTTCCAATGCTTTTTCAATCTCGTCAGGGAATAACGCCATAATGGCATCTCCAAGATATTGGTTGACAAAACCATTATAATCATGTATAACAGGTCCCATTCGGCCTACAAAAGCATTTACAAAATTGAAGTTTTCTTCTGGACTCATCTGCTCCGACAAACTGGTATAATCTCGTATATCGGAAAACAAAACCGTCACTTCCTTTTTCGCATGATCGCCCAGTTCCACCTCCGTAATGGTATCCCGGCCAATGGATCGCAGGAATTCGTAAGGAACGAATTTACCAGTGGCCTGGTGAATTCGATGAAGGTTCAGATGGGTTTTTACCCGGCTTAAGAGTTCATTTTTAGAAAAGGGTTTTGTCAGGTAATCATTGGCCCCTGCATTAAAACCCTCCACCAGATCGGGTTCCAGATTTTTCGCAGTTAACATGACCACCGGAAGTTCACTGGGCAGGTATTTTTCTCTTAATTTTTCACATACTTCATATCCTGACATACCAGGCATCATAATATCCAGGATCATCAAATCATAGCTTTCACCCTGTTCCAGTAATCTTAATGCCTCCATTCCACCTGTTACCGAAGTCACAAGATACCCTGCCATGTTAAGTTGATTTTCCAAAACTTCCCGGTTGACCGGTTCATCATCTACGATCATTACTTTCAGTCGATTTCCATCGAGCTCGGTTTTGATTTCAGTATCATCTCGAATAGTACTGTTATTCAATATTTTTATTTGTGAAATTGCTTTCTGATTTTCCAAATCTTGTCTGGAAACAGCTTCTCGTTTTTGATCACTGGTTGGCATTTTAATAGTGAATGTACTGCCTTTACCCGGTTGGGATATCACATTAATTTCTCCTCCGTGTAACTCAACCAGTTGTTTCGTAATTGCTAATCCCAATCCCGTTCCCTCGAACTCACGGGTTATGGAACTGTCGAGTTGTTCAAATGAATTGAAGACGTTCCCTATCTTTTCTTCCGGTATGCCAATCCCGGTATCGGTAACTGATAACGCGACATAGGATCCTTCTTCCTTTGCCGCGATTTTAACTTTCCCTTCCGGTGTAAACTTGATGGCATTCCCGACCAGGTTGTTGAGGATCTGCTCCAAACGATCTTCATCGGCGTTGATGAGTGGTATATCCTGAGGGATATCATTGATGAGTGTTAAAGGTTTTCCTTTTATTAAAGGCTTCGACAAAGCAAGTACCACATTGGTTACCGAATAAATATCAACTGCCCGAAGACGTAAATGCAGATGTTGATTCTTCAGTTTTGAAAAATCAAGAATATCATTGATGAGGCTGGCCAATATTTTACCACTCAAGGTAATCAGGGATAAATTCTGTATGGCCTTATCCGGTAACTTTCCGGCTATCCCATCCTGCAGGGATCAGACAGACCGATGATCCCCATCAATGGAGTGCGTAGTTCATGAGAGGTGTTTGCAAGGAATTGATCCTTGAGTTTATCAATCTGTTGGAGACGCTCGTTAAGTTGGCGTTCGTTTGCCAATTCGTCTTCCTTCTGCTGAATTTTCTTTTTATGTAACTTACTTCTCCAGTAGAAAACCCCATAAAGGCCTGAAAGTCCTATCAGGATATAAATAAGACGAGCCCAAAGGGTTTGCCACCAGGGAGGTAGAATATTTAATGTCAGGGAGGCTTCATGATTTCCCAATCCACCTGATCTTTTTGTTGTTCTAACTCGTAATTGATAATCACCAGGTGGAAGCCCCGTAAAAGTAATTTTACGTTCTGTACCAAGTTGTAACCAGTCTTTGTTAAAACCTTCTAATAAATAGGCGTACTGAGCTTCCGTCTCAGCATCATAATCAAGACTTGTAAATTCAAAAGCAAGTATACGATCCTGATAACTTAAGGTCAGTGCGCTGAATGTATGTATGCCATTAACTGGAATAGGTATTCCGGATTGTTCCTTAGCATTAAACCGATCTAAGCTGCTGATCAAAATTGGAGGGTCTGAAAATTCGGTTTTAATGGAATCTGGATGAAAAATATCAAATCCGATAGCCCCCAGAAAAAAATGACCTGTTTGGGGACTTTGATAGAAAGCTCCCTGATTAGATTCAGAAAAATAGTAACTTCTGACTTCTCGGGTATCATGTGAAATTTTTGATAATCCCTGGCAACTAACCCATAAATTTCCATGCTTATCTTCTTCAATTCCTAATACCCAATCACTTGCCAATCCTTCTTGTGTAGCTATTTTAGAAAAGACAGGTGTATCATTAACTGGTAATTCCAGAATGTTAAGTCCTGCTCCCCTTGTTCCAATCCACAAATTTCCATCCGTATCCTCGCAAAGTGCATATATACAATTAGCATCCAGACTTTCAGGATCATCCGGATCATGAAGATAAGCTTTTAAACTTTTATTTATTGGGTCATAAACACTGAGCCCTCCTCCTTCAGTTCCTATCCAAAGACGCCCCTGACTATCTTCGTAAATAGTAAAAAAATCATCATCATTCAAGCTGTTATTTTGCTCGGGATTATGCTGGAAATGTTGTATTTGTTTTCCATTCCGGTTTAGCAGATTGATGCCATCTCCCCAGGTCCCAACCCAAAGGAGCTCGATACTTTCATCATAGAATAACGAAAACCCTACGTTGTCACTCAAACTGTATGGATTACCTGCTATATGGCTGGTATTAATAAATACCCCTGATCGTGGATCAAAAAAGCTTAATCCATCCTATGTACCCAGCCAGATTTTTCCCAGGTTATCTTCACAAATGGCAAATACATTATTACTTGGTAATCCTTCTGGATTTTCCGGATCATAGTAATATCGTTTGAATTTTTCAGTTTTTTTATCTAAAAGATTAAGCCCAAATCCCCATGTACCTACCCAAATTCTTCCCTGTGCATCCTCATAAACTGTATTGACCAGATCGGAACTGATGGTTGTGTTTTCATCCGGATCGTGCTGATAATGATAAAACTTCCCGGTTGCAGGATCAAATCTTGCAAGACCTGCACCTTCTGTCCCAAGCCAGAATAATCCATCCGAATCCTGGATCACTGACATTACCATACTACTCCCCAGGCTTTCTGGGTTGTTTTGGTCATTTTAATAATGTAAAAAAAGCTCAGTCTGTTTGTCATACCGCGACAATCCTCCCCCGATGGTACCTATCCAGAGATTTCCTTGCCGATCTTCCATAATTGAACTGACTGAATTACTGGCTAAACTTTGCGGTCTATCAGGATGATTTAGAAACCTTTTAAATGAATCCTTAACCGGATCATATCGATTAAGACCACCCCCTACGGTGCCGATCCATAAAAAGCCCTCCTGATCTTCTAATAAGCATGAAATTGTATTATTACTGATTGAAGTAGAATCATCTGCCAGGTGTTTGAAGATGCGAAACTGATAACTGTCATACCGGTTTAATCCATCCCTTGTGCCGATCCACATGAAGCCGTAACGGTCTTTTAACATGCAGGTAACGGAAGGGTGGGATAGACCGTGTTCAACTGATATTTTTTTAAATTTTGGTGTTGAAAGTTGCTGTGCTGAACAGGGAGTTTGAATTATGAATATTATACTGCAAAATATCAAAAAGTAAATTATTGCCTTTAAATTTAAGACCGGAAGCAATATTTTTTCAAATCTATTCGTCGTGGTAAATATAAAATTATATTTCATCGAAAATTTCGGTCATATGAGTAGATAAATGCATAAAAGAAATCTGTAAATCGCGATTTATTATTCGATCCATGAATTATGCTTTATCTCATATCAAGGTAATTTAGCAAGATAGAAAAAAAAATATTGTTAGTAAAGGTAATTCTTCCCCCCAAATCTTAGAGATGCAATTATTCCTCTTGTCTGAAAGAATTAATAAAGTAACAGCAACCACCGCATCGTTGTAAATTAATAAAAAGATCGGCATACCAGATAGGGAAAAAGTATCAGAGCTGTAAATAAGCGCACTTATATGTAATAAACCTTTTGTAAAAATTTATCTTAGCGTTTACAAATCTGAGGTAAATCTTATTAATCAGAAAGTTCAAACTTTTTAAAAAATAGCCAATTCCCAATGCAAAAACTTGTTATCGTATATTTTTTACTGATACTGGTCAGTTTCACCTCATATGGACAGTATTATGAGGGTCCTTATGACCCGGTAAAAATTCATTATAAAACGCCCGGATTTATTTCCGTCAGCGAAGTTTCCTATGGAGATGGACTGGGTGAGTCGGGACGCCCTTATTCAGATTATTTTGTATCAATTACATCAGTTTTAGGCTATTATGTCAGTCAAAACTTTATGTTTGGTGCAGGAATTGGTGTATATTTTTATAATGGAGGATCATTGATTCCAATCTATGCGGATGCCAGGTTTACTTTTAATTTCAAAAAGATCAATCCTTACATATTTGCAGATGCCGGATTTCTGATAGATCCTGAGGATCCGGGTAGTACGACAAAATTGTTTATGAATCCTGGACTGGGTGTCCGATTTGTATTAAATTATTCGCTGGCTGCAGTTGCGGGAGTCGGTGGATTTGTACAAGAAGGGGGCGTCTCGGAAGGCGATCGTGATACTTTTATCAATTATAAACTGGGATTGGTGATTAAACCAAGAAGAAAATGAAATGGTGGTAATCGGGGGTTAGGAGGAGTATGACTTCCTCTGAAAAATTTATTTCAAAAGGTGATTTCCAATGGATTGATTCGATCCACTAGATCTTTAAATATATTCCAGTCGTTTTTTGGCATGAATTTTTAAAATAAATTTATTCTACACTATTTTTTTATTGGTTTCTCTCAGCCTGTATGACATTTTATCCAATAATCTGAATGCAATGGATGGATCCTGTTGTATTGTTTTGTAAAAATTCTTTTTATCAACTGTTAATATTTTGGCCTCTCCAACAGTACGGACTGTGCAGGACCGTACATCTTTTTCAAATAAGGTCATTTCACCAAAGAATTCTTTTTCATCTAACTCAGCCACTTTGATATCCATACCATACCGGTCAGTAAAATCCAAAGTGAAATATTAAAAAAACTACCTGCCGGGCCACCACCGATGACGGCAATTTGTGATCCATCATTAAGATGTAAAGTATCAGAGCTAATATCAGCCAAAATTTTAGTAATTAAAAGACTGTAACCCCCGTAATGTAGATTGATTTCAAGTTTATATATTAAACAAAATATTTTACTTTAAAAACAGCTTTCATATTTTTTCTTCCTTATTTGTTGAATGGTTTATTTTGTTTATCGAATATAAGTCTATTGAACTTATGTCACTGGTAATTAAGATCTTATCATACCTTTCACTGTTGTGATTTTTTCTGTAAAATTGGTAGGCCAATATTGATTAGAACAAATAAAATCTAATCAAATTATTCCATAGATTCCTATCGCTTTTAAAGTATAAATGATTTTTATACAACGGTTCATAATAGTGCGGTTTGAAAATCATGAAATTATCATACTTTAATAATGTTTCGGGAAGAGATATAGCAAATTCTTAATTATTCAAATGGTAACGGCTTTGGTGGCATATTTTTGATGTAATTTTATACCGTATTTTTCCTCTGTTCTTTGATTGGATTCACAAAAAAAGTTGTTTATAATCTTTTCATATTCAGCATTAATAAATGTCTTTTTACGCTTAGTTGAAGAAATCCGAATAAGAATTCTATAAAACAGATTTGTTGAAATTCTTTTACTGATTAAATGAGAAGATCGATAACTATTATATGTAAAGTGATTGATTATTCTTAGAAGCTCTGTCGCTCCCCTTGAAAGAGATTTATTGATATTTTTTTTCAATTCCAGGGAAAAATCCTGGGATATAATTTCCAGGAAGTCAAAAAGATCGTTGAAAAATACGTTGTTCTTGTAAATCAGATCTTCGTGTTGCAATACTAATAAGTTTTCTTTGCCGAAAATTCGAGAATATAGATTGATGATATTAAAGTAATTGAAATATTCGAGGTTGAAATAAGTGTTACCTTTTGCCGTGAAATTAAAATATTCCGAAAATTTCAAAACTCCCCCTGATTTAACATATTGCTTATAGGTAGATTCCAATACATCGCACTGATTTCTTATTGTTATAATAATTTTATGAATTCCTATTTCTTTCAATCTTCTTGCTATCTGAGTTCTATTTGGGAAATTTGTTTTATAATGATGTCCAGTAAGTGGTTCATGCGAGAGCAAGATATTTTTTGGTGACCCATTAAGTATAGAGCACAATTCTCTTTTTATAGAATGCATATCATATATTGTATCATCTTTCTCAATTATATTGTAAAAAATACTTTTCATCTGCGAATTTTCCTTGTAGGTGATACTATTAATTTTTGGGAAAATACGCTTTTGAAGAAAAGTAGTTCCTGTTTTAGGGAAACCGATATGACATATTATTTTTTGCAATTTTTCTGTATTCCTGCAACTTACGTATTATACCTACGTAATGCCCATTTAATATAAGTATCCTCAATAATACTGACTTGTTAAAGATCACATGTTAATCTTAAAAATTCAAGGCTACCGCTCATATTCTATATTAAGTGGATTAATATATTGAGTTTTAAAACAAAATCCCGGATGAGGGTAATGCAGGGTAATATTTTTCCGACGGATAATCCTGATTACCTTTTAACCATCCTGAAGCCTGGCACAAGAAATGTGAATTAAAACACTATACCTCCAAAATACCTGACTGATTAAGATCGTCCGGAAAATTATTTATATCCTATCACAACCAGTGTCCTGGGTGGGAGTTTATTGAAATCAATCTGATTTTCAGTAAGTTCACTTTCTACTTCCATGTCTTGAGGAAGAACGAGTTTAACATCAGCATTTAAAGGGAATTCCGTTTCAAGAGTTACCTCCACTTCCTGATCACTGAAATTCTCAATTACAATAAGATCCTCTCCAATCAGATATAAGGCTACCATACTTGGGGCATCGAAAGTAATTCCAAATGGTTCTAGCATTTTATTTCTGATAGTGTTCAGCTCCTCACGGCTAAATCTCAGGATATTCCTCGGATCGACATTAACATTCAGTACGGTAAGATTGTCATACGCATCGATATTTTCCAGTTGTGAGGCAAGTCCGTCCGTGACCAGGACCGGTTTATTATCTGCCAGCATCCGGCTGAGCTTGTCCTTAAACACAGGATCCTTCAAAGCCTGGATGGAGAAAAATGCTGCATCTGCATTTTGATCGATCTTTTCGGAAGGAACCAGTGGGATACCCGTCATGCCAACAAAATCGTAAATGAACGCGTCGGCCTTATTCCTTGAAACTGCTTCTGTCGTATCCGGCAGATGGGGGTGACTGTTTGCCGGTTTCACTGTATGAACACCTTTTATGGGTTTGTTTCGCACCAGCCCGGCCAATTCAAACAATCCCGGCAATTCCACCTTCAGGGCTTCGATATCGGCGATTCCCGTTCCATGCCGTTGTCCATAGGTATTGTTTTCCCGGTTCAAGCCTCCATAGGAGAAAAGCATCATCTCCCTTGCATCCGCCAGCACGGTCTGCCTGGCCTGCTCAAGGTATGTCTTCGGAGTGGTGCCTAAGGCGTCGAACCATCCTCCCCCTGTTTTATCTCCTCCTATCTCTCCCAGCCAGCGCATGATAAAATAGGATTCATACTGGGGAGTATTCAAACCTGGTGTATTGTTTACAAAATCATTATCCCGTGATTCGGTTCCCACCCATATGATATCGTAGGATTCCGTTTCTCCAAGAACTTCATATCCACGGAGATGAAAACTGTCGTACCACTGCGGAAATTTGTTGATGACCTTCACATTTGAATTTACCTTCCTTGCAGGTTTCAGGATGTATTCCCTGCTGATCTCGTTCATCAGGTCACAACGGTATTCCGACCAGCTTCTTTTACCACGCGCCTCCTGGCACTCGTCACATTCGCATGTAGTAAACAGAAAATCATCGATCATGATCACATCAAACAGGGAAGCCGTATATTCAAATATCCTTATGAGTTCTTTATGAGTTTTTTCGCTCGTATAGCAGGACACAATGGAACCGGCAGAGGAGAATTTGCCCATTCTTGTGGTGGTTACGCAACCGGATGCCTCGATTCCGGCTTTTTCAAAATTATCCCTGGCATTGATCAGTGTTTCCCGCTCTGCAGTATATCCATCCCTGAAAGATTCGACGAAAACACGGGTGATACCGGCATCTTTACACCACATGATTGCACTGTCCAGT